>Ga0181574_10004347_pt1 | contig 12312 bp, 4 predicted proteins | sample 101ome_24_FD_145600 | JGI IMG/M metagenome (GOLD analysis project Ga0181574, IMG submission 145600) | Coastal salt marsh microbial communities from the Groves Creek Marsh, Skidaway Island, Georgia - 101410AT metaG (spades assembly) | ecosystem: Environmental > Aquatic > Marine > Intertidal zone... | reverse complement strand
TGATTCTCGAGTGGAAGGGGCCCGCAGTGCAGGCGGTGCTGCCGCTTTTCCCGCGAGAGAGAGTCCATTCTCCGCCATACCCCCTCGTCCGCCATCCATCGAGCTTGCTGAATCATGGGTGCCGCACTCAGTTCCGGAGGGGGAGGAAGCGCCGCAGCGGCGGCCGAGATCGCCAAGTCGCCCGTCGCGTACCGTCTCCCGCTCGGGGAGCCGCTGCCGAGCAACCCACGGGCGAGGAGTGGGACAAAACCGGGCGCTGACCTGCCGGCCAAGACGCTGACCTTTCGCGCGGGCCTCGCCCCTCTCCTCCCCGCCTACCTCCCCGTCCCCCTCACTGTCCCCCTCCCCCTCCCTGTGACCTCCCCCTCCCCCTCCCCCTCCCTGTCAGGTGTATCTCGACGTGGTGCTGGGCCTGTACGGCGACGCGACGCCGCTTGGTCGGATTGAGATTGAGTTGAGGGCCGAGGCATGCCCTCGCACGGCTGAAAACTTCCGGCAGCTATGCACGGGAGAGGCCGGGTTCGGTTACGCGGGGTCCACCTTCCACCGCGTAATCCCTGGATTCATGTGCCAGGGCGGTGACTTCACCAACGGCAACGGCACCGGCGGCAAGTCCATCTACGGCCGCACCTTCGCCGACGAGGACCTCTACGCTCTGCGCCACGAAGGTCCCGGCATCCTGTCAATGGCTAACGCCGGCCCCAACACCAACGGCAGCCAATTCTTCCTGTGCACGGTGCCGACAGGATTCCTCGACGGCAAGCACTGCGTTTTTGGCCAGGTCGTGTCCGGGTTCGAGGTCGTCAAGGCCATCGAGAGCGTCGGCTCAAAGGGCGCCGGCGCCACGTCGGTCGAGGTCGTCATCAAGGACTGCGGACAGATTGCGCCCGACAACGGCGGGACGACAACGGCGAGCCGCAGCGGGCGCGGCGGCAGCGGCGTCCTCAGCGCTCTGCCGAGCCGCTCAGCCGAAGCGCTTGCGCTGCGCTCCACGACGCGGATCGGCGGGCACCCCGTCTTCGTGCGCCGCCCCACCATCTCGTGTGGTCCTGCCGTTCACTGCACGGCGCGGCGCCCGTCAGCCGCCCAGGCTGCGCTGATAGCGGCGCGTTGCGTGGCTTTCTAGAAGGGCGAGGCGAAACCGTTGAACCGCCGCTTCTCGTTTAAAACTCTCCGCTCACCCCCCCGCCTTCAAGTTGGGCAGCCCGTAAAGCACAGCGTTGGTCGAGTGGTATCGGGCAAGTCCCGGAGGAAGGTCGGCAAGGAGGGCCGCAAACGTGCCGGCGAGTGTCGGGTCCCTGCTCCGGTCCCCTCCCCCCCCGCCTCCTCCGCCCTTCCCTGCCCCCTTGAGGCGAGCCGGCAGCTCGGCGAGGTGGAGGCAGGCGTCCGGGGAGCAGGCCGCCAGATTGACCACCACGGCGCTGGCGCCGCGAAGGCTCAGCACGGCAGCCGTCTCTATGGCTCCCTCGGACGTGAGCTCCCACGTTGTCTTGCGGAGGTCAGCCGACGACTGGCGTCGATCCAGCTCCTCGTTCATCACGCCGTCAAGGACGAGAACGAGGCGGCAGCCCCGGAGGTCGGCCGACGCCACAGCGCGCGGAGAGACAATGGATCCGAAGCGACCAACCCCGAGGTAGACCACGCCCGGGGCGGCTTCGAGCAGGGCGACGCACTCGTCCTCGCCCGCGACACGATCTCCGCCGCCGAGGACGCCCTTCCATGCCTTTCCAACCGTTCTGAGGGGTCCCTGCTTGAAAGCCTCAACCAACGTGGGGGACGATCGACCCGGCAGGGCCTCTGCGTCGTCCTCGGCCCGCAGGTCGACGAGGAAGGACAGGGCGCCCACGCGTACGTCGGCGCCGGGGGGGAGGGTCCCAGCGGGCAGGTCGTCCGCTGCATCCGCGCCCGCAGACGCCTTGGGCACCGCCGCCTTGGCAGCACCCCCCTTCGCACCGCCCTTTGCGCCGGCGTCCCTCCCCTTGTCTTTACCCTTCTTGGCGGCGGGCGACGCAAGGAGAGCAGGATTCCCCGCCCCGGCCTCTGCGTGCGGAGGGTCTCCCGCGTGGGCAGCGCGCTTGAGGAGGAGGGCGAGGGAAAAGTCGCGTGCGACCCACCGCGCGTCCTGCAGTGCCGGGAGAGCCTCCAGGGGCCCGCGGGCCAAGAGGACGTCGGCAACTAGGAGAAGCCCCCGGTCCTTCCACCCGCCGATTTCCTCGACAGCCGCCATCACGGGCGCCATCTGGGCCTCCCACGGCGCGACGCGTTCGGCCCACAGCCGATCGAGATCGGCGTGGAGGCGAGACCCGTCAGCGTTGGCACCGCCGTATGTGTTACGCGCCTGGACGAACCCAAGCTCCACGGCGCGGCGAAAGCCCTGGTAGGCCGACAGCGCCTCCTTGAGCTTGGGCACCTCGATCTCAACAGTGCGGAGGAAGAATTCATGGGTTGCCGGCTCCTCGGGGTCCCCAAGGTCCCGGTTTGACTGGCTCATGAGGCCCGGGGCCGACTTGATCTTTTTGGCCACTGCGGCCTGGCGCTGGCGGCGTATGGCGACAAAGAGGGTACGGTCATCGGTGCCAAGGTAGAGACAGAGGACATCGGTAGAGTCCGGAACAGCAGCGAGACCCTCGCGGGCGTCGAGGACGGGGTCAAGGAGGTCGGCCATGACCGAGACAGAGGCGCGATCGGCGGCAGCGGCCCGGTAGTAGGACGAGTCGTCTACAGCGACGACACCGCGTCTTAGGGCCTCCATCTGCCTCAGCTTTAGGCGCTCGAGCGCCTGGGGCGCGGCGGCATCGAGGAAGAGCCCGACAAGCTGCTGTGACGCGCGGAAGGACTGGGCCTCAAGGATGGCAAGGACGGCGCCAGTCTCGTCGCCCGAGTCCCGCAGATGACACGCGAGAACCTCTGACGCCCGACACGCAGCATCAAGGTCGAACGAGGACGCAGCAACGACACGGGCGCGCCGCAGGAGCTGGACCCCCTCCTCCTCCATCGAGGGCGGCGGCGGCGGTCCCTCGGGCTCCTCCTCCTCCTCCACCTCCAGCGTGGGGGCGGCATCCGTCGGCACGGGCCGCGCAACGGCGGCCTTGGGCGCTGTCACTGTCTTGCCCTTAGCCTTGCCCCAATCCGCGGGGGCAGCCTCGGGTTCGGGCTCGGGCCTCGATTCGGGCTCTGGCTCCTCTACCGCCGTCTCAGCAGCCTCGACCGCCGCCTCGGCCGCCGCCTGAGCTCGTTGCGCATCTTCTCGCGCGCGGAGTGCAAGGAGCGAGGCGCCGCGGGCGTAGCAAGCCGCGCCCTGGGCCCGGGGAACGTGCGTCTCGGTCGCCTCACGGGACCGATCGGCCCAGTCGCAAGCGGCTTGAAAGTTGCCCAGGCCGGCGTCCCAGTCGTGTCCTGCCGTGGCGTCGAGCCACTCCACGATGGGCGCGGTCGACTCGGCCTCCGGGTTGGCAGGGAAACGCGGACGGGCACGGCGCTTATCCTCCTCGGTGTTGCGACGGGACAGGTCCCCTATCTCGAACTCAACCGCAGCAAGGAGACCGCGAACCTCGGCCAGAGAACGGGTAACGGGGAAAGTGCAAGCGCGGTGGGGTGGAAGCGGTGGCGGTGCGGGCTCAATCGCCTGGTCGTCGGCGACATCGCCATCAGCGCCAGCGCCGCCATCGACAGCGTCGCCGCCTGTTGACACCGAAGCAGGGACCGCCACCGCCTCGGCCGTCCCGCGCTCGTCGCCGCCGTCCGGCACTGGTGGGAGCCAGAGGCCCCGAATCCAATCGTCTACGACGCCAGCGACGACTTCGGCCTCACGGAGGGCGGCTTGGACCTGACGCAGCCGAGGTCGGCCATCGGCCTCGTACTGGCGGCCAGGCACGCGGTTGCCGGCATTGACGAACGTGGCGTAGGCAGTGAGGGCGTCCGATAACATGGGCGACGCCCCCATGGGCCGGTAGCAGTGGACGGCCGTTTGAAGGGCCTGCATGCCAGCATTGAAGTGCGTGGAGCAGTCAACGGGCTCAAGAGACCCGCGACCGATCTCAACACGCTCGAGCAGGACAGCAGCCTTGGCCTCAACCAGAGCAGCCAACACCCGCCCGACCTCCCACACAAGGTCAGACCTCAGCTGCCGCAGAGCCGAGAATATCATCACACATTTGTCGATGAACTCAACGGTCTCATCGCCATGGTCGCGGCGGTCGGCAGCGCGAAGAGACAGGGCTCGCGACACAGTGACAACGAGGCGCCGCCAAAACCTGAGGTCGCCACCGTGGATCATAGCCATTTTGGCGTAGGCAACGGCGAGTGTGCGGTTGTTTGCGAGGGCCTCGATGCGGGCGCGACCGAGGCAGATTTCACCGAGGGCTGCCGTATCGCCGAGGGCGCCGGCGTGCGCCTCAGCGTCGAGGAGGAGCTCGCGCGCTGTCCCGTACTGTGCACGGTCAATCAGGAACCATGCTCGGTGCATCCACACGTCGTGGATGGTCATGGGACGCAGCTCCGACGGCGGTCCACCCGCGCGCAGCTTGCGCATGAGCTCCTCCGGGTCAATCCTGTCGCCAGCCGCCGCCGCAGCGCGCTCGCGCTCCTCGGCTGCGCGCTTGCGCCGCTTCTCCTCGGCCCTCTGCTTGGCCAGCGTGGGCGAGGAGCCCCCAAATCCGAGGTCCCCGGCCGTCTTGCTGTTCTTCTGCGCCTTTTCAAGGGCGTTCGACATGTCCATCTGGGCGAGATCGTTGTTGCACTCGGCCTTCTCGGAGTCCGACTGGCCGAGGTCGCCAGCTCGTCCCAGGGCAGCCTCGGAAAGCGGCCCGAGGCCCATGGCGTCGAGGAGGTGAGCCTGCCACAGGAAGGCGGCCCGCGCGGTGGCATGCTTGGACTCGCCCTCGATGCCCTGCTGCGCGGAGAAGTAGAGCAACGGAACCAGAGGAAGGCCGGCGACAGGAACGCCGAGGTCGTCCAACGACTCAAGGAGGTAACGGACGTACATCAGGGTCTGCTGGGGCCGGGGCAGGGTCACTGTGGCCATTCGAGGGAAGGCGTGGCGCGTGTCGGCCGACAAATACTGGACGGCTTCGGCGGGGACGTCCCACGCCGCCCAGTCGAGCGGGGCTTCGTAGTGACAGAGGAGGGGGGGTGCGCCGTCAGGGCCCACAGAGGGCACAATTTCCTCGCGCGAGCGTAGAAAACCGGGAACCTTGGTGTAGGGCTGGCGCCCCTCCATTGCGGCCTCCTCCTCCTCGCGCTTGTCCTTCTCATCGGGCGTCTCGAGACCCCAATGCGCCGCGTTGACCTGCTCGGCGATGAGCCGAGCAGCGACGGACCCAGCAACGGCCGCGGCCCCGGCCGCCACTGTCCGCTGGCCCCACGTCCCAAGTATGGACGACAGCAGCGTGGCGGCGCGCAAGGCTGACTCAACGTGAGCGACCTTGAGAGCGACCTTCTCGACCTCTTGTGGGGACGAGAACGACCATCCGTTGGGAAAGCGAAGATGGCGCGGGGTAAGGGCAGAGTGGGCCTGGGAGCCCGCACCTCCAAGGCCCCGGTCGGCGAGGGGCCGGCCGACGAGCTCCTCGAGCGGGTCCGTATCGGAAAAGAGAGGCGCAGCATCCATGCCCTGGAGCAGGCGAGTGGCGTCGCTGCGGAGCAGAAGCGCGATGGCCTCGTAAAGGCAGCCTCGGGCGAGGGGCAGGTCGCGGAGCACGTGGAGGCTGTGCTCAGCAAGCTCGATGAGATAGGACGCCTGGTTCCACGGCTCGGAGCTCAATACGTCAACCGCCCTCTGCCGGCCCCGCAAACGGTCGGCGGGGTCGGCCGATTCTGTGGCAAGGATAAGCCAGACGCGCGCCTGGGAGGCCGCCGGGAAGTTAGCGACGCGAAGCATCTCGTCGCCCACGTCACGGCCGAGCTTCGACGCAAAAAGCACTTTGTATTCCAGCAGAGGCATGTGCAGCGCCGCCGGCACGGCCCCCATGGCCGCATCGACGTACATCAGTCCATCGGCAGGTCGCTTGGCCTCGATCATAAGGTCGGCGAGGGCGCAGTAGAACTTCACCGCGAAGACTGGGTCAGAGATGCCGAGTTCCGCGAGAAGGGTCGCGGCCTCGCCGAAGGGAGCAGCGAGTGTACGGCGGGTAACGACCATATTCATGAAGTCGACGGAGGCATTCCACAGGAGTCGGACGCCCGCCTCGACGAGGTCGCGGCGGCCGCAAAAAGAGCCCAGCTTGACCGAAGCCAGGGCGTGACGGATACCCATCCGCCGGAGTCGAGCCTGCATGATGGCATCCTGGGCGGGCTCGATGAGACCCATGATGGCTTGGGAAAGGATGTTTTGGCACAGTGAGAGCCAGTACCACAGACGTGCATTGACAGGGCAGCCACGCGACGTGACATCCTCGGGCATGTCGATCTCGTCGATCTTGACCTCCTTGGGTAGAATGTTCATAGCGTGCTTGCAGCACTGCACCGCCTCGCTCGTCATGCCTGCCTCGAGGGCCGCACGGCCGAGCTTGGTCCACATCTCGACATCAGGCTGCTCCTTTCCTGTCTTTTTTGCCGCGCGCGCCTCCATCGATGATAGCGCGTCAGCTGCGCGAGCAAGGGCGGTGGTGCGGTCGGCGGTGGACGCCTCGGGATCCGTGATGGCGTTGATTGCTGAAACCGCCCCGCACCACAGGGCCTTGACCGAAGCCGACGCCCCGGCCAAGGCGTCCTCCGCAGGCGGCGCCGATTTGCTGCCCTTCTTGTCTTTCCCGCCCTTTTTGTTGTCGTCCTTTTTCGGGGCAGCGGGCTTACTTCCGCCCTCGGCGGCGGAAGTGCCGACAACGCTGGACCCAGGCCGACCAGCGAGGCTAGAGACACGGGCCGCCGTTTCGACGAACATCGACAGGGGCTCGGTGTCCTCATCCAGGCGCTGGAGAACCTCGTCACACACCTCGCATGCGCGCTCGATATTGGCGTTTCCGCCAAGTCGGAGCCGGTCGGCGGCGGCGGCCTCACGGAGGACGTCGTACCTTTCCTCGGCCCGGCCGTCGGGCCCGACGAGGGACATCCGGCGCGATGTTAAGGCACCAACGCCAGTGGTATCTTGTCCGGTGGCTCCGTCGTCGGCGACTTTGGCATCGTCATCATCTCCAGCGCCCATTGCTGCAGCACCCGCGATGCGGTAGTGCTCGATAAGGGCTCGGTGCTCGAGCCCGGTGGCGCAGGCATAGCCGAGGCAGCAGAGGAGGTCAGCGTCGATGCCGGGAGACGGCACGGCCAGAACAGCCTCAAAGACATTGGCAAAAAATGGCAGGAGATCCGCAAATAGCTTGTCCGCGATGCAGTGGCCGTAATGGTTCCACGCGAGGACGGCACCGTTGCGTACGAGCCAGGGCTGTCCGACAGAGAGACCACGGCGCACCCCATCGACGATGGCGTGGGGCACACGGAGCTGAATCTCTGACACGTCCTCAGGCGGCAGTCGACGAGGGAGCCTGTCCTCGTCGAACCCCGGCTGGCCAGCCGCGAGCTCGTCGGGATAGCCAGCGTCGGCGGGCGGGATCAGGGCGCCGGCCCGAGCGTTGCGCACGGCGAGGATGCCAGCCTCTGCCTCGAGAAAGCACAGCTCGGCCTGGGCGGCGACTGCCTCTCGGTCAACCTCCGGGCGGAACTCGAACGCCAGGGCGAATGGCGCCACCTGGAGAACGATGTCGGACAGACGAGCTGACCATGCCACCCGCGCAATCTCGCACCACAGCCCGAAGCGGGCGCGGGCCGCAATGCGCTGCTGACGTCCCGCGTCGGTCATGGCAGGCGACGACGGCGCAGCATCGCCTGCCGACACTGTGTCCTTGTCCTTGACCTTGCCACCGACCTCCGGAACGGAGGGGTAAGCGGGTGACTCGGGGTCGAGTTGAAGGAGGAGCCCGATGGTCCGCTCCAGAGCCTCTTCCTTGGCCGACGTCGTCTTGACATCGCGCGCCCGCTCGAGCGACAGCACCGCCTGGTCCTCGACCGGCATTAGCTCGGGCTCCTCCCCCACAGTCGTCTTGAGCAGAAGCGCGCGATGGAGGGGCACAAGATGCCGATCGAGGGGCCTGGCGAGGTCGGTGCGCGCGACCTCTTCAGGTGTGCCGATGTAGTCGAGCGAGAGAGCAAGCGTGACCTGCTCTCCGGCCTTCATCACGGCGTCCTCGTCTATGTCGAGCTTTGCAATTTCGAGGTGGAGGTGGGCGCGCAGCTCATGCAGCGGCGAGCGAACGTGAGCGAGGGCCTGAGCAGCAGTGACGAAGGGCTGTTTGACGCGGGCCCTGACGTTGCGCTGGAGGAGAGGGACGGAGGCGTTCCAGATAAGGACAGCGGCGTCCTGGACGCCCTCGGGGTCGCCGAGCCGACGGAACTGGCCGCAGATGCGCTCAGCGTCGCGAACCACGGCGGTACGACCTTCGACGTTGCCCGCCACGAGACGCTGCCCGAATTTGCCCTCGACCCGAACGAGGGCAAGCAGACACCCGGTGAGGTCAGCGCGGGCGCGCACACGTCTGTCCTTGGACATGAGGGCTCGCTTTGCGGCCGCCTCGCCCAGCTCGAGAATGCCGCGCGTCGCCGATGCCCACGCGATGAGGCCGACCACGGCGAGGTCGACTCCGGCAACGGACCCCGACGGGTCGGGGTCCACGAGGCCGTTGGCCGCCCGAAGGCGCTCCTCCGCCGCTTCAGGGGTCAGGTCGTCGCCCGACGACTGCACCTCTTGTACGGCAATTAGCGCTGCGTCCGAGTCAGCGCCCTTGGTCGCCGCGCCACCGGCTATCTTGCCGCCCTTGGCCGCGCCGCCACCCTTCTTGCCTGCCCCGCCGCCGCCACCGCCCCGCGACGCGACGGCGGCCACATGCGTGGCGACACGCAGGCACTCCTTCCGGAGATCCTCGTCGCCCGCCTCCGCCGCGAGCTCCCGCGCCTCGCCGAGGATGACAAGGGCCTCGGCCTCTCCGCCTGCACCCTCGGCGAGGCCGCGCGCCAGAGCAAGCTTCAGCCGCGCTTTCCACCCCAGCTGACCCTCGACGCGGTCCAGCCGTGCCACGACGTCACGCGCCGCCGGCACGCAGTGGTGCCGCAACCCCTCGCGCTGCAGAGACCAGCTGGCGCGATAAAAGTGCCGGCTCCCGTTGACGACGAGGAAGGCGTGGCGGGGGTGCGCCTCAGCCAGCGCCACGCCGTTGAGGATGCGACCCACTGCGCGCAGCGTCCCCTCGACGAGTGCGTCCCCCTTGAGCGACCGGGCGTCGTGAGCCTCGACGCCACCTCGCGCAAACTCGGCACGTACCCGCCACTGGTCAACAAGGGGGGGCGGCGAAGAAGTGGAGGCCGGCCCCGGTCCCGCTCGGTCCTCGGCGTCGTAGAGGACGAGACACTGGCGAGCGATCTCCGTCTCGTCGACCTGGGGTGGGAGTGGAGGGGGTACACGTCGAGTGAGAGTGTCGGCGACGCCGCTCGAACGAGAGATAGGAAGCGCCGAAGCGCTCTCGGCCACATTCGACGAGCCGAATGCAGCCGCGCGCAGCGTCCACCGGCTCCTCCTCCTGACGTCTCGCCTCGAGAGCCGCCTCCGCCAGCTCGATGATGACATCGCGTCCAGGCCGGTCTTCGTCACTGCGACCCGATAGAGCGTCGCTGAGCGTGGCGAAGGCCTCGGCGACACCAGTCGCGCCTGACACGCCCGCCGATGCGCCGCTGCCCCGAGCCCCGGGGAGGGCCGCCCGCAGGGGCGCCGCGAGGCTTCCCATAGCTTGGCCGTCGCAACCAGCTCCCCAGCTGGCGGCGACAAGAACGCACGGAACCTGCTCCCGCCCACCTCGACCGCCCCCTCGCAACCCTCGTCTCGGCCCCATCCTCCGCCGGGTCACAGCCCGTCCTGGAGCTTCCTCCCTCCCCTCCCACGCCCCCCATCTCCCGCCGGAGCCATGGACATGAATAACGGCGTGGCGGCTGGATCCGGGAGCGACCGGGGCGAGCGGGGCGGTCGGCCGCCTCGCGCGGGCTGTCCGGCCTGCCGAGGAGCTGCGGCGTACCCACGTTCCCGTCGCCGACTGCTGCGGCGTCTGCCCGGCCCATCGCGAGGCCCCGTCGCCCTCCGTATCCCACCGCGCTCCTCCCAGACGTCTGGACTCGCGTGGTCAACCCCCCAGGGCTCGCGTCAGACGCCGAGGCGTGCATCGAGAGGGCGCGCCGCCTCGCCCGGCGGGACAGGCACCTGTATCCGCTGGCGCCCTTGCCAGAAAACGCTGCCACGGGGGGACCGTGCGGCGACGGGGCCGGGAGTGGGGCCGGAATGCCCCGCCGACCTTACGAGTGGGGCGCGGGTGGTGGGACGTGGGTCGAGGACGGGAGGTCGGGAGACGACAGGGCGGAGGGGGGCACGGCCCGCAGGGCGGGCACCGTGCCCGAGGCGCCTGAGCCGTCGGGGTCGGGGCCGTCGTCCCCGGACGCACCTGAACGCCCGGTTTCCAAACCGGAGTCGAATCCCTACCTCTCGCCCGCTCCACGGCGCCGCGGGCCTGGGCCACCGCCGCCGCTGGGCTGCCGCAGCGGGGGAGCGCCGCCGCCCCCCCTGGACGCGGCCCACGCCGCCCTGGATGACGCCACCGCCGCCCTCGCCGCCCTCCGCGCGGCCGCCGCGGCCCGAGAGGCGCCCCCCCCGGGCCCCTCCCGCTGGGTCCCTCCTCCCGGAGCGTCCCTCTCCCGCCTCGCCGACGCCCTCGCCGGGGCCCTCTCAAGGGCGCGGGCCCGGTCGGCGGCGGCCCGTCTGGTCGCCGAGAGGTACGAGGCCCTGGCTCGGGACGCCGCCCAGGTGCTCGACCGGGTGGATGGAGCCGCCGACGGGTCGACCGACGCCGACGACGGCGACGGGGACGCCGACGAAGACGACGGCGACGTCGCATCCGGCGCCGGGGGGTGAGGCAACGCGCGGGATGAGGGCGACGAAGAGGTGTCGAACGACACGCGAGAACACACGCGACTCACAGGCGCTCCAGCTGCTCCCGCAGGCGCCTCACCTGCCCTCCCTTGGCCGCGATGGCCCGACGCACCGCCAGCAGGGCGCCCGCGGTGGCCTCGGCCGCCCCCGACAGCGCCCCCCCGCCCCCCGCCCCCGCCCCGTCCTCGTCCACGTTGGGCCAGCCCCCCCCGCCGTCGGCGTCCTCGTCGTCGTCGCCGCCCGTCTCCGCCCGCAGTCGGGCCCGTTCCTCCAGCAGGGCCCCGTGACGTTCGTCCAGAACGGCCATTTCGTCCTCGAGGGACGACAAGAGACCCCGGAGCGTCCGCGTCCGGGCGACGGCCTCCGCGTCCGGGCGTCCGCGACGATGGGGGCGGGCGACCGCGGCTCGGCCCGGGGAGATGGACCCCCCCCGCCCCCCGACGGCGGCGGTGGCGGCAGCGGCGGCGGCGGCGGCGCACGCGCGTGTCTCGGCGGAGGCGGCCGAGGCGCGCGCAGCGACGCCGCGAGACACGCAGCGGCGACGCGCGGCGGCGGCGCGATCGGCGGCGCCCGCCGCCACCGAGGATGCCAGGACGCGGCGGACGTCCTCCGCGCCCAGGGGGCCCGGATCCGGGACGGAAGGCCGCGACCGCGGCGCGGCGGCGACGGGGGCCGTCGACGGGCGGCAGGGACACGGCCCAGACGCGACGACGCCACGCCCGCGGGGCGAGAGGCCGCGGGGCCGCGGGGCCGCCGCCGGGGATCGCCCCAGGGACGACTGCGCCAAGGACGCCGCGGCGTCGGCGGCGACGACGGCGGCGGCCGCCAGGTGGGCAGACGCCGCGGGCCCCCCCCCGGGGAGCCCCTCGACGGCGGCGGATCCGGCGACGAGTCCGGGCGCATCGTCGCGGAGCAGACCGTGCGACATGGTCTCGACGAGGGCGTGCGAGTGCCTCAGACAGGCGCCGAGGGCGGCCTCGGCGCGGTCGAGGCTGGTCCCCGCCTCGCGGAGCCGGCCTCGCTCGTCCTTAAGACGGCGCGACGCCTGGTCGGCGCGGGCGCGGGACCGGGCGAGGGCGTCCGCGCCCCTGCGCGCCGTCTCGTGGAGGGCCGCGACCTCGGCTGCCGCCCGCCGCGACGCCGCGCGCTCCCGCGCCAAAGCCACCTCGGCGACCTGGAGACGCGCCCGCAGCGACGCAGCCTCGGACGCCCCCTCCGCCGCGACGCGCAGCCCAGCGCTCTCATCCAGGCACGCGCGCAGCGCGTCTCGCATCTCCTTCAGCATCGCCCGCATGCGCTTGACCTCCTTGCGCGTCTGGGGGGAGGGGGGGGGGGGGGGGGCGGGGGGGGGGGGCTGG
>Ga0181574_10004343_pt1 | contig 12319 bp, 12 predicted proteins | sample 101ome_24_FD_145600 | JGI IMG/M metagenome (GOLD analysis project Ga0181574, IMG submission 145600) | Coastal salt marsh microbial communities from the Groves Creek Marsh, Skidaway Island, Georgia - 101410AT metaG (spades assembly) | ecosystem: Environmental > Aquatic > Marine > Intertidal zone... | reverse complement strand
GGTTTCCCGCTCCGGGGCGGGGGCAGTTTCTGGTTGCAGCAGGGGCACCCAACTGACGCAACGGTGCGTGCCGCTTGGTACGCAGTCGCTGACGCAGCGGCAAGTATTCGTATCTTGGAGGTGGAAGCCTGATGGGCGACTTCACGACCTATATGGCCGACAAGGTGTTGGCCGAGGTGTTTAACGGCGTGGCTCCGAACTACCCCACGACGTTTTACGTGGGTCTGTGGACCGCGCCTATTGACGACTTCTCCGACGGCACCGCCGACGGCGAGGTTTCCGGGGCTGGCTACGAGCGCGTTGCGCTGGACGTTGCTGACTGGAAGCCCGTTTCAAACGGCGTGGTTTCCAACAACGTCCTGTTGCAGTACCCGATGGCTGCTGAAAACTGGGGGATGCTGACCCACGTTGGTCTTTGCGACTCAGCTACCGGCGGTGAAATGCTCGCCCACACGGTTCTCGTGCCTGAGCTGATGGTGTCCGAGACGGACATTGTCCTGTTCAGGCCGAATGAACTCGTGGTTACCCTTAGCTAGGAGGCTTCGTGGCCGACAACGTCACACTTTGGCCGATGTCTGGCGGCGCTGTAGTCGCCACGGACCAAGCCGACAACACCACGCACGTTCAGATCGTCAAGCTTGGCGAGGACGAAGCGGGTTCCTCAAAGGCGATCCCGGCCTCGGTTGAGCAGGGCCTCCTTGTCAACGCAGCCTCTCGAGGCCGCAACCTGATCGTTGGTCAGGAGTCCGTGGGGCACCAGGTTCCTGTCCCTATGTCGCAGGGTGACGGTTACATCCCGGAGCAGGAGACCTGCCGGTCGATTCTGATTCAGAACAACGGCCCCCATGACGTATATGTCGCCGGCGACGCTTACGCAGCTTACGCCCACGGCATCGAGCTCAAGGTCGGTCGGAGCATGGTGATCGACAAGGCCCCGCGCAGCCCGATCTACATTTCGCGCTCAAGCACCGAACCGGGCGACAGCCTCGTCAACTGGATGCAGGAGCTCGACTGATGTCGTGGATCGGTCAGGGCGGAGGCGTTAGCTCCGGCGGCGTTCCGCTCGGCACCGTTATTCCGTACGTCTTGGCCTCTGAGCCCGACGGCTGGCTTTTTTGCGACGGCGATGACGTTGACACCGGCCTCTACCCCGACCTTGAGCGGATTCTTCGCGAATCGGGTTACCCGTTCGGCTCAAACGACGTTAACGGCGATGGCAGCGTGGTTCTTGCCAAGGTCCCAAACCTGAACAACGGCGTGATGGTCGTTGGCTACAACCCCGCCCTGGCTTCGCCCGAGGGCAACGGAAATTTTGTCATCGGGGCAGACGGCGGCAAGCACACGCACTCCCTGACCGTTGCCGAAATGCCGGCGCATAACCACGACCCCGATAAAAACGGGCTTACCGGGTATTCGTACGACGCCGCTGGCGCGAGCCACAGCCACAACTTCACTGGCCGTCGTTCGGACATTTCGGGCCTGCACTTTCACCCACACCACGGTGAGGGCTCAGCGGGTCAGGAAAACTACGTTGCGTCCGGTTACACGCACCGCGGTCAGGTTAACGTGGAAAACATTAACCACCGCCACGCAATTTCCCCGGCCGGTAGCAGCCACGCCCACAGCAGGCTTAGCCCATACGTCGCCCTGAATTACATAATTCGGGCCATTGACTAGGAGGAAAATTGACTGACGGACCACAGCCGGGAGTCGATTACGCCCCGGTTAGCATCAACGTTTCAATTGGTGTACCCCCAGAAGAGCTGGATTCCTTTATCGCCCGCGGCAAGGAGCTCGAGGCGGCGGTTACCCGCGCTTTTGAGGACCAGCTCGGAAGGAAGTCGGGCCCGGAATTCAACCTGACGGTGTCAGTGAGTGCTGGAACGGTCTTCCAGACCACCTACTTCTTCCCCCCGCACAACCCTCCGGCTGAGGACTAGTTGACCCTAGCCCTCCTTTACCACGGGAAGCCAGCACTTGAGCCCAGTTGCACCTTCGCCGCAGTATCCAGTTTTGGTGTCGGCCCGGAGGGGTCCAATGAGCTGGTACCGCCGACGTATGCGCAGGTTGGGTTTAGGCCTCGCAGCCATTTCTTCGCGAGGCTTTCCAACAAGTACTTTGAAACGTGCGTATGGAGCGCGGAGTCAGGTTTCACGGCAACTCCTGCCACAGGCAGCAAGCACGGCCAAGCTGTCTTCGCAGCGACTTCTGGGTTCTACGCGGGCCCTGAGCATGCAGGCGCTCGAGGCCCTGGTGTTGGTGTACTGCGTGGCGGCCCTAGAGACGAAATCGGGGAAATTACTTGATTGACGACACCGGGGCAGACCCCCAGGCGCTCAGTTCACCCTCGTCGCCCGAAATGGGCAAGTACGCGCGCATTTACGCGGGCGAGGCGAAGAACAAGAAAACACTGGGCCAGAAGCTGCAGGAGCTGTATCGCGAGGGTAAGACGATCCAGCGCAACGAGCGTGTCAGGTGGCAGCGCAACCGGTTGATGTACCGGGGCGAGCAGTACCTGCGGGTCGTCAACAACAGCGTCCGCACGCTGTCGCCTACTGACCGGCTGCCCAGCGGCAGGCGTCGTGACACCGTGAACATGATCAAGCCGTTTGTCGACGGCCGTGTTGCCACGATCACGTATCAGCGGCCCCCGTTCAAGGTGCTTCCCAACAGCAACGAGCAAGACGCCCGTGACGCCGCGCGCTTGGCGACCAAGTTCGTCGGGGCCATGTGGGACGTCAACGGCTGGGACCTCGACCGCAAGTTCCGCCAGCTTGCCCTGACCGCCGAGATTGACGGCGTAAGTTTTCTCTGCGTCTACTACGACAAGTACAAGGGCGGCAAGTTCGACATTTTCTACGACCAGATGGGTCAGCCGGTGTCGGACCCGCAGGCGCTCGAGGCGCTCCAGCTTCAGGACCCGCTCGGCCAGGGCGGAACTTGGAGGAAGGAAACGGTGTACCAGGGCGACGTGCAGTTCCGCGTTGTCCGGCCGGGCCAGCTTTCAGTGGACGCCATCCCGCAGAGCTGGGATGACTGCCGCTGGATCATCGAGTCCAGGATCGTCACCCGCGACCAGGTTGAGCGCGAAGCGGGTATGACCCTTGAGCAGCTTGTTCAGCGCAGTAAGCAGTCGCTCGGCGACACCAAGTTCGGCACCGGGGAGCAGTCACCACAGCTGCCGGCGTCGGTGCAGCTGGAGGAAGAGGACGGGACGATCCGCTCCAACAACAACCGCGACGCGGTGTTGGTCCACGAGCTGTTCCACCTGAAGACCTCTGAGGTTGGCGACTTCCCGATGGGCATTCACGCCAAGTGGCTGGACGCCGCTTACGGCGACCCGTACATCGTTGAGCCGTGGGAGGACGACGAGCTCCCGTACAAGCCGTACACGCCGCGCCCCGACGGGGGGCACTACATGCGCGCCCGAGGCACAGTTGACGAGCTCGCTCCGGTGCAGGTCCGTTGGAACCGGACCCTGAGTCAGGTTGGCGAGTGGCTTGACCGCGTGGCCCGCCCGCCGCTGATCGTGGCCGCCGGAGCCCTGCGGTCCAAGAGCGTGTACAACGAGGAAGGCATCGTGCAGGTGCACGGCGGCTACCCGGAGCCCAAGTTTATGTCCACGCCGGGTGAGCCCACGGGAATCCTCAGTAACCACATGGACTGGCTCCGTGGTGTGATGGCGGAGATTTCCTCGCAACATGACGCTGCACGTGGCCAGGCCCCCGGTAAGGGGATCGAGGCCGCCGCGGCGCTGGGAACTCTGGTCCAGCAGAACGAGCAGACGCTTAGCGGCACAGCTTCTGAGTACGTGGCGATTCTGGAGTGGGGCGTTTCACGTGCCCTGCGTCAGGTAGCCATGTACTACGAGCTCCCGCGCATGATCCAGATGCCGGGCATGGACGACGCCAACGACCTTATGACGTTTATGGGCTCGAGTCTGAAGGGCGCCAACCTGTTCAAGGTGACCGGGTCAATCCTGCCCAAGCAGCGTGCCGCTCAGCTCCAGACCGTTATGGGGATGGCACAGTACGGCGGTATCGATATCCGCCCGTGGGCTACCCAGCTGATCGAGGACGACGTCGACGGGATTATCAAGTCCGAGCGGGCTCAGGAGCAGCGGCAGAAGCGCGAAAACTCCAAGATGCTCGCGCTCGCCACGCTCCCTGACAAGGACAAGAAGTACATGGAGCTTCAGGACCTTGTCACCCAGTACGCAACGATGGCGATGGAGATTGGTCCTGAGGAACTGGAGGCTCGCGGTATCAAGCCCCCGACGCTCGCCAACGTTGGCTTGGACGTTCCCCAGGTTGAGTACTTCGACAAGGACGAGGAACACATCCACGCGATGCAGGAACTCCTGCTCAGCGACGGATACGAAGCACTTCACCCGCTGGTCAAGCAGGCGCTGCGTGAACACCACATGGCGCACCTGCAGCGTATGGGTATGCGGGTTGAGCAGAACGCGATGCTGCACGGCAGCAGTTCTGACCAGGCAAGGCCACAGCAGCAAGGTGGCCCAGGGAACCAAAGTGAGGAGCAGCAGGACAGTGGCAACTCAGAGGAAGAGCAGCAGCTCAACGAGCAGCCCTAAGGACAGCGTCTTCCCGCCCGGTTTTGAGCGGGACACCAAGGCGCTGTTGATGCTTCGCGAGTACGGGGTTATCACCCGCGCAGAGCTGCGAGCAAACATTCACCGGTTCGGGCTTGAGCTGTACCCGGACCCCGAGTACAACGTTCCATCGCTAAGGCTTGTCAAGGACGAGGAGCCTGAGGAGCTGAACGAGGAAATCGAGACTACCGAGGAGGAAGTCTAAGTGGACGACCAGAACCTTTCTGGCGGCGTTGCCCCCGAGGGCGGCGAGTCTGGTTCAAGCGAAAACCCGTGGGGTGCTTGGGAGCAGGCAGGCGTCGACAGTTCAATGAACCCGTACGAGGTTCGTCAGTACGTTGACTGGGTGCAGGACCTGACTGGCCCGGAGACCCACGAGCGCGCGCTGGAGCAGGCGATGCAGCAGTGGGGCCACCTTGAGGAGGGTGAGAGCCTTTCTGACCTGATGGCTATTCGCGACCACCTGCGGGCTGAGCGGGACGACCCGTTCAACAACTACGCGCCCGAGACTGGGCAGGAGCCGAGGTACGAGGCGGACGACGACTACCAGGGTCGCTACGAGGAGCAGCAGGCCCAGCAGCAGTACATTGACCCGAACCAGCTTCGTGAGGTTTGGCAGAACGACATGGCTCAGTACATGTCTCAGCAGCGTCAGCAGATGGCTGAGGAGCTTGAGGCTGAGCGGATTGTCGACGACCTCAACCGGCAGCTGGACAAGCTCGGCGACGCTCAGGGTCTTGAGGCCCGTGACAAGGAGCTGGTCTGGAACATCGCTGTGCAGCAGATCCAGAACCAGGACCTCCAGCCCGACGACCTTGCCGGGATCATGGACCGCACGTGGAGCGAGCTGAACGACCTCTACGCGCGTAAGTTCGCCGAGGCCGCTAAGAAGACTTCTTCGGCCCCGTCAACCACGCACTCCCCGTCTGGCGCGCCGGCCGACAGCCAGCCGAGGCAGGGTGGCCTTGAGGCGGCGATGAAGCGTATGGCGGACTCCCTGGGGGTTGACCCCGAGTAGTTAGCCGGAAACTCCGGGGTGCGGTTGGGTGCCCCGGAGTTTCTCGGTTTGTGCAGGGGGTTCGTGTTTGTTGGAATACCAACTGCACGAACCAAGCGGCGATGTTGCCTCCTTTAATGGTGGGTAACGGTGCGGTTCCAGCGGGCCCTTTGCGGAGAGGGTCGGCTGTCTGAAACCCCGTTACTCACCTAAGGAGGTGACCAACATTTCCCTTGAGACCATGAACAACCTGGCGTACGACATTTGGGAGCCAGGTATCAACGACGAGCTCGAGAACGAGCAGGGCAGCATGTACGCCTACCTCAACAAGAGCTCCAAGGAGGTCAAGGGTCGCCGTACGTACATGAAGTTCCTGGTTGGTCGTTCGCTCGGAATCAACAACATTCCCGAGGGTGGCGACTTCCCGGACGCTGGTGACCCGATCCACGACGAGGTTGAGATTTCCCTCAACCGTCTGGCAGCAACCACCGAGTTCACGCTGGAGGAGATCGACCTCCTCAACGGCCGTGACGCTGGTGCCCTGCCTGTCGTGCAGCACAAGCTCGACGACCTGGTCCGCACGCTCCGGCGTGACGTGATCCGGCAGACCTGGGGCGACGGTACCGGCACGCTGGCGCGTGTTGGCTCGTTCTCCGCTGGTCCGCCCGACACGGTGGTCCTGTCGGTCGACGCGACCAACTACTACGACCGTAACCGTTACCTCTGGCTGGAGGAGAACGGCATGCGGGTGGACTTCGCTACGCCTGAGGTTGACGGCACCACTGGCGAGTTCACGGGCAACTACACGGCAGTGACCGGCACCGGCTTCACGGTTGTCGGCATTGACCGCGCGAACGACACGGTGACCGTGGCGGACGGTACTGGTACCCCGCTTGCCGGTGACCACATTGTCCGTTCCAAGAACGTTGTCCCGAGCAACCTGGACCCGAACTGGTCGATCTACGCGCGCGGCGATGGCTCGGTCATGCGCTCGCTCGAGTTCGACGGCATCATGTCGGCGATTCAGGTTGACAACGTGTACCTGAGCAAGGACCGTACCCTTCCCGAGGTCGGGTACTGGTGGAAGTCCAACGTGATTGACAACGGCGGGACCCCTGCGGCGCTGTCGCTGGACAAGATCCTGTCGCTGATCAACACGCTCAACACCCGCACGGGTAAGTCGCCGCTCACCTCTGAGCACGCGTTCTTCTCGAACCTGGGTGTGTGGTCGGCGTACGGCGAGCAGGTTGAGCCGCGCGTCCGTTACCAGGGCTACCAGAAGATTGACCGTGGTTGGCCGGAGCTGGAGATTTTCGGCATGCCGTTCTACGCCGACATCCACGCTCCCCACAACCAGCTGTTCCTGATCCACCGGCCCTCGTTCCAGTACCGAGTGCCTAAGTACCAGGACCGCGGCACGTTCCAGTTCCAGAACATGGACGGGAGCATGTGGCGGTACGTTCCGGGTACCGGCGGTGCCGGTTACCGGGCGATTGTCCAGTCGCACCTGACTGGCATGATGACGCTGATCTGTCAGCACCCGCGTATGTCGGCCCGTCTGGACGACATCATCGAGGTGGGTCAGCCCGTCTACTAGTTGTTCCTCGGGGGGGTCGGCTCCGGCTGGCCCCCCCGGCTTTCTTCAACGGAGGTTTGGTTGCGGCTAGGAGAAGACGTACCCGGAGTCCTTACGGACGCTTGGAAGTTCGTGGCGGACGACAGGGCGGGTATCGCTGAGAAGGTTAAGGACAAGGACCCGGAATCCCGGTTGGCGTTTCACGTTGAAACTCGCCAGCTGGGAATTGCTCGTTGGGTGAGGGCCGAGGGCCTAGAGGGCGGTTGCTGGCTAATCGCGCTGCGGGCACGTGACCCGGAAACCGAGGAGCCGATCCTGAACGAGCCGGACGACCGTGTGTTGACGTGCATGGACAAGTTCGACACGTGGGGAAGGAATCACCCGTCAAAGCTCAGGGCTGCGGCGGAGAAGGCAATGGCCCTCCGGGAGGAGCGGCTAAACAAGGAGCTGGGCGAGCGCACTCAGGAAATGATGGAGGCGGTCAGCTACAGCTGGAAAAAGCACCACGGGCAGAGCCCTGTGGCGGTACCCAAGGGGGTAACGATTTGAAGCAGGTGCCTCGACAGCGCCGGGGCACTGGCTCCGGCCCAAGTTACGACGACAGCGCAAACGGCCGGACGATTGACAGCGGCCGCGGCGCTAAGTTCGCCAAGATGGAGTACGTGGACCAGCCGGGCGGAAGCTGGGCTTCACAGGACGCAGGGCCGGTGAACAACAATGTCTAGCGCCGAGAGTAACGCCGCGCGTAGGCAGAAAATCGCAGTCGCACGAGCGAAGGCCCAGGCTCGGGTCAACAAGCGCACCCTGAGCATTAAGCGTCACAACATAGTCAGCAAGAAGAAGCGTGCCCTTGACGCGAAGCGCAAGAACAAGCAGAAGCAGATCGCCAGCCTGCAGAAGCAGGGCCGTCACGTGGACGTCGCGGAGGCAAAGGAGCGGTACCAGCAGCTCAGCGATGACTACGCGAAGGCCCACAGGGCCGCCAAGGCTCACGCTCGGAAGGCTTACGGAGCTGGCGCTGGCAGGGGCAACTTCAAGGGCACCCTGAGGCAGACTTCCACGCCTGCGGTGAAGGCTGCGGTTGTGGCTAAGGCTAAGGAGAAGGGCCACGTTCCCTACTCTGCACCGGGCCGCAAGAGCCGCCCAAGCGCACCTAGCGTTTCCTCAGGCTCGAGCAAGAAGCCGAAGTCCACGACCCCGAAGGTCAACAAGCTGACCAAGGAGCAGTACAAGAACCTGGTCAAGCAGCGCCAGTCGCAGGCGGACAAGAACTACGGCAAGTACGGAACCGACGACGCTAAGCGCAAGGGCTCGGCTGGGCAGAAGATCTACAACAGCTACGACAAGAAGCTGAAGAACTCCCAGTACAGCTACAAGTCGCACGTGGCAGCAATGAAGCGCCGCGGCAAGAAGGCGACTGCGGCTACGTACGCCAAGTTCAAGCGTTACAACGGGATCTAGTAATTGCCGTCGGGTGACTTCAAGGACCTCGTCGCGCAGACGCTGTACGCGTCCCAGCGTGACCCCAGCAACGACTACGACGTTGATCGCGCCAAGGAGGCGGTGAACAACGCGTACTTCATGCTCGCCCAGATCGGGGCGCAGTGGAAGTGGCTGACGGTGCAGGGGGAGGTAACTGTCCCCGAGGGTCAGGACACCCTGACGTACCCCGAGCTCGCTGCGGCAGCCGGGGTCGACGGGATCACCGACGTACTGCAGTTCTCCTTCAACGGCCCGCGTAACTCACCGTTTGGGCATTACGCGAGCTGGGAGGACTTCTGGCAGGTCAAGAGTCTTGACCCTAACCTCGCCCCGGACACTCCCCACCTGTGGACAGTTACCGGGGACAACCAGGTTCAGGTGTTCCCTGTTCCTGACGGTGACTACGCGGCAACGTTCCTCGCGGTCTTCAGGCCCGAGGAGCTTGTTTTTGACACCGACGAGCCCAAGGTTCCCTTTGGCTGGAGGCGCAAGTTGCTGGTGCTACCAGCCGCTGCGGCACTGCTCCGCCAAGACGGCGGTGAAAGCTCAATGGCCGACGCTACGGCCTACGACTCTGAGTTCCAGCAGGCTGTTTCAGAAGCCGCCGGAACTCAGTCACAGCCGGGTCCCACGACGCATCCCACCCCAAGTTCCCTGCTGCTCCCAAAGGGGCTGCGTGGTGCGTCGGGGACCCTGCTGGAGCTGGCGCAGCGGGTTTGTTACGAGACCGCTACGGAGCCGTGGGACCGCTATGCACTCGAGCGTGCCCGCGAGGCCGTCAACAGTGCGCAGCGGTTTATCTGCGACTCTGCAGACGACTGGGACTTCCTTGAGCGCGAGGCCAAGTTCACGGTCCAGCGGAATATGGACCTGTACTCAATTCCCCAGATGGCACTGGCCCTCGGTGTGCCGAGGATTCGGACTATCCGCGGAATTGTCTACGACTCGAAGCGGCAGATGCAGTGGCTGCGGCCTATCAACTGGATGGACCTTGAGAAGCTTGCGCTCAGCACCCAGGACACCGAGCCTGCTGGGTACCCCAGCGCATTTGCGGTGTGGACTGACCGTATCCGGTTTTTCCCAACGCCAATGGCCGACTTCACGTTCGGCGTGTATTTCACGGTTGACTGGGGCGACCTTCTGGACTGGGACCAGAAGTGCCAGCTCCCCCCGGAGTGGGTGCACGAGGTGCTGATCCCGCTTGCCTCCAGCAGGGTGCTGTACCAGAACTCTGACCAAGCCGAGTTCCAGCGCGGGCAGGTGCTGGAGTCGGTTGCGAATAAGGCGATGGAGAAGTTCCGGGCGGCCCGCTCGGCGGCCAAGGAGCCTCACATCGCTCAGTACGACCCGAACTTCTCGGCTGACCTGCCGGGAGGTCCGAACTATTCCGATGGGTGGTACTACTAGTGCCAGTCAGCGCGGTCATTAGGCCGGGCAACCAGGGAATGGTTACCGACGTTCCTATGAACCTGGTTTCAAAGGACGCGGTTGTTTACGCGCAGGACGTGATCCTCACCCGCGGTACGACCGAGCAGCGCCGTGGGTGGGCGTACTCCTGCGCTGTCCCCTTCAACTCGGCTCCTATCGGCTGCTACCGCGCCCGCTATCCGTACCTCGACCGCAGCAACACCGCGGTTGTGCTGTGGGACTCGCCGAACTGGGCGATCCACGAGCTGGTTGAGGACACTAACCAGGACGGTCCGCTGGCGACCGGTGAGTCCGAAGCGCCCCCGGTTCCGCAGTGCTCGTACCACGGGGAGACGATCTTCTGCCACCGCGACGGTAAGACGCCGATTAAGCGCTACAGCGGCACCAACGTCCCGACCTTCAAGTCCAACACGAACCTCACCTACACCCAGGGCGAGGCGACCGTAAAGTTGACGGGGACCTACCCCGAGAAGGGCTCGTATTGCCTCGCGCGTATTGGCGGCCAAGCTATCAACGCCTCAAACGCGCCCGAGGGCCCGAGCTACCACGTTCACACGCACTTGCGCGTTGCCAAAAAGAACACCGACAGCGTCACCCTTGAGGACGTTGTTTGGGACGTCGACAAGAGGCAGGGGAACGCCCAGTACGCCTCGGGCGAGCAGACCTTCCACGCGGTGGCCGACCAGGCGTGGCCGGGCCAGATCGAGGAGTGGGTCGGCACCGTCAGCTGTTCCGGCGGCCAGACGGTAACCGGGCACGGGACGGACTGGGGCAAGTTTGTTGGCCGGGTCGGGCTTGCGCTGTACGTGGAGATCCCCAAGACCATTGACGGCACCGAGTACCGCTACTGGTGCATGGTTGGTATTAAGTCAGTCGCGAACGACACTTCCCTTACGTTGGTCGAGAGCGCTTCTTACCCGACCTTCACCAAGGCGAAGTACAAGCTGTGCTCCACGCCTACGTGGACCTGCGCGACCGAGCACAAGAACTCGTTGTTCGGGTCAGGCTCGCACTCCGCCCAGAGCCGGGTGTGGATTTCCCCGCCGGCGTGGAACCCTGGGCTCCCGCCGGACGCTGTGGTGCCCGAGGACATTTCCACGGTTCTGCAGTACGACTCCGGCTACAAGTACACGCTCGACTACATCGACGTCGGTGGCGAGGACGAAAACGAGCCCGTTCACGCGCTGCTGAGCTCGCCAGGGCCGTGCCTCGCGCTCAAGCGCGGCAGCGTGTACGGGATCTTCGGCCAGTACCCGAACTTTGAGGTTCAGCTGCTCAGCGACTCCACTGGGTGCATCCACCCGGCGTCCGCGATTACCGTGGGGGGTATCCCGTTCTGGGCGGACCGCAACGGGGTGTACTGGTACCACGAGAACAACGTGCAGCAGATCACTCAGGGGATCACAAACGAGTGGCGCGGGCTGCTTTCAGGCTGGGTTGAGGGCACTAGCTCGGTGACACTGGGAGTTGTTTCGGGTCACCTGGTTGTGTCGGTACAGGGTCTTGACTCCAGGCTGACCGGAAGGGCACGCACGGGTCGCGACACCGAGAATCCCAGTGAGCGCACTTACCTGTACGAGGTTTCCGCCCAGCGCTGGGTCAGCCGTGTGTCGAACATGAAGCCGTACTTCTACCAGTCGGCAAGAATCCCCGGTGAGCCAGACGCTTGTTTCTTCACGCTGCCGGACTCCGGTTACATCGCGGACTTTGCCCCTGCGATAACTGGTGTCAAGACCATCAGCAGGGACCCACTGGCCCAAGCCGCCGCGGACTACTACGACGCGAACACCAAGCTTGGCGACAGGGAGTGGCCGCAGCTTCAGCTACTGACCAGTAGCTCCTTCACCGGCGACTTCGTCGGGGAGACACGGGTTATTGACCTCGAGGTCACTGGGGAAACTGACGACCAGCAGGCTCTGGTTATTCAGGAGCTGAGCGAAGGGGGGCTCCGTACCGCGGAACCCGCAACGCTGTATACCCAGCAGGTCCAGGACCGCGACGGTCTCAGCAGGCACTTTGCACGGGTTGGCCGCTCCGGCCGCCAGCACCAGGTGTACCTCGGGAGGCGCCCGGTTGAGAATACCGGCGAGTTCAACATTCACGAGGTCAGCGTGAACTTCAGGCGGAGCAGGAAGCGCTCGTGAGGGAAGCTGAAGCATTCGCGCGGTCAGAGCAGTTTCGGACCATCCTGACCGCACAGAACAAGGACGCAGTCGCCAAGGCG
>Ga0181574_10004342_pt1 | contig 12320 bp, 9 predicted proteins | sample 101ome_24_FD_145600 | JGI IMG/M metagenome (GOLD analysis project Ga0181574, IMG submission 145600) | Coastal salt marsh microbial communities from the Groves Creek Marsh, Skidaway Island, Georgia - 101410AT metaG (spades assembly) | ecosystem: Environmental > Aquatic > Marine > Intertidal zone... | reverse complement strand
AGCGCGAACAATTTGGTAAGCCCATCAGTGAGTTTCAGGCCATTGGGTTCAAGTTGGCTGATATGCACACGTCCATCGAGGCCTCCGACTTGTTGACCCTGCAAGCCTGTTTCCTCAAAGAAGCCGGAAAACCAGTAACCAAAGAGTCGGCAATGGCCAAGTACCAAGCTTCAGAAATGTGCGTTCGTGTGGCGACAGAAGGAGTGCAGGTGTTAGGCGGATACGGTTACACCAAAGATTTTCCCGCTGAGAAATTTTACCGGGACAGCAAATTGTGCACCATTGGTGAAGGGACCAGTGAAATCCAGAAGTTGGTGATCTCACGCGAAATCATCAACGAGTGATTGCGCTCTTAGGGTTTTGTACTTTGAAACTTATCGTGTAAATTTGCCGTCCAATTTTGACACTATGCTTTCGATTCCCGTAAAAGAAGGAGACAACATTGAACGCGCTCTGAAGCGATTCAAGAAGAAATTTGACCGCACGAAGCGCATGCGTGAATTGCGCACGCGCCGTGAATTCGTAAAGCCGAGCGTTTTGAACCGAGAGCAACGAAAGAAAGCCGTGTATAAAAACGGACTAAATCTGAAAAACGACTGAGGAATCCTTTGTTTTTCATTTCAAAAAGACGAAATTGTCGCCAGACTTTTTCGTCTTTTTTGTTTTGAACCAAATTCCGCCACACGTCGAAGATTTCCTTGATTATCTGCTCAAGGAAAAGAGAGGGAGCGTCCACACGCTCCGGTGCTACAGGTCGGATCTGGGGCAGTTGGTCAAGTTCATGGACGAGAATTACGGGTGTTCTGACTTGCGTGAGGTCAAATCTGAATGGCTTCGCTCATACGTGGTGGAGATGATGCGCACGCAGAAGGCTCCACGCACCATTCACCGGAAAGTCAGTGCTTACCGAACCTTCGTCAAATACGCAAAAAGGCAAGGATCCATGGATTTAGATCCAGCGGAATCAATTGCCCTTCCGAAGCTTGCAAAGCGCTTGCCAAGCGTAGTCCCGGAACATGCCATGCGCGAGTTGTTCGAGGAGGAGGTGTTCAGTGACGATTGGAAGGGAAGGCGCGATCGGAGCATCATTGCCTTGATGTACGAGACCGGTGTTCGGTTGAGTGAATTGATTTCATTAAAAGTTTCGGATCTGCATACGGAACGGAAGGAAATTCTCGTTCTAGGAAAAGGGTCAAAGGAACGACGCATTCCTCTGCTCTCTGAAACCATGTCAAGCATTGTTGCGCACATCGAAGAAAGGCCATTTCAGTCCAAGCACCTGTTCGTCACCGACGCAGGTCGAAGCTTGTACGGGTCCTTCGTGTACCGCAGGGTTCACCATTACCTTTCATTGGTCAGTTCGCTGCGCAAAAGCAGCCCGCACGTGTTGCGGCACACCTTTGCGACGCACTTGCTGAACAACGGCGCGGAATTATCGGCAGTCAAAGACTTGCTCGGCCATTCTTCGTTGAGTTCTACCCAGGTCTACACGCACCAGTCATTGTCACGGTTGAAGGAGTTGCATGAGGACAGTCCGTTGGACGTTCGGCCGCAAGATTAAACCTTCACAACCATGCAAATGCAAATCCACTCCATCCATTTTGACGCTGATGCGCGCCTGCTCGAATTTGTAGAACACAAGGTCGGCAAGCTCGATACGTTTCATGACCAAATCATCTCTTGTGAGGTCTTTCTTCGTGTGGAGAAAAGTGACGATCGCGATAACAAGGTTTCGGAAGTGAAAATCCACGTGCCCGGTGCGGACTTTTTCGCCAAGCGGAAAGCCCCGAGCTTTGAAGCGGGGATTGACGAAGTCGTCGAGGCCATCCGACGCCAGATTCGCAAGCAGAAAACAGCCCGTTTGACGACGGCTTAAACGCTTGCCAATCAACAGATTGAAGGGGGTGATTTTTTCCCAAAGACAAATCGCCACACAACGCATTGTATCCAACGATTTCTTTCATACATTTGCCGTCCTGAAAACCGGGGAGTTTGCGCTCTCCAGTTCTTTGACATGATGCCGATGTAGCTCAGTTGGCCAGAGCAGCTGATTTGTAATCAGCGGGTCGGGGGTTCGAATCCCTCCATCGGCTCATTGGTTTACCGCCAATCACTTGTGTGCGTGGTGGTGAGCTTTTATTGGGGGTACGCCGGAGTTGGAGAGCCGGGGCAGACTGTAAATCTGTTGTCTCTGACTGAATAGGTTCGAATCCTATTACCCCCACCACAGACCATTCGAACGCGAAGGGTCGAAAAGCGGAAGTAGCTCAGTTGGTAGAGCATCAGCCTTCCAAGCTGAATGTCGCGAGTTCGAATCTCGTCTTCCGCTCCGCCCGTAAGGGTCAAGCCGATGTAGCTCAGGGGTAGAGCGCATCCTTGGTAAGGATGAGGTCAGGGGTTCAATTCCCCTCATTGGCTCGAACATTTAATGTGAAATCAAACAGTAACTAAAACAGTTAGGCAATGGCTAAAGAAACGTTTGACCGGTCCAAACCGCACGTAAACATCGGTACAATCGGACACGTTGACCACGGTAAGACAACCCTCACCGCGGCAATTACGAAAGTTCTCGCGGACGCGGGACACAGCGAGGCGCGTTCATTCGATCAAATCGATAACGCACCAGAAGAAAAAGAACGTGGTATCACGATCAACTCTTCGCACGTTGAATACCAAACCGCAAACCGCCACTATGCGCACGTTGACTGCCCAGGTCACGCTGACTATGTGAAGAACATGGTGACTGGTGCTGCGCAGATGGATGGTGCAATCTTGGTTGTTGCTGCAACCGATGGTCCAATGCCACAAACACGTGAGCACATCCTTTTGGGTCGCCAGGTAGGTATTCCACGCATCGTTGTTTTCATGAACAAAGTGGACATGGTAGACGACGAGGAATTGCTCGAGTTGGTAGAAATGGAAATCCGTGAATTGTTGAGCTTCTACGAGTACGACGGAGACAACGGTCCAGTAGTTCAAGGTTCTGCGCTTGGCGCATTGAACGGCGAAGGAAAGTGGGTCGATACCGTAATGAACTTGATGAATGCTGTAGACGAGTGGATCGAGATTCCACCTCGTGACAACGAGAAGCCTTTCTTGATGTCAATCGAGGACGTATTCACCATTACAGGTCGTGGTACCGTTGCAACGGGCCGTATCGAAACGGGTGTAATCAACACGAGTGATCCTGTTGAAATCTTGGGTATGGGAGACGAGAAGCTCACTTCAACCATTACGGGTGTTGAGATGTTCCGAAAGATTTTGGACCGCGGTGAAGCGGGTGACAACGTTGGATTGTTGTTGCGTGGTATTGAAAAGTCTGACATCCGTCGCGGTATGGTAATCGCCAAGCCAGGCTCAATCACGCCTCACACGAAGTTCAAGGCAGAGGTTTACATCTTGAAGAAAGAAGAAGGTGGACGTCACACGCCATTCCACAACAAGTACCGCCCTCAGTTCTACTTCCGTACGACTGACGTAACAGGTGAGATTGTTTTGGAAGCAGGCCGTGAAATGGTTATGCCTGGTGACAACGTCACCATCGAGGTTCACTTGATCAACCCAGTTGCCATGGACACAGGCTTGCGCTTCGCAATCCGTGAAGGTGGACGTACCGTAGGTGCGGGTCAGGTTACCTCTGTGATCGAGTAATATCGGTCTTAAGACTTGAATCGAACGGAAGAAGGTGTCCCCTTTCTGAAGGGGGTACCTTCTTCCTCATCTACGGGCGTAGCTCAATTGGTAGAGTAGTGGTCTCCAAAACCATTGGTTGCAGGTTCGAGTCCTGCCGCCCGTGCAAAATTTGAAAGAAATGTCACAATTCACTGAATACATTCAAGAGTCTTACCAAGAGCTGGTGACGAAAGTGACTTGGCCAACTTGGAAGGAGTTACAAGGTTCCTCCGTTTTGGTCTTCGTTGCTTCTCTTCTCATTGCAGGACTCGTCTTCGTTATGGATTGGGCGTTTGGAGTGAACGCAGCAGATTCGATTTGGCGAGGAGTCATCGGATTGATTTACGAATTGTTCTGATTGGAATCTGTGCAAGCCCACACCATGAGTGATATCGATAAAAAGTGGTACGTTGTTCGCGCTATCAGTGGACAGGAGAAAAAGATCAAGGACGTTCTTGAAGCTGAGATCGCTGCGGAGGGATTACAGCATTACGTCGGACAAATCCTGATTCCAGTTGAGAAGGTGTTTCAAATCCGCAATGGTAAGAAGGTTAGTAAGGAACGCAATCTTTTTCCAGGATACATCTATGTCGAGGCTGCGTTGGTGGGTGAGGTGCCGCACGTTATCCGAAATACAACGGGAGTAATTGGATTTCTCGGCGCTGAAAAGCGAGGAGAGCCAATGCCTGTTCGCCAAAACGAAATTAATCGCATCCTGGGTGTCATTGATGACATGGCGGATAGCGAAGAAGAAATCAACATTCCTTATAAGGTGGGCGAGCTCGTCAAGGTTACGGACGGACCGTTCAACGGTTTCAATGGAAACATTGAAGAAGTGAATGAAGAGAAGAAAAAACTAAAGGTAATGGTCAAAATTTTCGGTCGAAAGACGCCAGTAGAATTGGGCTATCTCCAAGTAGAAAAAGAAATCTAAACGGAACAGACAGCCTGAACGTCGCAATGTTTTTAAACGCTTCCCATTTGCGCCTGTTTTGGACTGTTCAATATAAATGACCAATGGCTAAAGAAGTAGCTGGACTCATTAAACTGCAAATCAGAGGTGGCGCTGCCAACCCTGCTCCTCCTGTCGGACCGGCTCTCGGTGCGAAAGGGGTGAACATCATGGAATTCTGCAAGCAATTCAACGGCAGAACCCAAGATAAGGCTGGCAAAGTTTGCCCTGTTGTGATCACGGTCTACAGTGACAAGTCATTTGACTTTGTCATCAAGACTCCTCCTGCTGCGGTGCAGTTGATGGAGGCTGCCAAACTCAAAGGCGGCTCTCCTGAACCAAACCGAATCAAAAAGGGGAAAGTCACGTGGGACCAAGTTCGCGCTATTGCAGAAGACAAGATGCCCGATTTGAACTGCTTTACCGTAGAGTCTGCCATGAAAATGGTGGCAGGTACAGCACGGAGTATGGGGCTTCGAGTCGACGGAACTCCTCCCTTCTAAACGTCAATAACTGCGCAAAATGGGACAATTAACAAAGAACCAAAAAGCATACGCTGAGAAGGTCGATTTCGACAAGGCGTACACGCTTTCCGAGGCTACAACCTTGGTGAAAGAGTGTGCGAGTGTCAAATTCGATGAATCAGTGGATATTGCTGTGCGACTCGGCGTAGACCCACGAAAAGCGAATCAAATGGTACGCGGTACAGTTTCCTTGCCTCACGGCACAGGTAAATCTGTTCGGGTGCTCGTGCTTTGCAATCCTGACAAAGAGCAGGACGCGAAGGATGCTGGTGCGGATTTCGTAGGGCTCGATGAGTACATTGACAAAATCAAGGGAGGCTGGACCGACATTGATGTAATTATTACCACACCCCAAGTCATGGGAAAGGTAGGGGCCTTGGGCCGTGTTCTCGGACCACGAGGACTCATGCCAAACCCCAAATCCGGAACTGTGACGATGGATGTTGGAAAGGCTGTCCAGGATGTTAAAGCTGGAAAGATTGATTTCAAGGTTGACAAGTATGGAATCATCCATGCTTCAGTCGGTAAAGTTTCATTCGATGCAAAAAAGTTGGAAGAAAACGCATACGAAGTGCTAAGTACTTTAATGCGCTTGAAGCCAGCTGCCGCGAAAGGAACATACATGATGAGCATTTCAATGAGCTCAACCATGGGACCTGGAATCAAGGTGGATCAAAAATCGGCAACCGCTTAACTTAAGAAATCATGACTCGACAGGAGAAAAATCAATTGATCGACGAACTTTCTGAAGTGTTGCGGGAGAAAAACGTAGTGTATCTCACAGACGCTTCGGGTCTGGATGCAGAAACCACCACGCAACTCCGCCGAGAAAGCTTCAAGAAAGACGTTACCGTTCGTGTTGTGAAGAATACCCTTCTTCGCAAGGCGATGGAACGTGTTGAAGAAAAGAATTACGAAGAGCTGTACGGTTCCCTTGCGGGACAAACGGCTCTGATGATTGGTGACGTGGGCAATGTGCCTGCCAAGCTGATCAAAGAATTCGCGAAGAAACACGAAAAGCCTGTTCTGAAAGCTGCTTACGTAGAAGAAGCATGCTACATCGGAGCGAACCAACTGGAAGCGCTGACTTCGATCAAGTCGAAAGAAGAGCTTTTGGGAGAAATTGTTACGTTGTTGCAATCACCGGCCAAGCATGTCTTGGGCGCGTTGCAGTCAGGTGGCAATACCATATCCGGTTTGGTCAAAGCCTTGGAATCCCGAGGTGCTTGACATCATTCAATCAATTTAGAACCAAATAATTCAATCAACAATCATGGCTGATTTGAAAGCAATGGCAGAAAGCTTGGTTAACCTCACAGTAAAGGAGGTAAACGAGCTTGCCGAAATTTTGAAAGACGAATACGGTATTGAGCCTGCTGCTGCTGCAGTAGCAGTTGCTGCTGGCCCTGCGGGCGGCGGCGAAGGTGGCGGTGCCGAAGAAAAGTCTGAATTCGATGTAGTCCTCACTTCTGCTGGTGCAGCGAAGCTTGCAGTAGTAAAAGCAGTGAAGGAACTCACCGGTCTCGGGTTGAAAGAGGCGAAGGAAATCGTTGACGGAGCTCCAGGTCCTGTAAAGGAAGGAGTTGCGAAGGACGAAGCCGAAGCACTCAAAAAGCAACTCGAAGAAGCCGGTGCTGAAGTTGAGCTTAAGTAAGCACATACTTTAACCGATCTCAGGTCCAGGTGGGGAAGCAGGTTCCCCACCCGGACCTTTTTTGCTTTGTCTGAACCTGCACCCATCGCCGCCTGTTTCCACTCTAGATCACAAACACCATGACTCTGGTGAAACCAAATACCCCTGAACGCATCAGCTTCTCCTCGGTAGAGCTGCCGCTTTCACGCCCCGACTTTTTGGATATTCAATTGCGCTCTTTCCAAGAGTTTTTTCAATTGGAAACAAATCCAGAAAACCGCGAATCAGAAGGTCTCTTTAAAGTATTTAGCGAGAATTTCCCCATCACGGACACGCGAAACCAATTCGTACTGGAATTCTTGGATTACTTTATTGATCCGCCACGATATTCAATCAATGAATGCATTGAGCGCGGATTGACATACAGCGTGCCGTTGAAGGCAAAGCTGAAATTGTATTGCACCGATCCTGAACACGAGGACTTTGAAACCATCGTGCAGGACGTGTACCTCGGGACCATTCCCTACATGACGCCGCAAGGCTCGTTCGTGATCAACGGAGCAGAGCGCGTTATTGTGAACCAGTTGCACCGTTCACCGGGTGTGTTCTTTGGTCAGAGCCGACACGCCAACGGCACGAAGCTTTACAGTGCCCGAATCATTCCATTCAAGGGATCTTGGATCGAATTTGCGACGGACATCAACAGTGTCATGTACGCCTACATCGACCGTAAGAAAAAGTTACCTGTGACGACGCTTTTGCGTGCCATTGGCTTTGAAACGGATCGAGACATTTTGGACATCTTCAACTTGGCTGATGAAGTCAAGGTGACCAAGGCTGGGCTCAAGCGTGTGATTGGTCGTCGTTTGGCCGCACGTGTTCTCAAAACTTGGGTTGAAGATTTCGTGGATGAGGATACAGGGGAAGTGGTGAGCATCGAGCGGAACGAAGTGGTTCTCGACCGTGAGACCATTTTGGAAAAGGAGCACATGGAGTTGATTGCCGATTCTGGGGCGAAGTCCATCATTTTGCACAAGGAGGACATCAACCAGTCCGACTATGCCATCATCTACAATACCCTTCAGAAAGACAGCTCTAACTCAGAGAAGGAGGCAGTTGAATTTATCTACCGGCAATTGCGTAACGCAGAGCCACCAGATTTGGATACGGCGCGTGGCGTCATTGACAAGTTGTTCTTCTCAGAGCAGCGCTATGATCTGGGAGAGGTTGGGCGTTTCCGCATCAACCGCAAGTTGAACATTCAGGAGGATGTGCAAGACCGCACATTGACCAAGGATGACATCTTGCTCATCATCAAGTACTTGTTGGACTTGGTTAATTCCAATGCTGATGTTGATGACATCGACCACTTGTCAAACCGTCGCATTCGTACTGTGGGCGAGCAGCTCTACAGCCAATTTGGAGTAGGTTTGGCTCGTATGGCTCGCACCATCCGAGAGCGCATGAACGTTCGCGACAATGAGGTCTTCACGCCTACTGACTTGATCAATGCGAAGACCCTGAGCTCTGTGATCAATAGCTTTTTCGGAACGAATCAGCTGTCGCAGTTCATGGATCAAACCAATCCGTTGAGTGAGGTGACGCACAAGCGTCGTATCTCAGCCCTCGGACCAGGTGGTTTGTCGCGGGAACGCGCAGGTTTCGAGGTTCGTGACGTACACTACACGCACTATGGCCGACTCTGCACGATTGAAACACCAGAGGGGCCGAACATTGGATTGATCAGTTCTTTGTGTGTATACGCCAAAGTAAATCGACTCGGATTCATCGAAACACCTTATCGTAAAGTGGAAAACGGCAAGGTGTCGACGAGCCCAGACGATATCGTATACCTCTCTGCGGAGGATGAAGATGCAAACTTGATTGCACAGGCCAACGCACCGGTTTCGAAAGATGGCAAATTCGAGAACAACATCGTAAAAGCTCGATTGGAAGGTGACTTCCCTCAGGTAGCACCGAAGGAGCTGCACTACATGGACGTTGCGCCTAACCAAATTGCATCCATTGCCGCCTCGTTGATTCCATTCTTGGAGCACGACGATGCAAACCGTGCCTTGATGGGCTCGAACATGATGCGTCAGGCGGTGCCGTTGATGCGTCCATCTGCACCAATCGTTGGAACCGGTTTGGAACGCTCTGTCGCTGAAGACTCACGCATCCTGTTGCGAGCCGATGCAGACGGAGTGGTTGAATTCGTCGATGCGAATGAAATCCACATCAAGTATGACCGGGATGAAATGGACGAGTTGGTTTCATTTGAAGAAGCCATCAATGTCCTTGAAATCCCGAAATTCAAGCGTACCAACCAAGGCACGTGCATGAATTTGAAGCCATTGGTCCAGAAAGGTCAAGTGGTGAAAGCGGGTCAAATCCTCGTTGAAGGATATTCTACTGACAACGGAGAATTGGCATTGGGGCAAAACATGCGTGTAGCCTTCATGCCTTGGAAGGGCTACAACTTTGAGGACGCGATCGTAATCAACGAACGCGTGGTCCGCGAGGATGTCTTCACGTCGTTGCACATTGATGAGTACGTATTGGAAGTGCGTGATACCAAGCGCGGTGTAGAGGAGTTGACTGCCGACATCCCGAATGTTAGCGAAGAGGCAACAAGCGATTTGGATGAGCACGGTTTGATCCGAATCGGAGCGGAAGTGAAAGAGGGCGATATCCTCATCGGTAAAATCACGCCGAAGGGAGAATCGGACCCAAGTCCAGAGGAGAAGCTTTTACGCGCAATCTTTGGTGACAAAGCGGGTGATGTTAAGGACGCTTCACTGAAAATGCCACCATCAGGTCAAGGTGTTGTTATCGACAAGAAGCTCTTTTCTCGTGCCATTAAGGATCGCAAGTCAAAAGCGGCAGATAAAGCCGTTTTGGAAACGATCGACAAGGAGTTCGACATCGAGGCGGCAAACTTGAAGAAAGTGCTCGTCGAAAAGTTGATGAAATTGGTAGGCGGAAAGGTTTGCCAAGGCGTCAACAACTATTACAAAGAAGAGCAGGTCAAGAAAGGTGTGAAGTTCACGCAAAAAATCTTGAACAGTTTGGATTACCTGACCATCAACAGTGATGGATGGGTACGCGACGAAGATAACAATGCGTTGGTTCGTCGTGTAATCCACAATTATCACCTGAAGTACAACGACGTATTGGGGGCTTACAAGCGTAAGAAGTTCCAAGTCACAGTTGGAGACGAACTTCCAACCGGTATCGTAAAGCTCGCCAAAGTTTACGTTGCAAAGAAGCGCAAACTGAAGGTCGGAGACAAGATGGCCGGTCGCCACGGAAACAAGGGCATTGTAGCCAAAATTGTACGCGCCGAAGACATGCCATTCCTCGAAGACGGTACCCCAGTGGACATCGTTTTGAACCCTTTGGGCGTACCATCGCGTATGAACCTTGGGCAGATTTACGAAACAGTTTTGGGATGGGCTGGTATGAATTTGGGCCGCACGTACTCGACGCCAATTTTTGATGGTGCGAGTTTGGATCAAATTACCGAAATCACCAACGAAGCTGGAGTTCCTGAGTGTGGTGTGACCTACCTCTACGATGGAGGAACAGGTGAGCGATTTGACCAACCGGCAACAGTGGGCATCATTTACATGATTAAGCTGAGCCACATGGTCGACGACAAGATGCACGCCCGTTCAATTGGTCCATACTCGTTGATTACGCAACAGCCACTCGGTGGTAAGGCGCAGTTTGGAGGGCAGCGTTTCGGAGAGATGGAGGTATGGGCATTGGAAGCTTTCGGTGCCGCCAACATCCTGCAGGAAATCCTGACAGTCAAATCGGACGACGTCATGGGACGCGCTCGGGCTTACGAAGCCATCGTTAAAGGGGACAACATGCCAACACCGGGCATCCCCGAATCTTTCAACGTCTTGCTCCACGAGTTGCGTGGACTCGGCTTGACCATTTCACTAGATTGATTACCGCATAGAATAGCCATTCATGTTTCAGCAAAAGCAACCTAAACAGCTTTCGAGCGACTTCAATACCATCACCATTTCGTTGGCATCGCCTGAGATGATTCTCGAGCAATCTCACGGCGAAGTATTGAAACCTGAGACCATCAACTATCGGACTTATAAGCCCGAGCGCGATGGCCTGTTCTGTGAACGCATTTTTGGTCCTGTAAAGGACTTTGAATGCCACTGTGGAAAGTACAAGCGGATCCGATACAAGGGCATCGTTTGCGATCGATGCGGAGTAGAGGTGACGGAAAAGAAAGTGCGTCGTGAGCGCATGGGACACATCCAACTCGTCGTTCCTGTTGCACACATTTGGTACTTCAAGAGCTTGCCGAATAAAATCGGTTATCTCCTTGGTTTGCCATCTAAGAAGCTTGATCAAATCATTTACTACGAGCGTTACGTCGTTATCCAGCCTGGAATCGCGAAGGGCCCTGAGGATAGCGAACTCGCAGTGAACGACTTCCTGACGGAAGAGGAGTATTTGGACATTCTGGAGACCTTGCCGAAGGAGAACCAATACCTCGACGACAAGGATCCAAATAAGTTTGTAGCTAAGATGGGGGCAGAGGCATTGCATGACATGCTCGCCAACCTCGACTTGGATGAGTTGTCATACGATTTGCGTCACTCAGCCAATACAGAGACTTCCCAGCAGCGTAAGAGCGAGGCATTGAAGCGATTGCAGGTGGTGGAATCCTTCCGGGATGCCAACTCGCGCATCACGAACAAGCCAGAATGGATGATCGTCAAGGTGGTTCCAGTAATTCCGCCAGAATTGCGCCCATTGGTGCCGCTCGACGGAGGACGATTCGCCACTTCTGATTTGAATGATTTGTATCGTCGTGTAATCATTCGAAACAACCGATTGAAGCGATTGGTCGAAATCAAGGCGCCTGAAGTCATCTTGCGTAACGAGAAGCGTATGCTGCAGGAGGCAGTGGATAGCCTTTTCGACAACAGCCGTAAATCAAGTGCTGTGAAGACGGAGAGCAACCGTCCGCTGAAGTCGCTCAGTGATAGCTTGAAAGGAAAACAAGGACGATTCCGTCAAAACTTGTTGGGTAAGCGTGTAGACTACTCTGCACGTTCGGTGATCGTTGTAGGTCCAGATTTGAAACTGCACGAGTGCGGCATGCCAAAGAACATGGCAGCCGAATTGTACAAGCCATTCATCATCCGAAAGATGATCGAGCGCGGCATCGTGAAGACTGTCAAATCAGCGAAGAAAATTGTTGATGCGAAGGATCCAGTCGTTTGGGATATTCTCGAAAACGTGATGAAGGGTCATCCGGTCTTATTGAACCGTGCCCCGACGCTGCACCGATTGGGGATTCAAGCATTCCAGCCCAAATTGATTGAGGGCAAGGCGATTCAATTGCATCCGCTTGCGTGTACCGCATTTAACGCTGACTTTGACGGTGACCAAATGGCGGTTCACTTGCCATTAGGCAGTGCAGCAATTTTGGAGGCCCAGCTTTTGATGTTGGCCTCGCACAACATTCTGAATCCAGCCAACGGAGCGCCTATCGCGGTCC
>Ga0181574_10004341_pt1 | contig 12322 bp, 9 predicted proteins | sample 101ome_24_FD_145600 | JGI IMG/M metagenome (GOLD analysis project Ga0181574, IMG submission 145600) | Coastal salt marsh microbial communities from the Groves Creek Marsh, Skidaway Island, Georgia - 101410AT metaG (spades assembly) | ecosystem: Environmental > Aquatic > Marine > Intertidal zone... | reverse complement strand
GCTCAAATTCGCGTAAACAAATCATTCATCTTGAATAACTCAACAGTTGTTCTATCCAGCGCCTCAGGCGGAAAAATTAAAGCAACTGTCGATACACCATGGTTAGAAGCAACTGTTAGCCAAGGTGGTTCTGTATCGGTTACAGGCTCTGCGACGCTATTTGAGGCAAAAGTCAAAACAGGAGGTACAATTGGTGCTGTGAACTTGGACGCTAAAAAAGTAGAAGCGCAAATTAATTTAGGAGGTGAAATTATGTGTTATGCTGAAGAAATTTTAAAAGCGAGTGTATCTGGTGGAGGCACAATCAGTTATACTGGCCCAGCTGAAGTGAAAGAATCTATAAAGTTGGGTGGAACTATTGAAAAATTGAATGAATGAATAAGACACAACTTCACTGGTCTTTGCTTCTGATTTCCTCCTGGATGATGATTTCCGGTTGTAATGGACCAGATAATCCTGTTACTGAGAAGGACGATGATCCTAACAATGTCGAAGCATTTACCATTGATGCATCAGATTCGGTGCTAACTTCGGATAGCACTGTTTATTATGGCGGATACGAAACAGAAATCACGACATTATTTAATCAAGATGAATTCCCTGAGGCCTATCTGGAACAACTTCTCGTTGAGCTAAAAATATGCAATCCACAATTGGAAGAACTCCAAGGAGACGGCGTACCCCCTTGTAGCCCCAACTATTTTCAATTCTACAGTTATAACAAGCATCGGAAAATTGAAGATGCCTTTATGATACAAGTTAAAAAGGGAGTAAATGGATTTCCATATCGGAGATTACTGATTTTTACGCGTGAAAACGGGATTCTTGTCAAAATGAACGGCATCATAGGTTATTTAGTAGAGAAACGCCCCTCTCCTTCTGGAATAGATGACCTCGTGGTAGCTGTGGTTGATAATATCGGGGGATATTATGAACGTTACGATGTCTTAATTCGCTACGAAAATGGTAAATACCAATTTGTTGAGGCACTAGGTGATTTACAAGGGGCTTTCGATAATGTTGAATTAAGGAAAGAGGCGACCCGTCAAATTAAACAGCGTATTGAAGAAAAAGAACTCATATTCTAATGCGATTATTTCTCTTCATAGCTGCTTGTTGCTCGTTTCTCGGATGCATTGAAAAGAGTACACTAAAACCAATCGTTCCTTATCACGTGCTCCACGCTAACAGCTCAAAGGTTTGGATACTTGAAAGCAGACAAGTCGACGGTGAAGAGCAAGCCCCTCTATTGCGCGAACGAAAACGCGTATTTACATTCTTTGACGATATGGAAGTATTTGAACAAGAAATGGTACACCTCGGCAGTAATTACGGTCTGCTCGCCGGTTATTCAATGCAAATAGACCAGCGCGGAAAGGATACGGTACTGAACGTTTATTACCAAAGTAATACGCGGAAAAGGTTTTTTAGAGTTACCGAAATTGGCTATAAAGAATTGCGTTTGGAAGTCATTCCTTCTGACTCAATTAAGGAAGAATGGTTACTGATTCCGTTGAACAAACCGAGCTAGCATGATATTAATAATAGATTGCGGATACCTGCACATATATGAACTGGAAAACCTGGTCGACAGCTACAATGATTATTTCACAGTAGGGTTGTTCGATTTAGACTCCATTCAAGCTCCTTTTGACGGAATCATTCTTTCGAACGCTCAAATGGTACTTAATGAGCAAAACATTTCTTTGTACAAGGAAAAAGTCACCCATTTGCTCAACTTTAAAAAACCGATACTGGGTATTGGCTTCGGACACCTCCTCCTTGGAGTAACATTTGATGCCTTTTATACGCCGCAAAATTTTGGTTCGGACAGTTATGAAATTGCATTAACTAGCCCTTCTCCTCTATTGTTACGTTTACGCGATGAATTAAGCTTAATTAAAGACAATACAGGGTCGATTTCGATTCCACCCGGATTTGAACTCATCGCATCCTCCGACAATTGCATCAACGAAGGAATGCAAAAAATTGAAGATCAGCTTTATGGCGTGCAGTTTTTACCCGAACGATCAGGTAACCAAGGAGCTGTTATCATTGAAAACTTTGTGAATATCTCCTTAAAGAAAGTCCCCAGTATTTAGGGAATTTTCTGATATTCGTAGTATGCTATTAAATCGACTTTGGATCGGATTGTTTGGAGTAGCCATGGTCATGGGACTCTTCAAGCTATTTTTTTTAGGAGACCAATTGATTTTTAAGGAAATCGTTGATTCCTTGTTCACATCTGCGAAGTCTGCATTTGAAATGGCGCTCTATTTGACAGGAGCACTGTGTCTGTGGATGGGTATTATGCAAATAGGTGAAAAAGGTGGAGCTGTTCAATTGCTCACGCGTGCTTTTTCACCGCTTTTTAGACATATTTTCCCTGGCGTTCCAAAGGACCATCCTGCCCAAGGCTCTATGATGATGAATTTCAGTGCAAATATGCTAGGGTTAGACAACGCAGCTACTCCATTAGGACTAAAAGCAATGAATCAATTGCAAGAGTTGAATCCCACGAAGGATACGGCTTCCAATGCCCAAATCATGTTTCTTGTTCTGAATACTTCTGGATTAACGATTATACCTGTGAGTATCCTAGCCTATCGTTCTGCAGCAGGATCTGCTGCGCCTACAGAAGTGTTTTTACCAATTCTCTTTGCAACCTACATTGCTTCGATGGTTGGATTGATTGCAGTATCTATTAAGCAGAAACTAAACTTATTTCACCCTACTGTACTCATTTATTTAGGATCCGTCACCGCTCTGATGGTTGGATTATTGACGTGGTTAACCTATTCTCCAGAATACATCGAACCTGTTTCCAATATTGGTGGAAATCTGTTGCTTTTCTCTGTCATCATCTTATTTATAGCATTGGGAATTCGAAAAAAAGTAAATGTCTACGAATGCTTTATCGAAGGCGCGAAAGGTGGCTTTGACGTCGCCATAAAAATTGTCCCCTATTTAATTGCTATCCTAGTAGCAGTAGCTGTCTTCAGGACTTCTGGCGCAATGGAATTATTGTTTGATGGAATTCGATATGCCTTTCATGCTGCTGGTGTTATGACAACTGAATTTGTCGATGCTCTTCCCACTGCATTTATGAAACCATTTAGTGGAAGTGCGGCGCGTGGACTCATGTTAGAAACCTTCGAAAATCATGGTGTTGATTCGTTTGTAGGAAAGCTTGCAGCAACCTTTCAGGGCTCTACTGAAACTACTTTTTACGTGCTTGCCATTTATTTTGGGTCGGTTGGAGTAACGAAAACACGTTATGCAGCTGGTGCCGGTCTCCTCGCGGATGCAGCAGGTATTTTAGCCGCTATTTTTATTGCTTATTTATTTTACCATTCATAAGATGTTCAATTTCTTCAAGAAAAATAAAGGTCAGACCAGAAAGGTAAACATCAATGATACCAAGCGGGTAAAAGCCAAACCATTTGATTATCATCCAAAAATCATTTTAGCTTGGGCAAAGGCCATTGAAGGAAATACGGAGTTAATGAATTATTTGTTTGAAAATGGATTCAAAGAACTTACTATGGCTGCACATGCCATTCGCCTAAAAGACGAAGCGCGAGATTGGCTAATGGAGAATGGTTATCCACACCTCATGGCTATGATTAATGGTGCCGAAGGGAATGAACAAGCGCAGCAATGGTTAAAACTGAACAATTACTTGCTCTTCTATAACATGGCAATAGCCATTGATGGCGAAGAGGAAGGGTTCAAATGGATTAACATGAACAGCACACAAGAAATCTTCTACCTAACGCGCATTATCAAGCAAGTGAAAGATAGCATAGAGGAAGAACACAACGACACACACCGTATGAGTTCGGATTAAGTTGGTTGTTGCAGGTTTCATGGACTGCGTCCGTTACAGGTTCGAAATCATAACCTACAACCTGTAACGCGTGAAGCGCCCAACCTGTAACCTCTATTAAATACCTCATTGCAATCTAACCGTTAAACCTTATCTTCGCACCAAATTCTTTGGAAAATACACCCATGAGTGCTGAAAAAATCAAGCAAGCAGTAGACCATTTGCGGAAAGGAAACATCCTCTTATACCCTACCGATACACTTTGGGGGATTGGTTGTGATGCGACCAACCCGGAAGCAGTTGAAAAGGTGTTTGCCCTTAAAAAGAGATCTGATCAAAAAAGTTTAATCGCGTTAGTGCATTCTGTAGCTTTCTTAGAACGCTATGTGAAACAAATACCGGAAGTCTGCTATGAACTCATCGACAATTCCGACAAGCCGCTTACCATTGTGTACGAAACCCCCATTAATATTGCCGAAAATGCTCTTGCAGAGGATGGTTCTATGGGATGTCGCGTTACAACAGACCCCATTTGTCAACGTATTATTCAACAACTTAATAAACCATTGATTTCAACTAGTGCTAATCTAAGTGGAGAGCCCTCGCCTACTTGTTTTGACGATGTTTCACCCGTTATCAAATCCGGTGTTGATTTCATTCTTGACGAGCGTACCAAAGAAAAAATGACAAAACCTTCTACGATCATTAAGATCAATAATGACAGTAGTTTTAAAATAATTCGTAAATAGGCTGTATGACTTTTGAAGATTTTAATTTATCGAAACCGTTATTGAATGCACTCAATGAGCAAGAAATTTCTTCTCCTACTGCTATTCAAGAACAGGCTATTCCTGTTATTTCTTCAGGGGCAGACGTCATTGGTATTGCACAAACTGGTACAGGTAAAACATTGGCGTATTTAGTGCCTATCTTGAAAAACCTAAAATACTCGGATCAGCGACAACCCAGGGTAATGATTTTGGTGCCTACACGTGAATTAGTCGTTCAAGTCATACAGGAAATTGAAAAGCTGACCACTTATATGTCTGTGCGCACACTAGGTGTATATGGAGGAACAAATATCAATACCCAAAAACAAAAGATTTATGAAGGGTGCGATATCTTAGTGGCAACACCTGGTCGTTTGTATGATTTAGTAATGACCGGTATCTTACGCCTTAAATCCATTCATAAGTTGGTCATTGACGAATGTGATGAAATGTTGAACCTCGGATTTCGACCACAGCTCGAGCGAATCTTGGAGTTGCTTCCTACGAAACGTCAAAACCTTATGTTTTCGGCTACGATGACGGAGGAAGTGCATGCTCTGATTGAGTCGTACTTCTCCAATACCCAGAAAATTGAAATATCGCGCGTTGGGAAACCCATCGAAGGAATCAATCAATCCTTTTATGCTGTACCAAACTTCAATACAAAAGTCAATTTTCTGGTTCATCTACTCGGGGATAAAGAAACCTTTAAAAAGGTATTTGTATTTGTGCGCTCAAAGAAATACGCTGACGCCATTCATGCTGAGGTAGAGAAACACTTCCCCTACGAATTCGGAGCGGTTCACTCCAACAAATCACAAAATTACCGTTTGAGAATGATTGAGGAATTTCAAGCGAGTCAACTGCGCGGAATCATCGCTACAGATGTTGTTTCCAGAGGTATCGACGTTGACCTCGTAAGTCATGTCATCAACTTCGACATTCCAGATTTGGCAGTGCAATACATTCATAGAATTGGTCGTACAGGACGTCAAAAAGAAAAAGGTGCTACGATTTCGTTGATTACAGAAGGAGAACGCGAAAACATTGAACGTATTTTTGATTTAATGGATACCTCCTTTGATATTATCGACTTACCAACAGAGGTCAAATTAAATAAAGAATTGATTGCAGATGAAGAACCAATCAGTATTCACGATGCTCCTACACTCAAAGGAAAGTCTTTTCGATACACGGTTGTAAAATCTCCTAGTCAAGGAAAACTACAACAACGTTCAGGTAAAACACCTAAAAAGAAGGTCAAAAAGAAACGCAGATAACTATCTTTATTTCTCAATCCCCTCCAAGCTCAACAAGAAAGCATATTCCAACGCCACTTCTTTATAACGTTCAAAACGACCAGAAGCACCGCCGTGACCGACGTCCATGTTGCAATACATCATTAAGAGGTTATCGTCTGTTTTGTTTGCACGTAACTTTGCAATCCATTTTGCGGGTTCCCAATATTGTACTTGACTATCCCAATATCCTGTTGTAATTAGTGTATTTGGATAGTCTTTTTTCTCAATATTATCGTAAGGCGAGTACGACAACATGTAGTCATAATATTCTTTGTCCTTCGGATTTCCCCATTCATCAAACTCACCTGTTGTTAACGGAATTGTTTCGTCCCACATCGTTGAAATCACATCTACAAACGGAACTCCAGCAATCACTCCATTCCATAGATCAGGACGCATGTTCATAACTGCTCCCATCAACAAACCACCAGCACTTCCACCTTGTGCGTACAAATGAGCTGGTTTCGTGAAGCCTTTTTCAATAAGATATTCTCCACAATCAATGAAATCGTAGAACGTATTTTTCTTTTTTAGCAGTTTACCGTCTTCATACCACTCACGCCCTAACTCTTGTCCACCGCGAATATGTGCAATGGCAAAAACAAATCCTCTGTCCAATAAGCTCAAGCGAACGGAGCTAAAATACGGATCTATACTGTTTCCATACGAACCATATCCATAAAGCAAAACAGGATTATTTCCGTTCATTTCCATTCCTTTCTTATACACTAAAGAGATAGGAACTTTAACTCCATCGCGTGCTGTAGCATAGTGACGTTCAGAAACATAATTATCCGGAGAGAAATTATCATCCAATACTTTCGTTTGTTTTAACAATGTGCGCTCTTTAGTAGCCATGTTATAATCGTAGACAGAATTAGGTGTTGTCAAAGAGGTATAGCCGAAACGAACAACATCCGTTTTGTATTCAGGATTTGAGCTTGTGTATGCCATGTAGGCAGGATCATTAAACTCTATATAATGTTCTTCATTATTGTTCCAACTTTTAATTCTCAAATTGGTTAACCCATTCGTGCGCTCCTCTAACACATAGAAATCTTTGAATATCTCAATTCCCTCCAAGAAGGTAGCAGATCTGTGCGCAATAATTTCTTCCCAATTCTCCTTTGAAGTCTTATTAACAGGAGTTTTCATCAAACGAAAATTACGCGCCTCCCAATTTGTAATTATATAAAAATGATCGCCAAAATGACTTACACTGTATTCAAGATTTCGCTCGCGCGGCTGCACTACCTTCCAAGTACCATTTAAATCATTTGCAGAAATATAGCGGACTTCCGAACTTAAAGTTTGACTACTCTCTATAAAGATATACTCATCAGATTTTGATTTGGACACGTAACAAGAGAAAGTTTCATCTTTTTCTTCATATACTAATTCATCTGACTCGGATGGAGTACCAATCACGTGTTTGTAAATTCGATATGACCGAAGGGTTACTTCATCTTGTCGTGTGTAGAATACCGTTTTGTTATCGTTTGCCCAAACCGCATATCCTGTTGTATTAATAATCTTATCAGATAACATTTCTCCAGTTGCAATATCTTTGAAATGCAACACATATTGTCTACGCGAAACCGTATCTACTCCATAAACCATCAACTTGTTGTCAGGACTTACCGTTTGTCCGCCAACGGCAAAATAACTTAATCCCTTACCCATTTCAGGTCCATCTAGCAAAAGTTGAACTTCATTTGATGCAAGATTTGTTCTGAAATAGCGTGGATAATCGTCACCCTCATCAAATGTCGAATAATAGGAATGGCCATTTTTCGTAACTGGAACGGATTCATCCTTTTGTTGAATCCGACCAACGATTTCCTCAAATAACTGTTCGCGCAACACCTTGTGAGGAGCCATTTTAGCTTCTAAGTATTCATTCTCAGCATTGAGATAATCCAATACTTTTTGCGTTTTCTCGTCCGGTATAGTGGCTTCTTTCTGTTCATCCGATAAACGCATCCAAAAATAGTCGTCTATTCGCGTATTTCCGTGCTCGGTCATTTCAAACGCTACTTTCTCTGCCATGGGTGGTTGAATGTTATCCTGCTGTTCCATTAATGAATCATTATCGTTAGTGCAGGCAACAAAAAGAAGTGCGCTGCTGATTAAAAAATTAGTCGATTTCATTCGTTCAAGGTTTGAAACAAATTTAGCGAATTTCTAAGTGTACGAATCACCAGAGTGGGATTTCTTTTTAGACGATTGAATAAATTCAGGAAATAGTGACTGTATACAGTGTTAACTCTGCGACAAAATGACTGCAGCCAATAGTTGCGACTGACTTATTGACGTGTTCAAGGCACTAAACTAGGAATGGATACAAATTTGAAAACACAGTTTCTGTTGAATTTAAATAAATAAAAATGGATTTTAATAAATGGACCACTAAAACGCAGGAAGCCTTGCAAGAAGCGCAATCTATTGCCTCTGGAAATGGTCAACAAGCCATAGAAACAGGCCACCTCTTGCGTGGAATGTTGAAAGTAGACGATAATGTACTCCCCTTTGTATTCAAAGCACTAAATGCAGACTTTAACGTCTTTACACGGGCATTAGACAGCATTATCGCTTCCTATCCTAAAGTATCAGGTGGACAGCCTTATTTAAGCAATACACTTCAAAAAGTGCTAAACTACGGAATGAATGAAATGCGTAATTTCAATGATGAATTCCTCAGCTTAGAAATTGTCTTATTCTCATTACTTGATGGAAATGACAGCGTTGCGCGACTTCTAAAAGATAATGGATTTACCAAAAACAACCTAAAACAAGCAATCATGGATTTAAGAAAAGGAGAATCTGTCGACTCTCAGGGAAAAGACGGAACTTACCAAGCCTTAGAAAAGTTTGCCAACAACCTAAACGAAATGGCAAAAAACGGTAAGCTAGATCCTATCATTGGACGCGATGATGAGATTCGGCGCGTACTGCAAATTCTAACTAGAAGAACTAAAAACAACCCTATCCTCATAGGAGAACCTGGAGTGGGTAAAACGGCAATCGCAGAAGGAATTGCTCACCGAATTGTAGACGGAGACATTCCGGAAAACCTTAAAAGTAAAATTGTATACTCCCTAGATATGGGAGCGCTCGTTGCGGGAGCAAAATACAAAGGCGAATTTGAAGAACGTCTGAAATCTGTAATTAGCGAAGTAACAAAGTCTGAAGGCGAAATTATCTTATTCATTGACGAGATACACACCCTCGTAGGAGCAGGTGGTGGCGGTGAAGGAGCCATGGATGCTGCAAACATTTTAAAGCCAGCGTTAGCAAGAGGTGAATTGCGAGCAGTCGGCGCCACAACCCTGAATGAATATCAAAAATACTTTGAGAAGGATAAAGCTTTAGTTCGGCGATTCCAAACAGTATTGGTAGACGAGCCTTCCAGCGAAGATGCTATATCTATTCTGAGAGGTATCAAGGAGAAATACGAAAATCACCACAAAGTACTCATCAAGGATGCTGCAATTATCTCCGCTGTTGAACTTTCTCAGCGATATATCACTGACCGAATGCTTCCTGATAAAGCTATTGACTTGATCGATGAGGCAGCATCGAAACTGAGAATGGAAATCAACTCCAAACCAGAGGAACTCGACGAAATCGAGCGAAAAATCATGCAGTTAGAGATTGAGAAAGAAGCCATCAAACGCGAAAACGATCAGCAAAAATTGGCCAATCTAAGCGCTGAGCTTGCCAACTTGCGCGAGCAGCAGGATGAATTTCTCGCTAAATGGAAAGCAGAAAAAGACTTAATTGACAATGTTCAGGATGCCAAAGAGCAACTCGAGCAACTGAAGCTAGAAGCAGAACAAGCAGAGCGCGCTGGAGACTACGGAAAAGTTGCCGAAATCCGTTATGGAAAAGTCAAAGAAGTGGAAGACCTCATTGAAAAAGGAAAGCACGATTTAGCAGAACTCCAATCATCCACCAAGATGATCAAGGAGGAGGTAGACGCTGAAGAAATTGCGGATGTCATTTCCAAATGGACAGGTATACCGGTGTCCAAAATGCTTGAAAGTGAGCGCGCTAAACTACTTCGCTTAGAAGATGAATTAAGGCTTCGTGTAGTAGGACAAGAAGAAGCAATTGAAGCAGTAGCGGATGCCGTTAGACGAAGTCGAGCAGGCCTACAGAACGCCCGAAAACCAATTGGTTCTTTCCTTTTCCTTGGGACAACTGGAGTTGGAAAAACTGAACTTGCAAAAACACTGGCAGAATTCCTTTTCAACGATGAAAACGCAATGACGCGCATTGACATGAGTGAATACCAAGAAAAACATAGCGTGAGTCGTTTGGTAGGAGCACCTCCAGGATATGTAGGATACGATGAAGGCGGCCAATTAACTGAAGCGGTTCGCCGCAGACCCTACTCGATTATTTTACTCGATGAAATCGAAAAAGCACACCCAGATGTTTACAATGTTCTTCTGCAAGTATTGGACGATGGTCGTTTGACTGACAACAAAGGACGTGTGGTGAATTTTAAAAACACCATCATCATTATGACTTCAAACATGGGGGCAGATATTATTCACGCCAACTTTGACGCACTCATTCCCGGCACTGAAGAGGCTACCAAAGAAAAAACAGTCATGGAATTGATGGAATACTTGAAACGAGAAATTAGACCAGAGTTCCTCAATCGCATCGATGAAACGGTATTGTTTACACCACTGACCAAGAATGATGTGCTGGATATCGCAGAGATCCAACTCAATCAACTAATAGAACAGTTGGCCGAGAACAACATCAAAATTGTTGTTAAACAAGATGTCTTAAACTGGATTGCTGAAACAGGATATGACCCTCATTTTGGCGCACGCCCTGTAAAAAGAGTGATTCAGCGGTCAATACTAAATGAATTATCGAAACAACTTTTGGGTCAAACCATTGACAAAACTAAAAATGTAGTCATTGATTTGATAGATGATCAAATCATCTTCAGAAAGCCGATTTCGGCGGAAGAAGAGGTTTGACTAACGGATGAATAACGACAAAATCGACTTTTCACCTGGGAAGTCGCTTTTTCTTATAGCCAAGGATTTCGTTACTCAATAGACAAAATCACTCTTCTTAAAACATTTGCTGCTGCAAGGGTTGTCATTTCTAAATTACGCCCTCTATCTGTGCCAAACTGAAACTTCTTCGCAACCACACCATTTGGATGGGCTACCGCACACCAGACGAGACCTACAGGCTTCTCCTCTGTCCCACCATCGGGACCAGCTATCCCGGATACCGCGATACAATAGTCTGTTTTAAGTTTGCGTTGTCCGCCGAATGCCATTTCTAAGACGGTTTGTTCACTGACCGCACCAAATTCAGCCAGCGTAGTTGAAGACACTCCTACTTCGCGTTCTTTCACATCATTAGAGTAACTTACAATTCCTCCATGCAAAAAATCAGAAGCACCCGGTTGTGCTACAAAAGCTGCTGAAATACCGCCGCCTGTGCAGCTCTCGACGGTACTTAGGGTTTGTCTCTTTTCTCGCAATAATTGTCCAACGACCTCAAAAATCGAAACTCCGTTTCTCCCGTAAACATACTTGGGATATGCCTCCTCTAACTCCCGAAAATAGCGATCAATGCGTTCAGCATCCTCCACCCCTTTCTTACTGGTTAGCCGTAACTTTACTACACCGGGAGAAGGTAAATACGCTAACGCCAATCCGTCTGCATAAATTCTATTTTCCCAGTCTTCAATCTTTTGAGCAAGAAAGGATTCACCTATTCCTTGCGTCATTAAGGTCTCGTGATACATTCCTTTTACGCTAAAGTAAGCCAGCGCACGCGGGAGTACTTCTTCCGTCATTAAGGCCTTCATTTCATAGGGCACCCCAGGAATAGAGACCAAAATGTGCCCATCTTTCTCGAACCACATGCCAGAAGCCGTTCCTACAAAATTATCTAAGACTATACACGATTTCGGTAATTCAGCCTGCTGATAGTTCGAAGGAAGCATCTCTTTACCACGATTTGCGAAAAACTCCTCAATACGGACTAACACATCCTGCTTTAACTCTAGTTCTGTTGCGAAATACTCACACAGAGTCTGCTTGGTAATATCATCCTTTGTAGGGCCAAGACCTCCGGTTACTATAACCAACTCACTGCGATTTAAGGCCTCGGAAAAACAATCCAAAATTTCTTGTCTACCATCCGAAATAGTGGTGGATCGACCGATAGCAATTCCAGAAAGTGACAATTGTTGACCAATCCATGCCGCGTTCGTGTTAATCGTTTGACCGATTAGTAATTCGTCCCCGATGGTGATTATATCTGCTTGCATGAATTTGGTATTACTTTTGATTTGATGCGGTAAATTTATTCGTATGTTTGAAAAAAAACTAATTGATATGAGAAATATTACTAAAAACATCTTGGCTGGATCGTTG
>Ga0181574_10004340_pt1 | contig 12322 bp, 8 predicted proteins | sample 101ome_24_FD_145600 | JGI IMG/M metagenome (GOLD analysis project Ga0181574, IMG submission 145600) | Coastal salt marsh microbial communities from the Groves Creek Marsh, Skidaway Island, Georgia - 101410AT metaG (spades assembly) | ecosystem: Environmental > Aquatic > Marine > Intertidal zone... | reverse complement strand
CATGCTCGTTGCTCAGAAACGGCGTCCTGCTGACGCTATCGGCGCGACGACCAGCCAACATGTAGTGACAGCAAATTACGACCAAAGAAACTGGGTTGGTAGACCGGTTCGGGGCGATCCGGCAACAGCCAGAAGCGATCGTAGCGCCTGGTGAGCACCTGAAATGCGCTGATGATTTCCTGTCGGGCCAGCGCGGCACCCACGCAGACATGCCGGCCCATGCCAAAGGCGAGATGACTGCCCGGTTTTTTCCGCCCGAGATCGATTCGATCAGGCTCAGGGAATTGCATCTCATCGCGGTTGGCCGCGCCAAAGCGAATATTCAGCAGTTCGCCCTCTTCGAGGGTGACCCCGGCGAGGTTGGCACTGTGAGCGCAGCGCCTGAACATGCCTTGCGCCGGCGATTCCAGCCGCAGAATTTCTTCCGCTAATCTCGGGATGAGCGTTGGTTCGGCCAGCACGTTATGGAGTGCGTCGGGGTCCTCGATCAGCAGTTTCAGACCTGAACCAATGGCCGCGGTTGTGGTTTCGTTGCCGGAGGCCAGGAGATCAATGGTGATGATGGTCATAAGCTCTTGCATGGTGAAGCCTTCGCCGTCCTGATCTCGGTAAGCAATGGCTTCGCTGATCAGGTCGTCCCGGGGTTTTTTGCGCCGCTCTGCCACCATGTCAGCAAAGTAGGCTTGCATCTCGACCACCAGCCGGGCGCACTCTATGCGCCGCTCTCTGCTGGCCATCATGCTGAACGGCTCAACAATCGCGTCTGACCAGATCCTGAATTGCCCAATGTCAGCGCGCGGCACACCCAGCAAATCGGCAATGACCATCATCGGAAGGGGGTGTGCGAAGTCCTGAATAAATTCCACCTCCGAACGCCCTTCCAGCTCGTCAATCAGTGATTCGGCAATGGCGTCGATGGCAGGTTTCGCAGCGCGGACCCGCTCCGCGGTAAAGAGTTTCTCCAGAAAACCTCTGACTCGTGGGTGCTGCGGTGGATCTGACGTCGAGCAGGAGGCCAGTGGTAACCAGCCTTCATTCTCGTAGATATCGATGATTTCCTGAGGGACGCCGTCGTCGGACAGGGCCATCGGGCTCACGCCGCTCAAATACTGATCCGGTGCTCTGATGACCTCGCGCGCCAACTCGTAGTTAGTGACCAGGTGAAAGCCAGTGGAGGGCATCTGATACAGCGGGGCGCGTTGCCGGAGGGTTTTATAAAGGCCGTAGGGGCACTGCTGGACCTCAGGGTCCATCAGGTCGGGGAGCTCCGAATCCGGTACTCGCCCACCCTGATTCGACATGATCTAGCGTTAACCGAGCTGGTTGATCACGTCGCCAAACAGCTCTTCGTCTGAGGGGATGACTTTATTCTCAGCCAGCGGCATCGAGACCCAGGTTTCGTTGATGAGGTCGCGCCAGGAAATATTGTTGTTCGTGCCATTACCGCCCCAAGAACCGCAGCCCAGAGAGAACGTCTGCCGCATACCGTTCCAGACGTTACCGCTGTTGGAGGCTGCCTGAGGCTGGTTCACCATGACCCGCGAGGTGTAGGTGTTCTCGGCCAGTTTCATGATGTTCTCGTCGCTGTTTGAATAGATACCGCAGCTATGGCCCTGGCCCTGATAGGCCTGAATGTTCTGCGTGAGCTCGATGGCATGATCGATGTCACGCGCGCGGTAGAGCGCCATGATCACCGATAGCTTCTCACCAGAGAACGGATGCTCGGGACCCCAGCCGTCCTCCGGCACGATGAAGAACTTCGTCTCCTCGGGAATCGAGAGCCCTGCCATCTGAGCGATCTTTTCCGGGGGTTGCGCCACGATGGCGGTATTCAGGTGGAGCTCTTCATCCCAGAGCGTGTTGCGAAGCGCGGTTTTCTCTTCTTCGTTACAGAGATAACCCCCCTGCGCTTTCAGTTTTTCCAGCATCGGCTCATAGATCCCATCGAGCAACACCACCGAGTTATCCGACGAGCAGGATGCCGCTAGATCGAGCGTTTTCGACAAGCGAATCTTCTCTGCTGCGGCGTCGAGATCAGCCGTGTCATCCACCGTGATGACGGCGTTGCCTACACCGACCCCCAGCGCGGGTGAGCCGCTGGAGTAAGCCGCGTGCACCATGGCGCCGCCGCCTGTAGCGAGCACCAGGTCGCACTGGCGCATTAATTCGTTAGTGGTCTCGAGACTGGGCGTTTCGATGCCGATCACCAGATCCTCGGGCGCCCCCATTTTTTTCAGCGCGGCGCGCATCAGGTCACAGATTTTCTTGTTGGTCAGCTTGGCCCGTGGGTGAGGCGCGACGATGATCGAGTTGCGACCTTTGACAGCGTGAATGCCTTTGATAACGGGGGTGGCTTCCGGGTTGGTCGACGGTGCCAGCGCGCCGATCACGCCCAGTGGCTTGGCGATAACGCGGATATTGCGCTCGGGATATTCCTCAATGAGGCCCACGGACTTGTCATGAATGATGTCGAGGAGCGTCGCGCGGGTCTTGCGCTGGATCTTCAGGAACTTACCGTCGTAGTTGCCGAGCTGAGTCTCATCAACGGTGAATTGGGCAATCTCTTCTGCCATGCCGGGTCGGGCCACGGACCAGACCATCGCCCGGATCAGGGCATCGACCTGCTCCTGAGAATAGTGCTCAATCTGCTTTTGCGCGGCGCGCGATCGCGCGACCAGGTCCGCGATAAATGCCTTGGCCTCACCATTATCCTGCGACATGACGGTCCATCCCCCCAATCACCAAAAACCGAGGGCTTAGAGTAAACCGCCCGGCCGCCTCACACCAGTGAACTCATCCCAAAAACTGAGGGTTGATGCGGCTTGCAATCGATTTCACTGGTGTATCGAAACCTCGGGTTGAGCCATAATCGGTTTATACTGTGCATCCCGCGAAGCGAGGCCTTTTTGCCCCGCGATGCACCGTGTCGATACCCCAAGCGGTTGGAGCATCCTGAGTGAATTTTGAACTGAACGATGATCAGCAGGCTTATATCGCCAGCGCCAAGGCCTTCTCGGACAAAGCGCTCGCGCCCCATGCCGCGCATTGGGATGCGGAGTCCGTTTTTGCCAAGGAGGCGCTGAAAGCCGCCGGTGAGTTGGGCTTTATGGGCATGTACACCCCCGAGGCAGCGGGGGGGTTGGGTATGGGCCGCCTGGATGCCAGCCTGATCGTGGAAGAGCTCGCGAAAGGGTGCACCACCACCGCTGCGTTTCTGACCATTCACAACATGGCGACTGCCATGATCGGCAAGTACTGCCAGCAGGCTGTGGTCGATAAATGGTGCCCCGAACTAGTGATGGGCGAAAAGCTCGCCTCTTACTGCCTTACGGAGCCCGGCGCGGGTTCCGACGCGGGCAGTTTGCGCACCAGCGCAGTGCTCGATGGCGATGCGTATGTCGTCAATGGCAGCAAAGTCTTTATCTCCGGTGCAGGCGAAACCGACGTACTGGTGGTGATGACTCGCACCGCGGATGCAGGGCCCAAAGGGGTCACGGCCCTGCTGATACCGGCCGATGCCGAGGGCATCGAGTACGGCAAAAAAGAACACAAGATGGGCTGGAACGCCCAGCCCACGCGCATGATCACTTTTGACAATGTGCGTGTTCCGATCTCGAATCGTTTGGGTGAAGAAGGCCAGGGTTTTGCCATTGCGATGGAAGGGCTGGACGGCGGTCGCATCAATATCGCCACCTGTTCGGTGGGCACAGCGCAACGCGCCATTCAGGACGCGACGGCCTACGTGCAGGAGCGTAAGCAGTTCGATACCGCGATCGCGGATTTCCAGAACACCCAATTCAAGCTAGCCGATATGCTCACTGAGCTTGTGGCGGCGCGGCAGATGATTCGGCTCGCCGCTAGCAAACTTGATAACCGGGATCCACAGGCCACCACCTATTGCGCAATGGCCAAGCGCTTTGCCACCGATGTGGGCTTTACGGTCTGCAATGACGCCCTGCAGTTGTTGGGGGGTTATGGCTATATCAAGGAGTATCCGATGGAGCGCTATGTGCGCGACACCCGGGTGCATCAAATTCTCGAAGGAACCAATGAAATTATGCGCGTCATCGTCGGCCGAAAATTGCTGATGGACGGCGCTCTGGAGGTCATTCAATGAGCATCAGTCCGTCCGAAAAAATCAAAGTCTCGATCGAGGGCAATATCGCCACGGTCATCATCGATAACCCGTCGGCCAATACTTGGGATCGTGAGAGCTTGCCGGCGCTCAAGGCCGTCGTTGAGGCTCTAAATGCCGAGCCCACCGTTTACGCTTTGGTGCTGACTGGAGCAGGCGAGAAGTTCTTCTCGGCAGGTGCGGATCTGAACCAGTTTGCCTCTGGCGATGCCGACGTGGCCCGGGCTGTGGGCGAGGCCTTCGGCGAGGCGTTTGAAACGCTGGCGGATTTCCGGGGCGTGTCGATTGCCGCTATCAATGGATTCGCGATGGGCGGTGGCCTGGAAGTGGCGCTGGCCTGCGATATCCGCATTGCCGAAGAGCAGGCGGCGCTGGCGCTACCCGAGGCGCGGGTTGGCCTGCTCCCCTGTGCCGGTGGCACCCAACGGCTGACCCAGTTGGTGGGTGAAGGCTGGGCCAAGCGCATGATCCTCTGTGGTGAGCGCATTGGTGCCCAACAGGCGCAAACGCTGGGGCTGGTCGAGGAAGTCGTGCCAACCGGTGAGGCGCTGGCCACTGCAACGGCGCTGGCGGCTAAAGTGGGCAATCAGTCACCCTCCTCGGTGGCGGCGTGCAAACGTCTGATTCATTCGGCGCGCAATATCGCGATCGCCGATGGCCTCGTCGCGGAGCGCGATGAGTTTGTTGCGCTGTTCTCGACCGAGGATCAGCAGGAAGGCACCAATGCGTTTCTCGAGAAGCGTGAGCCCGAGTGGAAAAATCAATGACCGATAGCGTCCTGGTTGTCGAGCATCCGGCCGGAGACCGGGTGATTGGGCAGCTGACCCTCAACGTCGAGAAGACGCTGAACTCGCTTACCCGGGAGATGGTGGAAATCATCACCGAACGCCTTGAAGCCTGGGCTGACGATGACAGGGTCGCTGCGGTGCTCATTGATGGCGCCGGCGAAAAAGCCTTTTGTGCCGGCGGTGATGTGCAGGCGCTGCGTAACTCTTGTATCGAAACTCCCGGTGGCCCCTGCGAGTACGCGGAGCACTTTTTCGCGCGTGAATACCGCATGAATTACCTGCTTCACACCTATGCCAAGCCACTGATTTGCTGGGGTCATGGCGTGGTCATGGGCGGCGGGCTCGGTATTCTTGCCGGGTGCCGTTATCGCGTCGTCAGCGAGCGTACGCGCATCGGCATGCCGGAAATCACGATTGCATTGTTCCCGGATGTCGGCGGCAGCTGGTTTCTGAATCGCATGCCCGGGCAGGTGGGCCGGTTTTTGGCACTGACGTCATCCCACATCAACGCCACCGATGCACTCTACTGTGGTCTGGGCACGCACTTTCTCGCCAACGACCAGAAAGCCGATTTCCTATCAGACCTCACCGCACAGGCGTGGTCTGGTGAAACAGCCGCGAATCATGAATTGGTTGGCTCTTTGCTCGCCGACGGCGTGGCCAGTATTGAGCAACCCGATGCACAGATTGAGCCCCGCATCGACACGATTAACGAGTGGATGGCAGGCGATGACCTCGCAGCGATACATGCCCGCGTGATGAGCTGGCAGGGCGAGGACAGCTGGCTGGGTAAGGCCCGTGACGGTTTTGCCCATGGCTCGCCGCTGGCCGCCAGCTGGATTTTTCGCCAGCTGAACCAAGCCCGGGGGGCCACTCTCGAGGCAGTCTTTGAGTCAGAGCTGATATTAGGGTGCAACATCATGCGCGACCCGGAGTTCGCCGAGGGCGTGCGGGCGCTGCTGGTAGATAAAGACCGATCCCCGGCGTGGGCATACGCTGACCTCGCCTCGGTGCCTGCTGATGTGGTCGACTCATTTTTCACTGCGCCGGCAAACATGCCGGTGCTCGGATTACCGGAGTAATAGATGGCCGCTATCGCGTTTCTGGGGTTGGGCAATATGGGTGGCCCAATGGCCAAGAACCTGCTGGCCGCGGGTCATGCGCTGACTGTCTTTGATTTAGTCGAGGCGGCCTGTGCGGCGGTCGCCGCTGAGGGGGCCTCGATTGCCGCTTCTGCGGCTGAGGCGGCAAAGGGCGCCGATGTGATCATCAGCATGCTCCCTGCAGGCAGGCACGTCGCGAGCACGTTCCTCGGTGAGGACGGTCTTCTGGCCAAGGTGTCGACTGACACACTCATTCTGGACGCCAGCACTATCGATGCAGCGACTGCGCGTCAGGTCGGCGAGGCGGCTGCCGAGCTCGGTATCGATTTTATGGACACCCCGGTATCGGGCGGTGTGGCGGCTGCTGCAGCCGGCACACTCGCGTTTATGTGTGGCGGCAGTGCAGCGGCATTCGATCGGGCCAAGGTGATTCTTGAAGGCATGGGCAGTGCGGAAAAAATATTTCATGCCGGGCCAGCGGGTGCCGGGCAGGTGGCCAAGGCGGCTAACAACATGTTGCTGGCAGTGCATATGATCGGCACTTCCGAGGCGCTGGCTATGGGTGAAGCGCACGGGCTGGACCCGGCCGTACTGTCGGAGATCATGAAGGCCAGCTCCGGAAACAACTGGTCCCTGCAAGTCTATAACCCCTGGCCCGATGTGATGGAGGGCGTGCCCTCCAGCAATAACTATCAGCCGGGTTTCATGGTCGATCTGATGGTCAAGGATCTGGGCTTGGCCTGCGAAGTTGCAGAGAGTGTGGGGGTCGATAATCAGATGGGCAAACAGGCCATGGCGGCCTATTCAGCACATCAGGTAGAGGGCAACGGCCCTCGGGATTTCTCTTCGATTTTGGAGTGGGTCAAAGCCCAATAAGCCCCATGCGGGCTTAGTTCTGTGCGACCCAATCAGGCCCTAGGCGAGTTTTGAGTGGCCCCAGCCACGGCTCATAGTGCTTCCACTGCTCCAGCGCGGTCGAGAAAATCGGCTGACGCACCTGCTCCGATGACGGCGTTCGCACATTGCGCTCTGTTTTATGAAATTCAAGGCAGGCCTCCTCAAAGGGGAGCCGGCAAAAGTCGAGCATCCGCCGCACCTGCGTTTCCAGGTCAGCGACCACATCCTCATGCTGCACACGCAGTACATATCCCGGGATGACCTCATCCCAATGGTCCATCAACCGCACATAGTCCAAGTAGTATTGTGCAATGTCGTCTAGGTCGTAGCTGAACATCTGTCCTTCGGCAAAGAGCTGCTTGAAGCCCGAGAAGCAGCAGGACATCGGGTCCCGGCGCGCATCAATAATTTTGGCGTTGGGCAACATCAGCTTGATGAGCCCTATGTGGCGGAAGTTGTTGGGCATCTTGTCGATAAAGAAGGGCGCGCCCATCCGGTGCACCTGTGTGTCGCGGATGTACTCTTCGCCCAGCGTTGCAAGTTGTTCTGCAGACAGGTCCGCTAGATTGAACGGATATTTCTGATTGCCCTCTCGTTGACCCAGCCTGCGCAGCTTGCCGCTGATTGACAGTACATTGGGTAGCTCCAGCGTGCCATCCACCATGCTGTGCGATGAGAGGATCTGCTCCAGCAGCGTCGACCCTGCTCGTGGCAAACCGAGAATAAAGATGGGATCAGGCGCTGCGTGGCCGGTTTCACGATCGAAAATCTGACGGGTACACGCGGCGATTTGATCCTCGCACTCTTGAGTAGTGCCCTCTGACTTGTATTGCAGTTGCGCCTTCTTAATCGCGTTGCCTTTGGCATAGTGGTGAAAAGATCGCTCGTAATCCTTCCGATCCTCAAAGGCTTTACCCAGCGCGAATTGCAGGTACACGCGATCCTGACCGCCGAGATGCGGGTTCTCATCCAGCGCCTGCATCGATGACAGCTCTTCATCGTCAAACTGGTAAACCTTCAGGTTAGCCAGCGAGTACCAGGCGTCGCAATAAAAGGGCTGTGATTTCAGTGCCGCACGATAAGCGGCGACCGCATCCTCAGATCGTCCCCCTGTTTTCAGTGCGTGGCCTTTCGAGACATTCGTGACCGGATCGTTGGGTACGCGGCTCAGTATCTTGTCGAACAGATCGAGCGCCGACTCGTAGTCTCCCAGTTGCATAGATTGAATGGCAAAGAGCGACTGTAGCTGGGGATTTTCCGGCGCCTGTTCCAAGAGTGTTTTGGCTTCGTCCACAGCACGCTGGAATCGCTGCCGTTTGCTCAGAATTTGGACGTAATCAATCCGCGCCTGACGGTGATTCGGTTCAAACTCAACCGCGCTCTCAAGGAGAAATTCAGCATCTTCCAGTACGCCATGGCGCACCGCGATCTCGGCCAGTACCCGCATGCCGTCGATGTGCTGCGGATTCCGCTGCATGAACTGTCGGCAAAGCTGTTCGGCCTTGTGCAGTTTGCCTTCGTGCAGGAGATCCCAGCTGGCCAGCAGGTTTGGCGGTAGAGCGTCCAGCCACTGCAGTCGCTGATTGATTTGCGCCACGCGTTCCGACGAGTTTGGCCCCAGCAAGTCACGCTGGGCGACCCAGCTGGCTTTGAGCCCTGGATTCAGATGGCAGGCGGTGGCATAGGCATTGAGTGCCTCGGTAGCCATATTGGCATCTCGGTAAAGGTGCCCCAGCTCCTGAAACGCTCTGCCATAGGACGGGTTTTGATTGACCAGCTCGCGCAACACGTTTTCTGCGCCGGCAAAATCGCGCAGCAGTCGCAAACCCACGCCGCGCATATATTGGCCCATGACCGACCGTTGGGCGCCTTCCGGAAGGCGATCAAGCGTTTCGAGTGCGGTTGCGACTTCCCCCTTTTGAAGTAGCTGCTGTACGGGCCCAAGTGCGTCCTGGGTATTGCTGGAGGGAGATGCAGTCATGATTGCGTGTCACATCGCGATGAAATGGGCAGACAAAAAAAGTGCCCCGATTGGGGCACTTTTTCAAGAGGTGTCTCTAGCGACTGCTTGTTAGAAGTCGAAGGAGACCCGAACACCGAGCGTGGTAGGCGGCGCGAGCGCCAACCGCTCGCGGTCGTTGACGTAGTTCGCGCCGGTAACCACTTCTTCATCGGTCAGGTTGGTGACAAACGCCTCGATCATCCACTTTTCAGTGGTGACGCCAGCGGTGACATTCGCCATGGTCCAGCTGGGTACGTCCATCCGGTTAATGGTGATGATGTCGCTGTAAGAGCTGCCAGAGTGGCTGATGCTCGGCATCACGTGCGCCGTCCAGCCGTTGCCCATGGTCCACTCGTAGCGAGCCCACACGTTGCCTTGGAACTCTGGCGCGTAGGCCAGCTCGAGTCCTTCCTGTACGTCTGTAGATGGCGTTAACGTATCCGTGATTTCGGTATCAAGGAACGAGAACGCGGCGCCCATAGTCAAGTTGGTTGTGGGCGCCCAAGTGATGTCGCCCTCGATACCAGTCACTTCAGCATCGGCAGCGTTATCCGAGAAGAACAGGTTAACAATGCTGGTGTCAAAGATCGTGGTCTGCAGATCGGAGATGTCGAGGAAGAAAATGGATCCATTGAAGCGCAGGGTGTTACCCAGCATGTCCAGCTTCCAACCCAGCTCCATATTGATCAATTCATCCGACTTCACCTCGAACGGGACGGTGTAGTCGTTGGCTGCCTGGTATGCGCCGCCGGGACGGTTCAGCAAGCCGGTTCGGAAGCCCTCTGACCACGTGACATACCACAAGTGATCGTCATTGGGCCGCCATGACAGCGTGACCTTTCCGATGACGCCGTCATCTTCGGCCTTGTCCGGCGCGTAGATGCTGTTGACGATCCGCTGGTAGTTGGGATCGTCTGTCGACGGAAGGTTGTCGGGGGTGTAGACCGGGCTTGCCTCATAGGGGAAGAAGCCGGCATATGTCCAGCGAATGGACTGATCGCCGTCGTACAGATCATTGATGTTGGTACCAAACTTGTTGTAGTCGGTTCCAGTCATGTTGTAGAAGGAGCCGTTTGCGCTACCGGCTAGATCCGCTTCGTACTCGAACCAGCGCAGGCCACCGGTAATCGATAAACGATCGGTCAGGTCAAAGGTAACTTCGCCAAAGACCCCCATCCTATCGTCCGTGCGAAGAATATCGTTTCGGAAAATGGTATCTCTCGGGTAGGGGCCGGCTCCCACTTTGTAGCCGCCCTGCCCATCGTACGGATAGTTATAATTTTCCGCGAATCCGAGCCCAGTGCCGTTGTAGCCCCCACCGTAACCAACAACAAACTTGTTGCCGGGATACGAGAAGTCGACCATCTCGGTCAGCTCCATTTCGCTAAAGAATCCCCCTGCGGTCACGCGCAAACGCTTGTCTTGATCAGTGCTGAAGCGAATCTCGTGGCTGGTGAACTCGCTGTCCACCTTATTGGTCGTGTAAAGGTTAGGCGCCTGACAGGTTCCTGAGGGGGTGCCTGCGCCCGCCGGCGAGTATCCGGTGTAGGACACGTAGTAATCGCAGATGTAGTATGGGATGTACTGACCAATGAACAGGTAATCCGAGTAGTCGGTACGCTGATCGGTCTCGCGCTCGGTAAAGGCACCGGTGTAGAGGACTTCAAGGGCGCCAATACGGCCTTCGATGGTCCAGTGCACGTTGGTGTATTCGTCTTCAACAAACTCCTTTTCGAAGCGCTGAATTTGATAGTCATCACCGAGATTGGGGTCGGTATAGAACGTGCCGTCACTCTCGATCTTCTGCGCCATGGCGCCAGCGCTGATGCGCCAGTTGTCATTGATGTCCCACTGGGCAGCGATGCGGCCGCCGCTGTAGGTGGTGTCGTTGAAGTCGTCCTCTACGAGATCAGCGTTATTAGCTTCGAGGAAGGTGACGTTGCTGAAGTCTGTAACGCTTTGCTGGAAGCCTCCTCTGAACCCGACCTCTGTCCCATTTGAACGAATTGTGCTCCCGGACCGGAATCGCGCACTCTCTTTTGCTGTTCGCGTCCCAGCGACATTGTCAATGTAGCCACCTTTTTCGTCGGTGTAGACCACACCGCGAATGGCAAAGTTATCGCTCAGCGGAATGTTCAGCATGGCATTGATGTTGTAGTTGGCTTCGCCATCTTTCATGGTCGATGCGCCAGCTTGAACGCGACCGTAGAACCCAGAGGTGTCAGGTTTGTTAGTGATCAAACGCACCACGCCCGCCTGCGAGCTTGCGCCAAACAGCGTGCCCTGCGGACCCGCGAGCACCTCTACGCGGTTGATGTCAGTAATATAGATATCGAGGTTACGCCCGGGCTGAGCCATCGGCTGTTCGTCGAGGTAGAGCGCCACGTTGGGGCTCAGACCTGCCACACCTGAGGTGGTCAGATTAGGAGTGGTCGATGCCACACCCCGAATATACATGGTGCTCTGACCGGGACCTGCGCCACCTGCTGACACATTGGGCAGCTCGATCAAATAGTCGGAGAAGTTCGATACGCCACGCTGGTTCAGCGACTCCTCTGTGAGCGCTGATACCGCGACAGGTACGTCCTGCAGACTGGCTTCCTGTTTGGTCGCGGTAACCACAACTTCTTCGAGCTGCGCATGGACTGGGCTCGCCACCAGTGGTAACAGCGCTACGCCGAGCGCGGCCGCCAATGGCGTGCGTTGAAAACGTTGGGGATGAGACATACTGACTCCCTTTTTTCTCATGGCTTGGAAAGATGATTATTTTTCGAAAACTGCAACGTGGCAGGCTACCTGTTATGGCCACCTTCTGCAAACCGCAGACTTGTTCGGAACAAGGCGTCTCAAGGCCCTGCGACCCGCTTCGGGTACACTGTTGCCTCGCCTGAGGTAAGAGCCCGCCATGTCCCAGCCAGACTCCCGCCGCTTCAGTATCGATAAAGCGGTATTTTTTCCTGCCCTGATTCTGCTCTTTGGTGCCATCTTGATGGTGCTGACCATCCCCGAAAAAGGCAGCAATCCCTTTGCGGGGCTGCAGGCCCTCATTGTGGACACCGCAAGCTGGTTTTATGTGCTGATTGTGACGCTAATTGCCGTGATCGTCGTTTATCTTGCGCTGTCTCGGTACGGGGATATCAAGCTGGGGCCCGACCATGCTGAGCCCGCGTATAGCTATATTTCCTGGTTTGCTATGTTGTTTTCAGCGGGTATCGGCATCGGCATGATGTTCTACGGTATCGCTGAACCCGTGATGCACTTTCTTGCGCCTCCGACCGGGCCAGGCGGCACCCCAGCAGCAGCCACCGAGGCCATCCAGATCAGCTATTTTCATTGGGGATTCAACGCCTGGGCGATCTACGCCATCGTTGCGCTGATTCTCGCCTACTTCGCTTAC
>Ga0181574_10004335_pt1 | contig 12339 bp, 18 predicted proteins | sample 101ome_24_FD_145600 | JGI IMG/M metagenome (GOLD analysis project Ga0181574, IMG submission 145600) | Coastal salt marsh microbial communities from the Groves Creek Marsh, Skidaway Island, Georgia - 101410AT metaG (spades assembly) | ecosystem: Environmental > Aquatic > Marine > Intertidal zone... | reverse complement strand
ATGAAAAACTTGGCGATTCCTCTGAAGGATGAGACCATTACATTTGAACCTGAGACACAAGAACTTCTCCGTGAAGCACGAAACTATTATGTTAGCGGTGTGAAAAACGGAAATGATGAGGACTTTGCAGAGTTCATGAAGATTTCTGAGGCAACTGCTGTTGCTGTTGGACTTGAACGAATCATGAACGGTGCAAAGATTTTGAAAGAAAATGTTGACGACATACCTGCCGATAAACTACACTGGGGTGTAGCGTATCTTATGCAGTTCTTTAAGTGAACATTTTTTATTATTGATTATGAACAACACTGACTTTCTTTGGGTGGAATCTTACCGCCCAAAGACTATTGATGATTGCATTCTTCCTGATCACATCAAGAAGACATTTAAGGACTTTCTAAATAAGGGAGAGATTCCGAATCTCTTGCTTTCTGGTCCTCCTGGTATTGGTAAGACTACAGTAGCAAAAGCACTTTGTAACGAACTGGGAGTTGATAGTTATGTCATCAACGGATCTGACGAAGGACGGTTTCTGGACACGGTACGGAACCAAGCAAAGAATTTTGCATCGACCGTCTCACTTCAAGGCAATGGAAAACACAAAGTTATCATCATTGATGAAGCAGATAACACAGGGAACGACGTACAACTCCTCCTACGGGCTAATATTGAGACGTTTTATAACAACTGCAGATTCATCTTCACCTGCAATTACAAAAACAAAATTATTGAACCCCTCCACTCCAGATGTGCAGTCGTTGACTTCAACATCAAAGGAAAAGAAAAAGCAAAGCTTGCTGCAGGTTTTTATCAACGCCTTCAAGGAATCCTACAAGAGAGGAACATTGAATACGAAGATAAAGTAATTATTGAACTTATCAATAAGCACTTCCCTGATTGGAGACGTGTTCTAAATGAGTGCCAACGTTACTCTGTTGGTGGAAAGATTGATAGTGGTATTCTTGCAACTTTTTCTGACGTTTCTGTAAATGAACTTATCAAGCATCTCAAAACTAAAAACTTCACTGAAGTCCGAAAGTGGGTCGTTAGTAATCTGGATAATGACTCTGACGTACTTCTGCGTCGTATTTACGATGCTCTTCTTACATCCCTTGAAAACAATAGCATTCCTGCTGCTGTGCTCATTATTGCTAAGTATCAGTATCAGATTGCGTTCGTCGCAGATCAAGAAATTAATCTTCTGGCGGCGTTGACCGAACTAATGTGTGAGTGTAATTTTAAATGAGTTATAATATTGCTTATCATGATGAATTTGATAATAACTATGTCAAATCATCTTCTCGTGAAGATCTTCATAAAGACCTTCTAAATCTATTCAAAGATCAATGCAAAGTGATTGAAGTTTATGAGGATGATGATGGTGCATATGCTACTGTCAGCAATCGTCCTACTACACCTAATAATGATATGGAGTGTAATTTTAAATGATTGAAGCAAAACTAATTCGTATGACTATGAGTGCTTCTGGATCTCTCGGTGAAGAGATTGTTGCAGAAGTTGTATCTGAGGATGATAATTATATTGTTCTCAAAAATGCCCTTGTGGTGCATTATGATCAGAGTGGGAAAGCAGGAGTTCTTCCGTGGGCAACCATGATTGATCCTGATAGTCCAGAAATTAAAGTATCTAAAAACCACGTTGTATATGTTGCTGATCTTAACTCGGATACTAAAAAGAGTTATAATCAGATGTATGGTAGTAAACTAATTACTCCAGACGAAAAGAAACTTATTATGTGATTATGAAATCTTTGAAAACTCCTCTTCGTTATCCTGGCGGCAAGTCTCGTGCTTGCACCAAAATGGATCCATATATTCCAGATCTTAGAAACTATAAGGAATACCGAGAACCATTTCTTGGTGGTGGAAGTGTTGCAATTCATGTTGCAAAGAAGTATCCACACCTAAATATTTGGGTAAATGATCTTTATCAACCACTTGTAAATTTTTGGCAACAGTTGCAAGATAGAGGAGATATACTTAAAGATACTCTGGTTGATCTAAAGACATCAAATAATACTCCAGAATTGGCGAAAGAATTGTTCTTACAGTCAAAGGAGAAGGTCAATGATCAGACTTTATCTGCTATTGATCGCGCTGTTTATTTCTATGTCGTTAATAAGTGCTCGTTCAGTGGACTCACTGAGAGTTCGTCTTTCTCGGCGCAGGCATCATCAAATAATTTTACTCTGCGCGGAATTGAAAAACTGCCCGGTTATTCCAAGATCATTTCCGACTGGAAAATAACTAATTTGACTTATGAACAACTCCTTACTGATGACAAAGAGTGCTTTACCTACCTTGATCCCCCCTACGAGATCGGAAGTAATCTTTATGGTCGAAGGGGATCTATGCACAAAGGATTTGACCACGACACCTTTGCTGGGGATTGTGATCGTTTTATCGGTCATCAACTTATTTCTTACAATTCGTCGCAACTAATCAAAGAAAGATTTACTGATTGGAATGCTGCCGAGTTTGACCTTACTTACAGCATGAGGTCTGTTGGTGAATACATGAGAGACCAAAAAGAAAGAAAAGAATTGCTATTGTTTAATTATGAAATGCGAAGTGAAATTGTATAAGGCAGGTCAAGTCTTTACTGAAAGTGTGATCGCAAGAGATTACCAGGATGCAAGAGAAGTTGCTCTTGCACGAAATCCTGGTGCGAAAGTTGTTGGTGTTACTGCTGTATTTAAATAATGGAACTGAAAGACTGGTTGAATTCGATTAATCTTACTAAAGAAAATTTGATGGAAGACCCATCAAATAAAAAAGATTATCCACCTTACATCATCAATCGTTGTATGTCTGGACATGTTGATTGTATTCTTTATGCGAATGAAATGAACATGCAACCTCATATCTCAAAAGATATGCAGTATGCTTTCTATCTAAATAGCATCAGGAAAAAGAAGAGATTTTCTCCTTGGATCCGAAAAGACAAAGTTGAAGACCTTGAATTAGTGAAGCAATACTATGGTTACAGTAATGAAAAGGCATCTCAAGCTTTAAAAATCCTAAATAATACACAACTTAATTTTATAAAACAACGACTTGAAAAAGGTGGAAAGAATGTCAAATCAAACAGTTGAACCACAGGTAAAGTGGACCCCAGAGATGATGGTAGAGGTTCTTCTTAATGAACCAGATGATTTTTTAAAAGTTAGAGAAACTTTGACTCGTATCGGAGTAGCATCAAGAAAAGAAAAGAAACTCTATCAGAGTGCTCATATTCTTCATAAGCAAGGTAGATATTATATCACCCACTTTAAAGAACTTTTTGCTCTGGATGGTAAGAGAGCAAATCTTACAGTAAATGACGTTCAACGTCGCAACAGAATTATTAATCTTCTTTCGGATTGGGGATTGATCAGTGTTGTATCTCCAGAAATGATTTCTGATATTGCACCTTTAAATCAAATTAAAGTCCTTTCTTACAGGGATAAAGGAGACTGGGAACTGGAGCAAAAGTATAATATTGGTAAGAAGTCAAAACCCCAAGAAGAGTCATAAATAGTTTCGTGCTTTTCGTGCGGCACACTCTACAATCGGAACACCCGCGACCCTCTTGACGAGGGTCTTTTTTTATGTTATGATAAATGGGTAAACATACAGCCTTCGGCTCTTTACATATGACTATTATTTCTATTCCTCTTTCGGGTGTTCCCAAAGAGTTGCGACAGAAGATTGAAGAACTTCTTCCAGAACCACTTAAAGTTCCAGGTTGGAAATTCTCTGGATATAAGTGGCGTAAACTTACGCAAATCAATACAAAAGATAATCAAGGAAACACTGATAATAGTGTTCGTATCTCTGGCACTGGTGAGAATGAAACTCTAGAAACTTCTCTTCGCAAAGGTTTAGATACATCTTGCCTAACTCCTTCAATTTATCCACACGATAATGCTCTTAACGGATTTAACCGTCTGAAGCAATTGAAGGCAATTGGATATAAGGAATGGATTTTTGCTCAGTATGAACAAGATGAATCCACTAGTACTAAATTCCAAGAAACTTTTGAAGATGCTCTTGACGATGCTCGGGCGTCAATGAATAAGGGATTTGGGCAAAAGGTTATTACTGATGCTGAACTTGAAGAGATTGCTCGTAAACGTTTTTCAAAACGTAATGATCAGACCAAAGACTCTGTTAAAGAATGGATTGTTACTTTGGATCTCAATCTGAGTCCTCAAAAAATTGAAGGGATTGCAGCAAAGGTTGTAAAAGATTTCTCTCGTAAAGGAATTATTGATTCTTATGAAAGAAAGGAAGCACAAGAATTTCTAGACAGTCTTGGTATTGGAGCAGATTTGCTGAATACATATGGACCTGCAGGTGGAGGAGGTGATCCTACTCGTGTCTTGCGGACGATGTACCAGATTATGAAAAACTTTGTTGATAATGAAGATACAATGAATATTGCTTTGTTTGATTCGCAAGCTGCTTCTCACAATGAACTTGATACTAATCGAAAATGCACGATTAATCACCTTAAAGTAATTGATCGACTTGTCATGGACTATGCATCTGCTCGATTGAAAAATTTTGACATTAAACCATATCAAGTTCTTGGATCAATCCCACAAGCAACTGGTAGGGAGAATGCAAATGATGTAATCAAAAACAAAAAACTGATTAATGTTGAGTAAAACCGAATAAAAAATTACGGGGTTCACCACCCCGTTTTTTATGATCTGTGTTACTATATACTTATGGATGCCTTCGGGGTCCACACAATCAAATCTCGCTTTAAAAGGAGAAGTAAAATGACTAACCTCATGAAGTATAATGCTGCCAACTTGGATCAGCTGTTAGACCGTATAAATAGAAACAGTATTGGTATGGACGAATACTTTGATCGTCTGTTTAAACTGCACGAAACGACGACAAACTATCCCCCATACAATCTAGTCACGGTCAGCAGCACAGAATCGAGACTAGAACTCGCATTAGCAGGATTCAAAAAAGCAGAAGTAAATGTCTACACACAAGATGGTAAACTCTTTGTCGAAGGACAAAAAGAGGATAAAGAAGGTGGAACAGAGTATGTCCACAGAGGAGTGGCTCAGAGATCTTTCACCAGATCTTGGACCCTCTCAGATGAAACGGAAGTTAGATCAGTTGTATTTGAGGATGGGTTACTGAGTATTGTTTTGGGAAAAATTGTCCCAGAGCACCACCAAAGGAAGGATTATCTATAAATCCTGACTAATTTTTGCTGCGGTTGATACAGAAGTGTATCACTGTGATACAGTATAATATAGATAGTTATGTACTTATGGAGGACGACTTATGAATCTCACAGCCGCCACTCTTACTATTGGCACCGCAATGACTCTTTTTAGTAGTTGGACCCTCGGCAGTGTACTACCCTAATGGTCCACCCACAGCAGAAATCTTTCTAACAACCCCATAAATAAAACTGAATATCGTCGTCGCAGACGGAGGGGCAACTGGCCAAATCCAGTTGACGCCCCTCTTTTTTATTGGTAAACTATAGAGGTATTAAAACTGTAAAGATGGCAATCAAACATATTATCTTGAAGTCTGGAGAAAGACTTGTTGCAGACTTGCAAGAAGCATACACTACCAAACTTGATATGGAAGGTAACGAAGTACAAGTTGTTAGTGGATTTTATCTTGGCAAACCATGCTTGGTTAATGTAATTCAACCTGATGAAGGTCCAGAAGGTTTAGAAGGTCCACCTCTAGAGAGGCAACCTGGACCAGAGAAAACTGCGGTTGATATTAGTCTTTATCCATGGATTCCTTTTGGTAAAGGTGAAGTAATTCCTGTTCCTCTTGATTGGGTTGTTACTTATGTCGATCCTGTAGATATGCTTTATGAAATGTATGAAAAAAATGTTCTTGAAGCAACTGAATGGAATGTTGGTATGAACTACAGAGATGAAGAAGATGACTGTCAAAACTGCAGAAATTGATAATGGAAAATAAAGATATTAATGTTGTCATCTTTGAGAATGGGTTAAAATTAATCTCTCAGGTTGAGAGAAAAAAGATGCCTGCTATGTTGGAAAATCCAGATGCTTATGGTGATCCTGATGTAAAACTCACTGAACCTTTTGTTGTAAATGAAGATCTAACTCTTTCTCCTTGGTTGCTCGAATACACTAATGAGAATTGGTTTGCTGTTCATTTTGATAAAATTCTGACTACTTTCGAACCCAATCAACTTCTCCTCCAAAAATACTTAGATCTTATTAAATAATGCGCTTCTACACAAACGTCCAAGTAGTTGGTGATAACGTTCTTGTTAGAGGATATGAAAATGGAAATCACTTTGCAACCCGAGAGAAGTTTTATCCAACACTTTTCGTTCCTTCTAAAAAGAAAACAAAATATAAAACACTAGAAGGTGATTATGTAGAAACTGTTAAACCTGGTGGTATTCGTGACTCCAGAGAGTTTATCAAAAAGTACGAAGGTGTAGAAGGATTTAAAATCTACGGAAACGAGAGGTTTATTTATCAATACATTTCCGAAGTGTATCCTGATGATGAAATTCTTTTTGATACAAAAAATATTAAAATTTCAACAATTGACATTGAGGTTGCATCAGAGAATGGTTTCCCTGATGTCGAATCTGCTGCCGAAGAAGTTCTTTTGATTACTCTGCAAGATTACACTACCAAACAGATCCGCACTTGGGGTAGAGGATCTTTTAATAATAAACAAGATAATGTTATCTACAAAGGATTTGAGACTGAGTATGATCTTCTGAATGATTTTATCAACTGGTGGATGATTGAAGAGAATTGTCCAGAAGTTGTGACTGGATGGAACAGTGAGTTTTACGACATGCCTTATTTGGTTCGTCGTATTGATCGTGTTCTTGGAGAGAAGTTGATGAAGCGTCTTTCTCCTTGGGGACTTGTCACCGAAAAGAAAACTCTTAAAAATCATCGTGATGCGATATATTATGATGTTGGTGGTGTCACCCAACTTGACTATCTAACTCTGTATCAGAAGTTTACTTATAAGAAGCAGGAGTCTTATCGTCTTGATTACATTGCCAGTGTAGAACTGGGACAGAAAAAACTAGATCACTCTGAGTTTGAGACTTTCAAAGATTTCTATACAAACGGATGGCAGAAGTTTGTAGAATACAACATCATTGACGTGGAACTTGTTGACCGTATGGAGGACAAGATGAAACTGATTGAACTTGCGATTACAATGGCATATGATGCTAAAGTAAACTATAATGATGTATTCACTCAGGTTACAATGTGGGATACTATTATCTACAATTACTTGAAAAAGAAAAACATTGTAATCCCACCAAAGACAGCAAATAAGAAGGATGAAAAGTACAAAGGTGCTTTTGTAAAAGATCCTATTCCAGGTGCCTATGATTGGATTGTGTCTTTTGACCTTAATTCACTGTATCCACACCTCATTATGCAATACAACATTTCTCCAGAGACACTCTCTGAAGAAAAGCATCCAAGTGTTACTATTGATAAGATTCTTGAAAAGAAACTAACTTTTGAGATGTATAAGGACTATGCTGTATGTGCTAATGGTGCAATGTATCGCAAAGATGTCCGTGGGTTTTTGCCAGAGTTGATGGATAAGATCTATAAAGATCGCACCATTTATAAAAAGAAAATGCTTGCTGCGAAACAAGATTATGAAAAGACTCCGACTAAAGCACTGGAAAAAGAGATTGCAAGGTGTAACAACATTCAGATGGCTCGCAAGATTCAACTCAACTCTGCATATGGTGCTATCGGTAATCAATATTTCCGTTACTACAAACTGGCCAATGCGGAAGCGATTACGCTTTCTGGTGAAGTCTCTATCCGTTGGATTGAGAATAAACTGAATAATCTTCTGAATAATATTCTTAAGTCGGATGACTTTGATTACGTCATCGCTATCGATACTGATTCTATCTACCTTAATCTTAAACCTTTGGTTGATAAATTATTTGAGGGGAAGGATCAGAATCCAGAGAAGATTGTTTCTGTTCTTGATAAAATCTGTCAAACACAGTTTGAACCTTTTATTGAAAAATCTTATCAAGAACTATCTGATTATGTGAATGCTTATAGTCAGATGATGGTTATGAAGCGTGAGAATATTGCTGAACGTGGAGTGTGGACAGCAAAGAAAAAATATGCTCTGAATGTGTGGAATAGTGAAGGTGTTCAGTATGCTGAACCAAAACTCAAGATTATGGGACTTGAGGCAATCAAGTCTTCTACTCCTGCACCATGTCGTCAGATGATTAAGGATGCTGTTAAGATTATTCTTACTGGCACTAATGATGAAATTATTCAGTATATTGATGAGTGTAGGAAAAAGTTTAATACTTTACCTGTGGAAGATATTGCTTTCCCTCGCGGAGTAAGTGATGTTGAGAAGTATAAATCTTATTCTGACATTTATGTTAAAGGAACTCCAGGTCATACTAAAGCAGTTCTTTTGTATAATCATTATCTCAAAGAAAAAAAACTTACCAATAAATATTCACTCATTCAGAATGGAGAAAGGATTAAATTCTTTTATTTGAAAACTCCTAATCCATTCAGAGAAAATGTAATCGCATTCATTCAAGAATTTCCAAAAGAATTTGGGGTTGAAGTTGATTATGATTTACAGTTTGAAAAGGCATTCTTTAATCCTGTAAATAGTATTCTGGAAATTATTGGATGGGAATCCGAGAAGAGAGGAACTCTTGATTCATTCTTCTCTTGATGTTATACTTGTACTCTACTACTAATTAATATGGATTTTTTAAAAGATATTGTAAAAGAGATCGGAGATGACTATACCAAACTCGCTGCCGATATTGATGAGACTGAAACTTTTGTGGACACAGGTTCGTACATTTTTAACGGACTTTGTTCAGGGTCTATATTTGGTGGTGTATCTGGGAATAAGATTACTGCCATTGCTGGGGAGTCTAGCACTGGAAAAACTTTTTTCTCTCTTGCTGTTGTCAAGAACTTCCTTGATTCTAATCCTGATGGGTATTGTCTATATTTTGACACTGAAGCCGCTGTTAATAAATCTCTACTCGCAAGTCGTGGGATAGATCTTAATAGGACTGTAGTTGTAAATGTTGTGACTGTAGAAGAGTTTCGCAGCAAGGCACTTAAAGCAGTAGATCTTTATATGAAAGAATCTGCAGAAGAACGTAGACCTTGTATGTTTGTGCTAGACTCTTTGGGGATGCTTTCAACTGAGAAAGAGATTACTGACGCACTCAATGAAAAACAAGTTCGGGATATGACCAAATCCCAACTGATTAAGGGTGCTTTCCGTATGCTCACTCTCAAGTTGGGTCAAGCAAACATTCCTATGATTGTTACTAATCACACTTATGATGTCATCGGATCATATGTTCCAACTAAAGAAATGGGTGGAGGTTCTGGTCTTAAGTATGCGGCATCCACGATTATTCATCTATCTAAGAAGAAAGAGAAAGATGGAACAGAAGTTGTTGGAAACATTATCAAGGCAAAGACTAATAAGTCGCGTTTGAGTAAAGAAAATAAAGAAGTAGAAATTCGACTTTTTTATGACGAGCGTGGTCTTGATCGTTATTATGGTCTTCTTGAATTAGGAGAACTTGGTGGAATGTGGAAGAATGTTGCTGGTCGTTATGAATTTGATGGTAAGAAAATTTATGCAAAGCAGATCTTGAAGGATCCAGAAACATACTTTACTCCAGAAGTTATGGAAAAATTAGATGTGATTGCACAAGGACATTTTAGTTACGGAGGTTGATGATTGGAACGAGTTGAATTTTTAATTTTAAAATGCCTCTTAAATGATGAAGAGTATACTAGAAAAGTTCTTCCTTTCATCAAAGAAGAATATTTCGAAGACTTTAATCAGAGAGTTGTATATGAAGAAATTAAAAAGTTTGTAATTGAATATAATAGTATTCCCACAAGGGAATCTTTAATAATTGATGTTGATGATCGTTCTGATCTTAATCAACAGCAGTATGGTGAGATTTGTAATCTCATTCAGAATTTAGATCCAATCAGTGTTGAAAATGATTGGTTGATTAATACGACTGAGAAATGGTGTCGTGATCGTGCTATATACCTAGCACTTATGGAATCAGTTCAACTTGCTGATGGGCAAGGTGATAAAAATAGAGATGCTATTCCTTCTATCCTTCAGGAAGCATTAGCAGTAAGTTTCGATAATCATGTTGGTCATGATTACATCGTAGACGCAGAAGGACGATACGAATACTATAGAAAAAAGGAAGATAGAATTGAATTTGATCTCGACTACTTTAACAAAATCACGAAAGGTGGTTTACCTAACAAGACTCTTAATGTCGCGCTCGCTGGTACTGGGGTCGGAAAGTCTCTATTCATGTGCCATGTGGCTAGCTCCGTGCTGCTCCAGGGGAGGAACGTTCTCTACATTACAATGGAAATGGCGGAAGAGAGAATTGCTGAACGAATTGACGCGAACCTCCTCAACGTAAACATCAAAGACATTTCTGAACTTCCGAAGAGTGTTTTTGATACTAAAATTAATAACATTTCTAAGAAGACAAATGGAACCCTAATTATTAAAGAGTATCCTACTGCTTCTGCTCATGCTGGACACTTTAAAGCACTTCTTAATGAACTCGCCCTTAAGAAGTCATTTAGACCTGACATTATTTTCATTGATTACCTTAATATATGTGCTTCCAGCAGGTATAGGGGAAACAGCACTGTCAATTCATATTCGTATATTAAGTCTATTGCAGAAGAACTTAGAGGGTTGGCTGTTGAAGCAAACGTCCCTATCGTTTCTGCCACGCAGACCACTCGTTCTGGTTTTGGTAGCTCTGATGTTGAGCTTACTGATACAAGTGAGTCCTTTGGTCTCCCTGCTACTGCTGATCTTATGTTTGCCCTTATTTCTACAGATGAGCTTGAAGAGTTGGGACAAATTATGGTAAAGCAGTTAAAGAACCGATACAATGACCCCACAATGAATAAAAGATTTGTGGTGGGTATTGATAGGGCAAAGATGAGATTGTTTGATTGTGAGCAGTCAGCACAAGACGACATCCTTGACAACGGTAAGGATGAGGAGTATACTTATGAGGAAAGTAAACCAAACCTAAAAGATAAGTTTGGAGCATTTAATTTCTAATGGGACTCACTACAAGAAAAATGCAATCTGAATTGGTTGCTAAAGAACCTCCTCACTATTATGAGATGACTTTACCTAATGGGTCAAAGCGTCATTGTGGAACACTGAGAGATGTTGAATGTATCTTAAGCATATATCCAGATGCGGTCTATGCTAAAATACTTCTACCGCATCCACCACAAACAGTTGATGTGCCTTACGTTGCAGTGGCACCAGACTTTGAACTTCCTATGCAACAATCACTCCCCCAATCTGACCTACAACCTTTAGAACTATGAGTAATGTTGATACCCAAAAGTATGTTGAATTCGTTGATGCGGTTACATCACACGAAAGCAAAGACTATGAAAGTTTCATCTATCGTCTTGAGCAACTTGAAGAAGAAGACTTTCCTACCGAGCGACTGCTTACTGCTGCTGTAGGTATGTCTGCGGAAGCAGGTGAGTTTACTGAGATTATTAAGAAGACTATCTTCCAAGGCAAACCTGTAACTGAAGAGAACCTATTTCATCTGAAACGTGAACTGGGTGACATCATGTGGTATGTTGCTCAAGCATGTATGGGTCTTGGTACTTCTCTCGATGAGATTATGGAGATGAATGTTGAGAAACTGAGGTCTCGTTATCCTGGTGGAGAGTTTGATGTTCACTATTCTGAGAACCGTAAAGAAGGAGACCTATGAGTAAAAAATCAAAGAAGAACTCCAAAGGTGATACTTGGGAGTGGGAAGAAACACCAGAAATGCGTGAAGCGTTAGAAAGATTACATCAAAACATTCGAGAACTAGAAAAGAAAAACGCACCTGATTACGGAGTAGGAAAATGAAACTATTAACACTTGAGGATTATGAAAAGGCAGGAGAAACATTCTGGCCTAAGTATCATTACGTTGCGAAAGAAATTGGTGAAGATGCAAAACCAGAAGACATTCTGAAAGTAATGGAAGCAATCGGAGGTGTTGCATTAAAAGTTGCACTGGAAGAAAAACTTTCTGGTCCTTTTGGATTTAACAAGAAAAAAGAAGAAAACACCGAGACCCTTTGAGGGTCTTTTTTTATAAATAATTTTTATAATAGTTAATTATCAAAGATGGATTCTAAAGAACTTAGAAGTTTGATGGAAGCATACCAGCAAATCAATGCTCCTCAAGAAGTAGAAGAAGGTGTTCGTGATTT
>Ga0181574_10004332_pt1 | contig 12340 bp, 10 predicted proteins | sample 101ome_24_FD_145600 | JGI IMG/M metagenome (GOLD analysis project Ga0181574, IMG submission 145600) | Coastal salt marsh microbial communities from the Groves Creek Marsh, Skidaway Island, Georgia - 101410AT metaG (spades assembly) | ecosystem: Environmental > Aquatic > Marine > Intertidal zone... | reverse complement strand
AGCGCAAATTAAAATGGGTTCCAGAAGGGGGGTCCAAAGGATGAGATCAGATGTTTTAAGGCGTTTGAAACCCGGTTTGAGTTGCCAAATCACAATCACTGCGCGTAACATGAACAGTCCCATTATGATCTTAAAATGAATTGAATTTGAAGAATTCAGAAAAATACCCAATAGGCTGAGTGCATAGAAAACCACAATACTGCCTGCGTATAGCCCAAGGGTGAGTTGTGTCTGTCTTCTGTAGTGATGGGCCGCAGTGATGTGTCTTCTTTTTTGGCGAATCCACTCGGTCCAAGTGGTTTTAGGCAAGGACCAGGTAAATGAATCGGGCTCGATCATCCAACTTGTATTTTGGGCTGTGGCGCAATGATTTACCAGTAAATCGTCGTCGCCCGATGGAAACCTCGCGTGCTCTTCGGATTGAGTATAGCCCTCAAGCAGTGATTTGTGATAGGCCAAATTTCGCCCTACGCCCATATAGGGAAAATGGGCCATGGCTTGGCCTAAATATAGTGAGGCCGTCATGGCTGTCTCGTAACGAATTAGGGCGTTGAGCACCCCAGGTTTTTTATCGAGACCGCCGTAGCCCAACACCAATAATTTACGTTTAGTCAGTGGAGCGGTCATAAGCTGAACCCAATCTTTCGAGGCGGGGCGGCAGTCCGCATCCGTGAGCAGCAATAAATCAAATTTAGAGGCCTCAATCCCTAATTTTAGGGCTTGTTTTTTGCCGGGAATTTTATTGTCTACCCCCTTAAAATCAATAACCCGGAGTCGATCATCTGATGATTTTATGCGGCTTAGAACTTCGAGGCTATGATCGTTTGAGTGATCATTAACCACGATCACTTCATAATTCTTGTGATTCTGATCGAGTAATTCGGGAATAAGCGTATTGAGCTGGTCTGCCGCGTTCTGCGCACAAACAATGACTGAAACTCCGGTGATATGTGAAGGGCTGTTGTGTTTAGTCCGTTGAATTCGACCCACACGCCCCATTCTGAATATAAAAAATAGGTGGATCAAAAAAGCGGCTGTGATGCCAAAGAGCAAACCGCAGTCCCAAACCATTAGGCGCGTTCTGTGCCGTTACATTCCGAAAATTGATCGGGTGACTTACCACAAAAGCTGCAGGATTCTCCTTCTTCATTTAAAAATGGGCTTTGCGAGGCACAGGTCCCTGCAAATTCCCCGTCTTTTTTACCCCATATTTTAATGGCGATACCAGCAAAAGCCAATACCAAAAGACCGATGGTGAGTAGCAATAATTTCATGAGACAAAATTACAATAAAGCCAATAAATTTGGCAAGAATTTTTAATTTTAAACCATGCTTTGGCATTGATTTCCAGCGCTCAGGTCGATCTGGTCTTACCGCTGATTGAGTGATGCTTTTTAATTTTTTAATCATGAAATACAGAATGTTTCCATCCCTTAAAATGTCATTTTTATTGGGTTTTGTGTTTTTGATGCTCAGCTGCGCCCAATCTGGACAGCGCGTCGAGCAGAGCGAACAAACCGATCAAAATAAGGCAGAGCAAGAAAAAATGAGAAGAAGTATGTTGTTTGGTCTTATCGCCGATAGCAGAATAGAGACCTTATCTGCCTTTGCCGTGGCCAATGATTATTCTGATCTGTTTGGCAAGGATTCTGGACCAATACTGTTATTTGCCCCGACAAATGAGGCTTTTGAAAAAGTGGATTCTGTAACACTCAGGTCCTGGCGTGACCAAAAAAATGGCATGATGAAGCGTTTAATTGGCAACCACATTGTCAAAGTTGATCAACTCAGCGATGATTTGTCGATTTACTTGGATCAAAACTTAACGGCCCTAAATGGATCGACTTTGAAAATCATTCAAGAGCAACAGGCGTACTATTTAGAGGACGTCAAAGGCAATCGTGGTTTGATTGGCCCCAATCCATTGCGTATGGACAATGGGGACATTTACTATCTGGATGAGGTTTTGTACTGAATTCAGCCGGGAAGCTGAATGCTGATCGGCTGTCTCGATCAATAAATATTCACCTCGGGCATCAGGCGAATGCCAAACTCTTTCTCAACTTTATCTTGAATGCTTTGGGCCAGTCGCCATATTTCTGCACCAGTGGCTTGGCCATAATTGACCAGGACCAGGGCTTGATGTTTATGGACTCCGGCATCTCCCTGACGAAATCCTTTATATCCAGCCGTTTCAATTAACCAAGCCGCAGGAATTTTTTGCTGTCCATGACCTGTATCATAGGTGGGTAATTGGGGATAATTCACTTTGAGTTGGTCTGCTGTCTTTTTGGCGATGATGGGATTTTTAAAAAAACTTCCACTGTTGCCTAAGATTTTTGGGTCTGGAAGCTTAGACTGTCGAATAGAAATTACGGCCGCTGCAACATCTCGAATGCTGGGATTATCGATTCCCGACTGGCTTAAAACGTCTTTAATGCTACCATAATCCAGAGTGAGCCGATGGTTGGTTTTGGTCAGTCTAAGTCGTACGCTACAAATCACGTATTTATTTTTGAGCTTTTGTTTAAACACGCTCTCACGGTAACCAAAAGCGCAGGCTTCTCGATCAAAATATTCAAATTCTTGGGTCTCTCGATTCATGGCCACGCATGAGTCAAAAACGTCTTTGAGTTCGACTCCGTAAGCGCCAATATTTTGCATTGGGGCCGTTCCCATTTGACCTGGAATTAAGGCCAGATTTTCAATGCCCCCATAGTCCTGGTCTAGGCAATAGCTGACCACATCGTGCCATGATTCACCTGCCTGCACCTCGAGAATTACCTCCTGAGGGGATTCCTCGACCACCTCAATGCCTGTTAAACTTATTTTCAGGACAATGCCCGACAGATTTTGTGTCAAAAGAATATTACTTCCCCCACCCAATACGGTTATTTGCTCTGTTGTGTGCGCTTTGAAAAAGGCCGCCAATTCAACCCTATCGAAAATCTCGACAAAAAACTCTGCCGTACTGGCGACACCAAAAGTATTATAGGCCTGAAGTGATTTGTTTGGCTGAATCATTTAGGATTAGGATAAGCCTCGAGGGCTTTTTTAATGATGGCGACTGCTTTGATCAAGCTCTCTTTATTCAGGACGTAGGCGATTCTCACTTGATTAAGGCCGATTCCTGGACTTGAATAAAAGCCTGCGGCGGGGGCGACCATCACGGTCTCACCGTCTAAATCGAAGGATTCTAACAGCCATTGGGCAAAATTATCGCTATTGTGCACGGGCAGTTCGACGATGCAGTAAAATGCGCCTTTAGGCAGGCCGATTTTTACCCCTGGAATTTTCTGGAGTTCACGCACCAGAGTGTCCCGACGTTCTTCGTATTCCCCAATGACCTGGTCAAAGTAGGATTGCGGTGTGTCCAATGCGGCCTCACTAGCAATCTGAGCAAAAGTCGGCGGGCTGAGTCGGGCTTGGGCAAATTTCAAGGCTGTGGATACAACGGATTTATTTTTTGACACCAAGCACCCAATTCGCGCCCCACACATACTATAACGCTTCGAGACTGAATCGATTAAAATAGCGTGCTCTTCTAGCCCTTTCTCCTGCATGATCGAATAGTGCTGCTGACCGTCGTAAGTGAACTCTCTATAGACCTCATCAGCGATTAAAAACAGATCGTGTTTTTTAACTAAAGCAACCAAACTTTGAATTTCAGATTTGGCGTACAAATAACCCGTTGGATTCCCGGGGTTACAGATGAGAATGGCTTTAGTTTTCGTGCTAATTAAGGCCTCAAATTCCTCAATCGGTGGGAGAGCAAAATTGTCTTCAATTCGCGAAACAACCGGTACCACCTTGACATCGCTGGCTCGTGCGAAGCCATTGTAATTGGCATAAAAAGGTTCTGGAATGATGATTTCGTCATCGGCATTACAAACACTGCCCATAGCAAAGAGAAGCGCTTCACTACCCCCGGTGGTCACCACAATATCTGAGGGACCCACATCAATCGACTTACTTTTGTAGTAATCCGCAATTTTTTGACGGTACTGCTCGGAGCCTTCGCTTCTGGAATAGGCCAAAACCGATAAATTGTGATTGCTGACCGCATCAAGAGCCTTTTGGGGGGTCTTGATGTCAGGTTGCCCGATGTTTAAATGGTAGACCTTTTTGTTTTGCTTGTAGGCTTGCTCGGCAAAGGGGACGAGCTTTCTAATCGGAGATTCCGGCATTTCAGCCCCTTTAGTCGAAATTTGTGGCATGATTTATCTGTTTTAAGGAAACAAATTTCCGAAAATCTGATCAGAAAACCCCAGGCCCTGAGGGAATAATTTAGGGGTCTGATCAGTTCTCCAAAATGCTTTTGTTGGCCTGAACAACTCCCTTTATTTTAAGTGCTTTGATGGGTTCTGTAGCGTTTGAGTAAACGGTAACTGTTTTGCGAATAGGGCCCACGCGTTTTGTGTCGTATTTGACTTTGATGGTTCCATTAGCCCCCGGAGCAATGGGTCCTTTGGGTTTTTCAGGAACAGTACACCCACAACTGGATTTGACGTTTGAAATGATCAATTCAGCATCCCCAGTATTGGTGAATTCAAATACACGAATGCCGTCGCTGCCCTTGGCGATATTACCGTAATCAATGGTTTCAGACTTAAATTCTATTTTGGCTTGAGCATTTGACAAAAAGCTTACGCCAAACAACATCATCAGGACAATTAATTTTTTCATGGGTAAGGGTTTAAAAGACTAAGTTATTGAACTTTTAATCAATGAGCAAAATGCGCGGCTTACTTTTATAATCTTTAACTTATAACTACTTTTGCCCTCTGGCGTTACAAAAATTACACCACCATGTCTGGAGTTGGCAAATACAATGCAAATACGGTCGAAAATCACTGGTATGATTACTGGATGAACCACGGTTATTTTCACAGTGAGGTGGATGACAGAACCCCTTACACCATTGTGATTCCCCCTCCAAATGTGACCGGTGTCTTACACATGGGGCACATGCTCAACAATACCCTTCAGGACGTATTGATTCGCCGTGCAAGACTCACAGGGTTTAATGCGTGTTGGGTACCGGGTACGGATCACGCTTCTATCGCCACTGAGGCTAAAGTGGTGGCAAAGCTAAAAAGTGAGGGCATCGAAAAGTCCGATTTGAGTCGCGAGGAGTTTTTAGAACACGCCTGGGCATGGACCCACAAACACGGTGGAATCATTTTAGAGCAGCTCAAAAAACTCGGCGCCTCTTGTGATTGGGAGCGCACGAAATTCACCATGGATGAGGACCTCTCTGAATCGGTGATTCAAGTATTCATTGACCTGTACCAAAAAGGTTTGATTTATCGCGGATACCGCATGGTAAACTGGGATCCCGAAGCCAAAACCACCTTGAGTGATGAGGAGGTGATTCATCAAGAACGTCAGGGCCACTTGTACTACATCAATTACACCGTAGTGGATTCAGATCATAAGGTTTTAATCGCGACCACCCGACCTGAAACTTTATTGGGCGATACGGCTGTCTGTATTCACCCAGAAGATCCGAGATACGCTCATTTGAAGGGCAAAAAAGTGGTGGTGCCCATTTGCGGTCGTGAGGTACCCATAATCGAGGACGAGTACGTGGCCATGGATTTTGGTACAGGCTGTTTGAAAGTGACCCCGGCTCATGACGAAAACGACAAAACTTTAGGAGAAAAGCATCAGTTAGATGTCATCGATATTTTTAACGATGACGCGACCTTAAACCAGCACGGCCTGCACTACCAGGGTCAGGATCGCTTCGCCGTGAGAAAAGCCATTGTTAAAGAACTTGAGACCTTAGGGTGTCTTGAAAAAGTTGAAACCCATACCCATAAGGTGGGTACCAGTGAGCGTACAGGCGCCGTAATCGAGCCAAAACTCAGTGATCAGTGGTTTTTAAAAATGAAAGACCTGGCTCAGCCAGCCTTAGACGCTGTATTAAATAAAGACGTGGCTTTGGTCCCTGAAAAATTCGTCAATACTTATCGTCATTGGATGGAAGGGGTTCGCGATTGGAACATTTCTCGTCAATTGTGGTGGGGGCATCAAATCCCTGCCTATTACTACGGTTCGGGCCGAGAAGATTTTGTGGTAGCCGCCACTGAACAAAAGGCCCTTGAGCTGGCCCGTGAGGCTTCTGGAAATCCTTTATTGAGTATCGAAGATTTGACTCAAGATCCAGACGTTCTGGACACCTGGTTTTCTTCATGGCTTTGGCCCATTAGTGTTTTTGACGGGATAAGACATCCCGAAAATCAGGAAATCAATTACTATTATCCGACCAATGATTTAGTAACGGCACCAGAAATTCTGTTTTTCTGGGTGGCCCGAATGATTATCGCTGGTTACGAATATCGCGGAGCACGACCTTTTGAGCACGTTTATCTCACGGGAATTGTGCGCGACAAGCAGAGACGCAAAATGAGTAAGTCTTTGGGGAATTCTCCGGATCCATTGGAACTGATCAAGCAATATGGCGCTGATGGTGTGCGCGTGGGTATGCTGCTGAGCTCACCTGCAGGTAATGATTTGATGTTTGATCAAGATTTATGTCAGCAGGGTAGTGGTTTTGTCAATAAGATTTGGAATGCCTTTAGATTGGTGTCGGGTTGGGAGACTTCCAGCGATATTGCCATGAGTCCAAGCGATCAAAAGGCCATCGAATGGTACGGACACAAATTCCAGTCGGCTTTAAATGAAATCGAAGATCATTATTCAAAATACCGCATTTCAGACGCCTTGATGACCACATATAAACTCATTTGGGATGATTTTTGTTCTTGGTTTTTAGAATGGATCAAACCTGAATACGGAAAAGCGATCAGTCAAGCGACATACCTTAAAATCATCGGTTTGTTTGAGGATAACCTCAAAATATTGCATCCATTTGTGCCTTTTGTCTCTGAGGAGATTTGGCAAAATTTAGCCAAAAGAACGCCTGATGAGGCTTTAATTATTGCCTCATGGCCAAAGCTTGAGCAGCCGGATGAGGACCTGATCAACTCTTTTGAGCACACTAAAGAAGTGGTGTCGGGCATTCGGGCCTTACGTAAGGAGAAGAATATTCCCTTTAAGGATGCCGTCGCACTGACCATTAATGATGTCGCCCAGATAGGCGATTATTTTGAAGCGGCCGTGATTAAATTATGTCACCTGAGTGAGATAAATTACAGCGACCAAGCGCCGGATGGTGCTCAGAGCTTTAGGGTGGCCAGCAATGAATACTTTATTCCTGTAGTTGGTCATGTGGATTTGGACGAGGAACGCAAAAAACTCACTCAAGAATTGACCTACACCGAAGGGTTTTTGAAAAGCGTACAAGCCAAACTGAGCAATTCGCGTTTTGTGGATAACGCCCCTGAGGCAGTTGTGGATTCAGAGCGTAAAAAAGAAGCTGACGCGATGGCCAAAATAAAGACCATTAAAAGTGCTTTGACGGCTTTAAATAAATCCAGTTGAATCCCGTTGAGGTCATCAATTCTCCTGATCTAAGCCCTCGCTGTTTCGGTAGATAAAATAATTCTTAGTCGTCTCGATGTATCGGGCCTTGGCCTGTTTTTGAGTCAGGTTTTTGGCTTGAAACAAGGCATTCGTTTTAAAGGCATTGATCAATGGCTTACCCCCTCGAGGGCCATCTTTATCTCGAGTAGCAATTTTGTAATAAGCTTATAATTTTAGCAGTATATCGGCTGGAAAAGGTTCCAAGTGTTGGCTCACCATTGTGACGGCCTGCTTAAATTCTCGATCTAGGGTTTTATCGTCCACCGGCCAAAACACTCAGTCCTCCTTTAACCACATCGTTCAGTTGAACACTAACGGGCGTATTTAAGGGCAAATAAACATCGACTCTAGACCCAAATTTAATGAAGCCGCTGTCCGCCGTTTGCTCGACTACGGCCTGTTGCTCAGCGTAATTCACAATGCGCTTGGCTAGGGCCCCCGCGATCTGGCGAAACAAGACCGGTCCAAATTCCCTGCTATCCACTACTACAGAGGTTCGCTCATTTTCCAAACTGGCCTTGGGGTGCCATGCCACCAGATATTTTCCCGGATGATATTTACTGTACAGTACTTTTCCGCCCACAGGATAACGGGTCACGTGGACGTTCAGGGGGGACATAAATACTGAAATCATCAAGCGCTTATCCTTGAAGTACTCGGGTTCATGGACCTCTTCGATCACGACTACCTTTCCGTCAACTGGTGATAAAACAACTTGATCATTGGGTTTGAAGTTGCGCTTTGGATTGCGAAAAAATTGAAGGATTAAAATCAAAAACACAAAACCAAGCCCCCATAGACTGTACTTCAGCCAAAGCGTGGCCACAAAGTAATGGGTCAATAAAAACAATCCAGTCACCCCAATAAAGGTCAGGGCAATGATCTTCGAACCTTCTTTATGAAACATATTCAACGAGTTGTAACAAACAGTAAACAAAAGGACTCACAAAAATGATGCTGTCCAAACGATCGTAAATTCCACCGTGACCTGGCAGTAGGGCGCCGCTATCCTTGACTTGGGCCTTTCGCTTAAATTTAGATTGAACTAAATCGCCAAGGGTGCCAAAGACTGAAATAAGCAAAGACAGGATCAACCATAGTTCGAGACTTTGGGACTCAAAATAACGCGACATCATCCATGCTGCCAAAAGGCTACCCAAAACACCCCCTAAGGTGCCTTCTATCGTCTTTTTAGGGGAGACGTGCTCCATTAATTTGTGGCGACCAAAATTCACCCCAACCAAATACGCCATGCTGTCGTTTACCCAAATCAGAATAAAAACGCCAGCGATTAAGTTCAAATCAAAGGCACCGTGAATTTGTGGAATGAGTCCCATGGTGATCACCCCAATCATGATGTAAAATACCATCAAGATGTATTTGCGTTCCAATCTCTGATGCGACATGAATTCCAAAAGACTAAAAATCAGGTATGTATTCATTAGGGCACCCAGCACGCCGATGACCAGATCCAACCATTGTGGAAAAATATCTTGATGAACCCCGATGAAGAGCATTAAGAAAATGGCGTAGGGCAGTAAACTTTTTATTTGTACCAGGCGCTGAAATTCAAAAAGCGTCAGTAGTCCAAAACCGGCCGTGAGCATGAGGTAGTAAAAAGGGTCTGCATACATGGCGAACAAGATCAGCGTCATGTAGATCAAACCAGAAATGCTACGCACCAATAACTCTCTCATGTTGGTCGGTTGATTTTAATGCTTTTTTAAAATGAAAAAAATGCTCTGTAAGGCATGGTTACAGGGCACTTTACAAATCTTCCATCAGCAGCAAATATAAGTTTTTTGTGCTACTTCCATAACTCATGAAATCTTTTTCATTTTCGGATTCAAAGTCTTGGATGGTGGTGATGTTTGAGGGAATGGATTTATTGCTGCGACTTTTGATCAGTTGAAGGCCCTCACTAATGGTTTCAACCAGTTGACTTGTGGTGGCAAAAATCACGATATTGGCGGGTAATTCACTGAGCTTTTTTTCTTTGATTTGCTTGGAGCACAATAAAATCGCTCCATTACTGGCCACTAAAGATTCGCACTGAGACAGTACAAAACACGCCTTGTCAGACTGATTAAACGTCAAATTGTAACCGTCAAATTTTTTGACAAGGGCAGGATCCATGCAGCATACTTCTTTCTCGTACCAGTCATTTTCTAAAAGAATGTTGTCAAAGGCCTCAGATACCTCGTCCCAATTCAAACAATAGAGAAATTTACCTCCATTTTCACTGAATTTTCGGGTGAATTTTTCGTCGGTGGGCAGGTCTTGTTTTGGAAAATATTTGCTGTGCTCCTTTTGCGGTGCATTTTCCTCGTTTTTGCTTTTTTTTCCCAGAAGTCTTTTGAATAGACCCATCACTCAATTGTAGAATTCAAACTGCCATATCAAAGATATAAAATCTTCGACAAGATGCCTGAGCAATGCCTTCAAAGATTCAGCAAAATATAATCAGCATGAAGACTTTACTCTTCTTCGCTCGTATCGCCTTTTAAGTCTGAGCTTGAAGCCTGTGATTTGACTGCAGCATCGGCTGTATCCTCCACTGTATCCTCGGTCTTATCGCTTGTGGCGCTCGATGCGTTCTTACTCGAGGCATCAACCAATTCAGGGGTTTCAAAAGGACGTGGGCCAAAAATTCTCTCGAGGCTCTCCTTAAAGATCACTTCTTTTTCAAGCAATTCATTGGCGAGTTCTGTGAGCTTGTCTTTATTTTCCTCTAAAATTGAAATGGCCCTCTGATATTGGTTTTCGACGATTTCCGATATTTCTTTATCAATCATCTCTGCCGTTTTCTCACTGTAAGGCTTACTGAAGTTGTAATCGGTTTGACCCGAAGAATCGTAATAGGTGAGGTTTCCTATTTTGTCGTTCAGACCATAGATGGTAACCATAGCTCTGGCCTGCTTGGTGACTTTTTCAAGATCGCTCAAGGCGCCTGTTGAAATTTTGTCAAAAATGACTTTTTCTGCAGCACGTCCTCCCATGGTGGCACACATTTCGTCGAGCATCTGATCGGGGCGAACAATAAGACGTTCCTCGGGTAAGTACCAGGCGGCACCCAAAGATTGACCGCGGGGTACGATGGTCACCTTGACCAGAGGTGCTGCGTGTTCAAGCATCCAACTCACGGTGGCATGACCTGCTTCGTGGAAGGCAATGGCTTTTTTCTCTGCAGCTGTAATGATTTTATTTTTCTTTTCCAGCCCACCAACAATGCGGTCTACGGCATCTAAGAAGTCTTGTTTTCCCACGGTTTTTTTGCCTTGACGCGCTGCGATTAGTGCCGCTTCATTACAAACATTGGCGATGTCTGCTCCAGAAAAACCAGGGGTCTGTTTTGCTAAGAAATCCATATCCACACTTTCGTCCTGTTTAATCGGGCGCAAGTGAACCTCAAAAATTTCTTTACGCTCTCTGACATCTGGAAGGTCTACATAAATTTGTCGGTCAAATCGACCAGCACGCATCAGGGCTTTATCCAAGACGTCAGCGCGGTTTGTGGCGGCCAAAACAATCACGTTAGTGTTGGTGCCAAAGCCATCCATTTCTGTGAGCAATTGGTTCAGTGTATTCTCACGCTCGTCGTTCGAACCTGAGAAATTACTCTTGCCACGCGCTCGTCCAATGGCATCAATTTCATCGATAAAAATAATGGCTGGCGATTTTTCTTTGGCCTGTTTGAAGAGATCGCGAACCCGTGAGGCGCCCACACCGACAAACATTTCTACAAAATCTGAACCTGAAAGCGAGAAAAAGGGCACTTTGGCTTCACCCGCCACGGCTTTGGCCAATAAGGTTTTTCCTGTTCCCGGAGAACCGACCAGCAAGGCACCTTTGGGAATTTTACCCCCTAGGGCCGTATACTTTTCTGGCTGTTTTAAAAAGTCCACAATTTCTTGAACTTCTTCTTTGGCCCCTTCTAGACCGGCCACATCCTTGAAGGTGGTTTTTACGTCTGTCTTCTCGTCAAACAATCGGGCTTTACTTTTTCCAATGTTGAAAATTTGGCCTCCGGCACCTCCGGCACCTCCGGCAGACATGCGGCGCATGATGAAGAGCCATACCCCGATGATCAAGGCGAAAAACAAAATAGAGGGCAAAAATTCAGCCCAGATGTTGGTTTCAGTATTCCAAACGATTTTGGTACTGAGCCCATGGTCTCGTTTAATGGTATTTAAACTGTTTTCAAAGTTTTGAAGATCCCCAAATTCAAACTGATACGCCGCGTCATTCGGCCCTGGTTTCATGATGCGGTCTTTAAACTTATTGGCGTGAATGCTGTTTTCTCGAGCTGAATTTGTCAAATAAACCCGAGCCAATTTTTTGTTGATGATTTCGACTTTCTCAACGTCTCCATTTTTCAGATAGGATTGGAATTCTACCTGAGTGGTGTTTAAGGGGTCTGACAGGTTACCACCACCAAAAATATTCAGCCCCATAAACATGACGAATATGGCGATGTAAATCCAATAGGAATTTAATTTTGGCCGCTTAAGCTCTGGTTTTTTATCTTTTGACATTTGTCTTTTCTGTATTTAGTAAGCGGTTTCTACAGACACACTTTTCGCATCGCCCCACAAGCCTTCGATGTCGTAAAATTCTCGAATGTGCTTTTGAAACACATGCACCACGACATGGACATAATCCATAAGCACCCACTCGGCATTGTCACTTCCTTCGATGTGCCATGGTTTTTCTTTCAAGCTCTTGCTCACGATCTTTTGAACCGAGTTGACTATGGCGTTGACCTGTGTGTTTGAAGTACCACTGCAGATGACGAAATAATCACATACTGTGTTTTCGATGCTGCGCAAATCCAAAATTTGAATTTCTT
>Ga0181574_10004331_pt1 | contig 12340 bp, 9 predicted proteins | sample 101ome_24_FD_145600 | JGI IMG/M metagenome (GOLD analysis project Ga0181574, IMG submission 145600) | Coastal salt marsh microbial communities from the Groves Creek Marsh, Skidaway Island, Georgia - 101410AT metaG (spades assembly) | ecosystem: Environmental > Aquatic > Marine > Intertidal zone... | reverse complement strand
TGTTCGTCATCGGCGTTGGTAACCCGGCCGGTTCGTCCTTCAACGTCTGCATTAAGTACGCGGGTCTTTTCGGATTAAATTGCGAAAGATCGTCGTAGTTTTCACCAGTCTTCTCCGCGGAATCATCGGCGATAATGGTTATGGTGAACAACTCGCCAGCAACGTAACCGCCGCCACCGCCACCGCCGCCGCCCGGGCCTTGGAGCAAAGATCGACGTCTTTTCTTAGCCGCAGCTTCGGCGGAAACCGTCACGGTCCCCAAACTTCCAGTGCATCGCAACATCACGTCCGCTCTATTACCAGGGGCCAAGTATAACTTACCATCGTTCAAAGCTCTTGGTGCCGGAGAGACGTACACGCCATCCTTAGCCAGTAAATACCACTCGCAAGATTGCCCGCTCGTAGCGCCGTCGTGCGAAATGATAGCGTCTTTGTCGGTGGCCAGGAAAACCGTTCGGATTCTCGTCCATCTGTTCAATTTCACGTCGTAGTTCGGCTTGACTTTACCGTTCACAAAATAGCCTGTGTAACCGCCGTCGTTTGAATCAGCGGCAGAAGTCCAAACTTCACCGGGACTATCGGTCGCGATCGACTTCAGCGCCGGTAAATCCATGTACGCGATAGCCAAAGGACCGACCTCGTCGGCATTCAAAATCGCACTCGGCACTTCATCCGCCGCATCTTCAACAATCATGAAGCCGATCATGCCACTCGCCGCGTGCAAAGAGGTCGAACCGTGATGGTGCGCGTGATACCAGAACGTCCCCCCTGCGTGGTCGCTTGGAATACTGTACGTATACGTTAAAGTATTTCCGGGTTCTACGGTAGAAAAGACATCATCCGCCCCCGCATCTGGACTGACGTGCAAACCGTGCGTGTGCAAGTTTGTCTTTTGCGAGTAGTGATACCCGTTTCCTGAAGCCGGGTGCGTGCAGGTAGCGCCGCACGGCGCCATATCGTTCTGGAGCGTCACCGTCACCGTATCGCCCGCTTTGAACCTCAAAGTCGGCCCGTGTTGCAAAGTGTCCAAACTCGTCGCGTCCACGTTGTAGCCTCTCAGCTTCATGCTCACGCCGATGTCGGCGTTCGTGTACGTGTACTCAGATACCGTGATGGTCGTCGTCAACGCGCTGCGTTTTTTTTTGAAAATATGCGTGTGAGTGTTGTTACGTGCTCTTTGAAAAAAAGGTATGTTGACCTTTCATTTTCTTATTTTCCAATTTACTCGCGCGCGCGCCGCGTTCGAAAAGAACGCGCGAGAGAGAAAGAGGTTCGAATCGAGCGACAGGCATAAAAGAAGAGAAATCGTTACTCTTCCGACGCGCGTTTGGAGCGCGTTCTCTTTTTTAGCAGAAGAGAGAGAGAAGAGAAAGAAAAAAGAGAGGACGAGAGAAAAAGCGTCCGAAAAGGTCCGGAAGGGAGAGATATTTGTACAAATTAAGAACAACTCTTCTTACCCGCCCGAGGATGATATTTCGGTGATGGCCGCGCGGACGCCGACGACCAAGATCATCGCGAAGGATAACGCGAATAGTAGTTTTTCATAGATCGACATCGCGCAGAATGCGCTCGTGTATGTGTTGTTGGATAAGCGCGTCAAGCTTTAACAAACGCTTTCCTATTGTACGCGACGAATATCAATGTTTACTATTTTTGCGTGGTAAAAATGGAGGAATTAATGTTCGCAATCGCGGTCAGTTTTGCTTTTTTTGTTCGCAATCGCGGTTTTTGTCTACTCGTACAATCAATTCGCAAGTTCTATTGTTCTAAGTTAACCGAAGCGATCAACGCGCAATACATCGCCGCCGGATGGACGTCGAACGCGTCCGCGGTGGCGTTTCGCAGCGTCCACTTCGCGGTGGCATCCACAAACTCTCCGGACTTTTCGCCGCCGTCCGCGTCGTTTCCTTCGCCCGCCGGCGCCGTTCCCGCGCCTTCTCCTCCTGTTTCCGCCGCCGAGGCGTTTTCTCTTCTCTCGTCGGCTAAAATCCCTTCCGCGGTTGCCGTAATTTTTTCGAGAACCCGAAGGAGTTTGTTTCTATCCGTTTCCGCGTCTTTATCGCTTCGTTTCCTTTTCGTTGCCTCGTCGTCTCCTGTATCGTCGCCGCCGCAGCCGCCGTCCGAAACGAAATCTAACCTCCTCACCTCCACGACGCTTCCACAGACCATCCTCGACCCAGCTCTGGCGTCTTCAACGCGTCCTATCCGCACCGCGTACCGCTGCTTCGTGCGCTTATTCGTCTTATTCGTCTTCTCCTTTGCCTCTTCCTCCGCTTCCTCCGCCGCTTCGTCGTCGATCGCGGTCACCTCTTTACACACAAACCTCCTCGCGTATTGCACCTCGTGAAATCGACACCCGCTATCTTTCACGTACTCCTCCGCGTTCGTCTCTTTCAGCTCTTCTATTTCGTTGTTTTCTTTCGTCGTCGCGAATACAAATTTTTCGCTTCTTCTCTCGACTTCTTCTTCTTCTCCTTCTTCTCCTCTCCGCCGCCGCCGCGTACGCCGGACGTCGTCGTAAAACACCTCCACCACGTAAAACTGCTCCTTAATCCTCTCCCTCTCCACATCCGTCAACCCGACCACGAACGGACCTCTCTCCTTCGGTTCTCTCCTCTTGTACGAGGTCACTTCCGCCCTCGTCCTCGTCTTTTGCATGCGCACGTCCTCGTCCAATCGGTTCAGCTTTTCCAGCGCGTTCACGTTGAATCGAACGTACGACGACGGCGGGAAGTTGATCGTTTCGAGGATCGTACTTTTTTTCCTCTTTTTATCCCCGTCTTTTGGGAGAAGAAGAACACGGTCATCGATCTTATCGTCGTCTTTAAACGAAGAAGACGCCAAAGCCACTTTGTCTCTGCCGCTCGATGTCGTCGATGGTTTCCAATACGCGATCATGATATATGTATACGAGTTCTGAAGAGTGCAAATTGGAACTTTTTTTTTCCCCAACATCGAACTTTTACTCGTCAAAAAGAAGAACGCACGCGCACACCATGACGACGACGCTTATTCCGTCGACTTCGTCGCTCCCTCTTCGTCGTCTCCGGCGGCAACAACGGCCCCCCGATCGGTATTATCGTTCTTTTTCGTCGTCAAAGTCAAAGTCGTCTTCGAGAAGAAGAAGAGGAGGAGGGACGAGAAGCGTGAGCGCTATCATCGACGACTTTGATGACGACGACGACGGTGCCGTCTTTCGAAAGACCATCTTCTTCGCGTCGTCTTTGTCGTCGACGCTTTCGAGTCGTCGTCGTCGTCGTCGTCGCGAGCTGCTGGTGGTGGTGCCATCGAAGAAGAACGCGAGGAGGACGACGACGAGCGCGAAGAAGACGGACGAGGACGAGAAGACGGAGGAAGCGACGACGTCAAAGTCGTCTTCGGACGATAAAATCGACGGTAACGAACCCTCGAAGATGAAAAAGGAAGATGAAAAATCTGGCTCTGGCGGCGCGTCGACGAACGACAATTCGTGGACGAGTGCAAATCAACGACGACAAGAACAACAACAATCGCATTCTCCTCGTTCTCCTTCTTCTCCACCGCCGAATCGGTCGGTGATGCTGGTGAACCGAGCGACGAAAATCGTCGCGACGTACGCGTTGGTTTCGTTTCTGGCGTACGCGTACGAGGCGGCGTTTGGGACGAGCGACGGTAACCCGTACGCGGCGAAAGAGAGACGCGCGAGGGTTTTGCAAGTGTCGTATTCGAAGTTTTTGAGAGACGCGAGGAGGAATGAGATTGGGACGGTCACGGTGGCGGGAGATCGTTTGACGTGGAAACCGAGGAAACCGACGGTGATCGACGCCGGGGGCGACGGGAGAAAGAGCGGTAACGAAGGAAAACGTGGACAAGAACGACGAGGAGGAGAGACGACGACGACGCTGAGCAAAAGCGACGGATCAAAGTCGTTTGAGATTCACTACGCGACGAGAAAACCCGCGGACGCGCAAACTCCGTACGCGCAGCTGGAAAAGAACGACGTCGAGCTCTTCTCGGTGGACGCCGACGGCGATAAGAACGCGTTTGATTTTCCGTTTTTAGTCTTTGCGTCGATCGTTTTGTTCTTTTGGTTGAGGAACATTCGCGAGAATTCGATGATGATGGGATCTGGTGGTGGCATGCCCGGCGGAAGAGGTGGTATGCCAGGTGGTGGTATGCCTGGTGGAATTCCAGGCGCGGGAAGGCAAGTCGGAGGGAGGTCGTTCAACGGCCGAGGACGCAACGATCCGAATTTCACGCCGCCACCGTCGACGACGTTCGAAGACGTCGCCGGCGTCGACGAGGCGAAAGAAGAGTTATCTGAAATCGTAGACATTTTGAAAAACCCAGAGCGGTACTCGAAATTAGGCGCGAGACCGCCTTGTGGGGTGCTTTTGTGCGGCTCGCCCGGGACCGGGAAAACTCTGTTAGCGAGAGCGGTGGCCGGCGAAGCCGGCGTGCCGTTCATTTCAGTCGCCGCGAGCGAATTCGTGGAGCTGTACGTGGGTATGGGCGCATCTCGTGTGCGCGATGTGTTCGCTCGAGCTCGCGCTCAAGCGCCAGCGATCGTGTTCATCGACGAAATCGATGCCGTCGCTAAAGGCCGGTCGGACGGCAAAATGAGAGGCATGGGTAACGACGAACGTGAACAGACTTTGAATCAGTTGTTGACTGAATTAGACGGCTTCGACGCCGATGCGAGCCGATTGGTAATATGCATAGGCGCGACAAACCGTCCGGATACGTTAGATGCGGCGTTACGACGCCCCGGTCGGTTCGATCGGATCGTTCAAGTGGACAAACCAGACGTCCAAGGAAGACGCGAAATTTTGGACGTCCACGTCCAAACGAGAGGTTTGCCGTTGGAGAACAATGTACAACAAAATGATGGAAAAAAACACTTGTTAGACGAAATCGCGACGATGACGAGCGGTTTTACCGGCGCTGATTTGGAAAACTTAGTCAACGAAGCCGCGTTACTCGCCGGTCGCGAAAACAAAACCACCGTCGGTAAGGAGGAATTTGAAAAAGCAGTCTTGAGAACCGTCGCCGGCGTGGAAAAGAAACGTTCGCTGTTAGGACCGAGAGAGAAATTCAATGTCTCCGCGCACGAAGTTGGCCACGCGATCGTTTCGCAAGCCGTCGGGACGTTACTTCCCGGATCGACGAAACCGGAACAGATTTCTATCGTCGCCCGGTCTGGAGGTGCGTTGGGTTTTACGTACACGCCACCGAACACGGACGAGCCGGAGAGGAAACTAATGTTTGCGGATGAACTTCGCGGGCAAATCGCCACGTTCATGGGCGGACGCGCGGCGGAAATGATTGCGTGTAAACGCGTGAGTACCGGAGCCTCGGACGATATTCAACGCGCGACGATGTTGGCGTATAAAGGTTTCGCCGAGTGGGGTTTGTCCGCCTCGGTCGGTCCGATATCCATACCGACTCTATCTTCCGGCGGTAACCCGGAAGATTGGTCGTTTAGCGATCGCGCGAAAGAGTCCGGTCACGACGTCGAAGGTGAAGTGACTGGATTGCTAAACGCGGCGTTAGTTGTGGCGTGCGAAACGTTACAGCTAAACGAAGCGTTGTTGCGCGAAGCTTCGGAGGTTTTAGCGAAAGAAGAGAGAGTCCAAGGCGACGCTTTGAGAGCGTATTTAGATCGCGCGAAAGCGCCCGCCAGTCTCGCGAAATTTTTAGAAGGAAAGTACGATATCCCAACGCGAGAGGATTTCAGACGGTTGAACGCGATGCCTTTGCCTGAATTTGAAGTCGCCAGAGCTTTGAGTAGCGATAACAGCAATCACAACAACAACAACAACAACAACAACAACAACAGCGTCGACGGAGGGGACAATAATAGCAGCAATAATAGTAGTAACGACACGAACAAAGTCGCCCCGAGATGAACGAGAGATAAAAATAGTCGCGAATAGTTAGTCTAAATCGTGTGATGAAGTCAACGAATTGCTGAAACTAATGCTAAAACTAAGTAAATGTACACTCGCAACGACTCACTCAAACTATGACGAAGGGCCTTTCGAAAACATCGCCTTTAAGCTTTTCTTGTTGACTTTTCCCATCGCGTTTCTCGGTATAGAGTCTACCACGTACGTTTTCGTGATCCATCGTTCGCTCGTTAAGTTCTCTCTCGTCCACGCTCTTACCTCCTCGTCGAAGGACTGCTCGCTGAAATTCTCCGTGGATTTATATTCGTCCAAAGGCGCGACGATTGCCACGGCGCGCTCGCCGTAGTGTTCGTCCACCTCTCCGAATACCGCGATTTCTTTCAAAGACGTTTGACTTAAACCATCCAAAACTCTCGCCTCGATTTCTAGCGCGGAAACTTTCTCGCCGCCGACTTTCAAGACGTCCACGGAAGCGCGACCGACGATGCGCCAGTCTTTTTTATCGGAGGAAACGGACACGACATCGCCGGTTTTAAAGTACCCGTCGCTCGTGAACGCCTCTTCGGTTGCTTTTGGATTGTTCCAGTACTCTTTGAAAATCCCCGGTCCTTTCACGAGTAACTCGTTCGTCGCGTCGTCTAAAATTTTGCACTCCGAGTTTGCCAACGGTTCGCCGACGGATCCGGGCGCGCGACTCGAGAAATCCAATTTTTGCGAAAGCGCCATGCCGATTTCCGTCATCCCGTATCGTTCCAACAGAGGCGATTGGTTTTCAGTCAGCGCGTTCCACTGATTTAGAATGGAAGTAGGACACGCCGCGGAACCAGAAACGCACAAGCGAAGCGCTTTCGCTTCCTCCGCGCACTCCGATCGAGTCGATACTTTTTCCTTCGTCTCGTCGTTTCCGTCTCCTTTCTCTTTCTCTTTCTCTCTTCTCCTCCTATCTGCGTTGTCGTAAACGTCCAACTGTCGCAACGCCATCGCGTACATGGTTGGTACGCCATAAAACATCGTTATATCTGGCCCGGAGTTTCGCATCCTTCGCCAAAAATACCTCGGATCGAACTTGAACGCATCCGTAAACTCCACCGTCGCGCCGCTCGCGTGCGACGCCAAGACGCCGTTCACGAATCCGTGCACGTGGTGCAACGGCAAACAGTGCAACAAACGGTCCTTCTTGGAAATCTCCCACGCGTCTCTCAACGTCTTCGCTTGAGAATACAAACTCTGTCTGGTGTGTAAAACGCCTTTCGGTTGCCCAGTCGTTCCGGACGTGTATAAAATCAGCGCGCCTACTTCTCCGTTTCTTTGACTTCTACCGCTACTATCGCTACCATCGCTGCTAATATTTTTACTACCGTCGCCGCTAACGTCTTCCAACCAATTCTTCTGAAGCTCGCACGGTTTCAGCGCCCACTTTGGAATTTTATACACTCGCCTAATCTCCGCCTCCCCGCACGTGAACGTCTCCTCTTCCTCTCCTCCGCTCCTCATGAAATAATCGTTCGTCCTCGGCGGCACTAAACACGTCTTCATCCCGCTGTCGCGCGCGACGTGCGCTCGATCCGTCTCGTCCCCGAACGCCGACACGGGCACCGCAATCGCCCCGCGCATCCATATCGCGTACACCGACGCCACAAATTCCGCGTTTGGCGCGCAATACACCCCGACTCTGTCCCCAACGGACACGTCCTCTAAAACCTTCGATTGCGACAACGTGTAACTGAAATTGAAGAGTTTTGCGTACGCGACCGCATCCAAAGGGCCTTTGGAAGCGACGCCAGAAGCAATCGCCGGTCGGTTCGGATTCAAACGCGCGCTTCTGCACAGCAGCGAAAGAATGTCTTTTATCTCTTCCTCTTTTTCTTCTTCTTTGTCGTCGTCGTCGTCTTTCAAAGCGGTCGCGCGAGAAGAAGAAGAAGAAAAGCGAGACATTGACGACGACGGTTGTCTCCTCGTCTTCGACGAAAACGGCGACCGGGGGCGACATCGCGCGACGGCTCCAGCGGCATCCGGCACCGCCGCTCGCGTCGTCATCGACCCAGAAGAACAAGAACAAGAAGAACAAGAAGAAAAGTAGTAAACGCTCATCTTCGTCGTCGCGCGTCGCAAGGCTGCCACGCGCATATTATTCTTCCTAATACAAAAACCAGCTCCTTTCCCTTTTCCTCAAAACGAATGTATACGCTTTTTTCTCTCTTCTCTCTCTGAGGAATAAATTCGTTTTGCGATGCGTAGCAGAGCGTTTTCTAGAAGCAAAACAAGCGCTCGAGAGAGAGAGAGCCGAAGTGGAACATTCCGAAGAAGACGAAGAGATCTCCGGTCCGGATCAAAAAAACAACAAAAATTTTTCGCTTATTTTTCTTCCAGAGTCTTCACTTTTTTATTCGCACACGCCCTACTTTCCCACAAACTTTTAAAGAGAGACGATAAAAGATGGCATTCACGAAAGCCTTTTACGAACAAGCGTTCGAGCGCAACTTGAAAGCGCAACAACAGAAACCAGAGACGATGGCTTCGTCGTTTGCGGCTTCTTCGAGCATGACGCAAACGCAAAGAGCGACGATGCAGTTCACCGCGTACAGTAAGAAAGAAGTGGTGCGTGATTTTCTTCCTTTTTTGTTTTGTTTTGCTTTTGTTTTTTGCTCGTGTGTTGTGTGGAGCGAAAAAATCCGAAAAATGTGAGCGCCGCGCGGAAGGAAAGGCGCGAGGTTTAGGCGGAGATCCGGGATGTGCGGTTGGATTTTACGCGCTCGTTTGATGGAGAGTGTAGTTTTAAGCGCGGTGCGGGTGGTTTTGCGGGTCGGGAAATGTCGCGTTGGCGTGTGTTTGCGCGCGATGGATGACGCGCGACGTTTCAAAAAGGATCGGCCGCCAAACATCCACCACCACTATTTTACTACAGAGAGCTTTTTTTTTTCTCGATTGGATTAATGAATTGAAAACTTTCGGTTTTGGTTCGTAAACGACGCGCGAGAGGAGAAACGGGCGGCAAAACCGAACGCGATCGGTAGGCGCGGACGCGATGACGCCGTTGATCTGAATTTCGCGGGTTCTCGACGGCTGGAAGGATCTAGATTCTTTCTTTTTGTCAACTTGGAATGAGAGAGAGACTCACCCAGTTTTTGTTTGACTTAATTCTCGATTAACTTTTATTTAAAAACAGGACCCGCTCGGTTTCTTGAAAGATTTAGCGGCTGGTGGCGTCTCTGGTTCGATCGCGAAAACTGCGACCGCGCCGATTGAAAGAGTCAAGCTTTTGATCCAAACGCAAGATGCGAACCCGAGAATTGTCTCTGGGGAAATCCCGAGATACACCGGTATCGTGAACTGCTTCACGAGAGTCTCCGCGGAGCAAGGCGTCGGGTCGTTCTGGAGAGGTAACACGGCCAACATTGTCCGTTATTTCCCGACGCAAGCGTTTAACTTTGCGTTCAAGGATACGATTAAGAACTTGTTTCCGAAGTACTCGCCGAAGGAGGCATTCTGGTCGTTTTTTGCGGTCAACATGGCGTCCGGCGGTTTGGCCGGCGCGGGTTCTTTGTTGATTGTGTACCCGCTTGATTTCGCTCGTACTCGTTTGGCTGCCGATGTCGGTTCGAACAAGGATCGCGAATTCACCGGTTTGGTCGATTGCATCTCCAAGACTGCCAGAGCTGGCGGTGTTGGTGCTTTGTACAAGGGCTTTGGCGTTTCCGTCCAAGGTATCGTCGTGTACAGAGGTTCGTACTTTGGTCTCTACGACACCGGGAAGGGTGCCTTGTTGACCAAGGATTCTTCCATGATTGCGAAGTTCGTCGTCGCGCAAGTCGCCACGAACGCCGCTGGTGTCTTGTCTTATCCGTTTGATACCGTTCGTAGACGTTTGATGATGACGTCCGGTAAGAAGGGCGGCGCCGCCGGTCCGACGTACAGCGGTACCATGGACGCGTTTGTTAAGATTTACCAAGCCGAAGGCGCGGGCGCGTTCTTCAAGGGTGCATTCTCTAACATCTTGAGAGGCGTCGGCGGTGCGATGGTTTTGGTCATGTACGATGAAATCAAAGCCATCATCAACCCGAACTAAGAGTATTATTTTAATAACAATAACCAACAACGTGCTATAATTAGAAAGAAAGAGAGAGAAGAGAAGAGAGAGAGAGAGACAAATAAATAATGTAATAAATCCTGTGTTGATGTCTACTACCCTACTACTTACTTACAATTGTTTAATCTACGTATTACATTGTTGGCGCGAAGAGCGTTTCCGCGGCCACATCGTCACCATCTCTGGTTTTCAAGTTGTCCACAAACGCACTCGTTTCGGTTTGCGTAAAAGTATCGTTTGACAAATAAGCCACGTCCGTGGTGTATGGCTCAGAAGCGAGTCCTATGTCCAGAACGAGTTTCCACGTGATTTCGTGCAATTTCGTTCGTCCTGGTTCGCCGTACGCTTTCGTTATAATCCCGCACGCGTAGTTACTCGAGGAGACGGTTTTGCCTTTTGGCATGCGCACTCTCACGAAACGCTCGTTCAAATCGAATCGTTCCATAATGCTTCCATCCGTATGTTTGTTCGTCGAGCCGAGGAAAAACGCGACGTCTGTTCTCGAAATAAGCTTTTCTGAACACGCTCTGTGGATATCCAGTCGAGAGTTGATGTCTTTGTTATTCTCCTCGCACGCAGCGGCGTCGGCGTCTTGTAGCTCCTCAATCGGTGATGGAGTTTCGTTTCGTAAGAGGTTGGTTCCTTCCTCCCCTTCTTCGTAAGTGCCGTCGTTATCATCCTCGTCCCTTTCACCGCCATCAAAGCCTGCTTCACCAAAATCGTCGTCGTCTAAAATTCTATTCGTATTATCAAATTTTTCTTCCTCTTCTTCTTCTTCTTCTTTATCGTCAATGTCATGATACAGATGATCGTACTCATTTGCCGCTGGCGGTGGTATCGGCGTTTTGCTGTCAACAAACGGAGCAACGCTTGGCGCATGTAAGTCACCGTCGTCGTCGTTAAAAGCCATCCCCCCTTCTTCCCACTGATGCTGCTCTCGATGATAAAGGCTATCGCTTTGAGCACGAAAAAATCCGGTATCTTCGCTACTTCTTTGACTTCTGAAATCGTAACTTGCGGTGCTCGCCTGGGCGGCTACTTTCTTCGCACTCAATGCGAACTCTTCTGACGTCCGCTGCAACGTTTTAATCGTCTCTAAAACCGCCTTTTCGAACAAAATCTCCTCGCATTTCGCCACTTCATCGTCGCCGTTCGCGCCGGTACCTTTCTGCCACAAAAACACGCATCTTTGAGGATGCTCGATACATTCAAAAGCTACGGTCGGGAACGTGTTTCTCATTCGTCTCACCGCGAGACCCCTCGCACCGATGAAAAACGTCAGAGCTTCTGCAGCGTATACAACGGCAAGTTTTCTCTCTACGTTAGTGTAACCTATGCGACCGATGAGCTTCACGCTCTGTCTCTCGCAATCACCGGGTGAACTCGTCGCCGGGTCAAACTCGAGAAACTCAACCGCATCAAAATCTCGCACAAACGTACCGCCGCCTCTTACATCCGCTCGAATCAAGCGAACGCCTCTATCTGCTGCTGCTGTTGTCACAATTGTTGCTGCTGTTGCTGCTACGTTTTCTGAGAGCGATAAGAGTGGACCGGGACCGACTCTTTTCCGCTTCGTACCCGTCGCGCCGCTCCCAACAGCCGCGCTCCCGCCAATCGTGTACCCTTCCGGCGGCAATAGCGACGGCACCGACGCGCCATCGTCGCTTATCTTCTTCTCCCTCGTCTTTTTAAACACCTCTTCCACGGTCCTCGGCAACCCTTTCAACGCCTCGGGTCGATTCGGCGCGTCGAACGCTCTCGCGTAGATATTCGCCCCTTCAAACTGAATGCCAGATTGAAGTTTACTCTCGAGCAGTCGAAATCGCTGCTCCCGCGTCGTCGTTCGTGGCAGCTGCACGAACGCGCTCGCGCACCCGTGCGCGTCCAATTCGTCGAGAACTTTAATCGTCGTCGTCGTCGCGTTGTTGTTGTCATTCTTCTCGTCTCCTGGATCTCTTTTATCTCCTCTTTGTTCTTCATCTTCTTCTTCTTCTTCTTCGAGTAAAAAGCGCACCAGCGTTTCGACTTCCCGGGAAGTGACTCTTCTCGGATACCCGAACACCAACAGTCGTCGGTCTCTCGCGGAAAGGAAGTGCCGCTTTTGTTCGTGCTGCTGGGAAAGATTAGGATGGGACGACATGCGCGCTCTTTCTTTCTGCGTGTGTGTGTGTTTTATCGGTGCATTCTCTATGTCTTTCTCTCTTCTTCGCGGCTATGCGCGCGCGCGGGTAAATGCGTTTTTCGCGAGTGGAAAAAGTGAAGAAAAATGCGTTACACACAAAAAGCATTGACTTTTCTCCTTTAAAGCTGCTCTCTCTCTCTCTCTCTCTCTCTCTCTCGTACTATTATTACAACGCGTTCGTTT
>Ga0181574_10004318_pt1 | contig 12362 bp, 7 predicted proteins | sample 101ome_24_FD_145600 | JGI IMG/M metagenome (GOLD analysis project Ga0181574, IMG submission 145600) | Coastal salt marsh microbial communities from the Groves Creek Marsh, Skidaway Island, Georgia - 101410AT metaG (spades assembly) | ecosystem: Environmental > Aquatic > Marine > Intertidal zone... | reverse complement strand
GGGGGGGGGGGGGGGGGGGGGCTCGGTGCGGGGGGGGGGAGAAGAAAAAAGGGGGGGGGGGGGGGGGGGGGGGAAGGAAAACCCCGGGGGGGGGGGGGGGATAGCAGAGGCAGGGGCGTTGGGACGTGAGGCGGCAGCAGCAGGCCGACGGGCAGCACCTTTGCGGCGGGCGGCGCCTCGCCCTGCCCAGGGATGGCTGACGGCAGGGGACGAAGTGGACGCGCCGGCCCCTCCGGCTCCGACGAGGTCAGCCAGGCGGGCCGGCCAAGGGCAAATCGGGTCGGCGGCGCCGCGGGCGAGAGCGGCGTCGAGCTCTGAGGCCGACACCAAGAACCGGCGAGGCTCCGTCTCGGGCGTCCGGGCCGCGGGGGCGACGTCGCGGGGCGACCACACGTAAGGCGCAGTAGGGGTGTTGACGCAGGAGGAGACGAAGTCAAATGGGGGCAGGCCCGAGAGGACGCCGTGGGAGGGAACGGCGTGGGGCTCGAGCAGGGCCCAGCGTGGGACGTCGGAGGAGGTGGTGGCCGCAGTGGCCTCGGCGGCTGCCACAGCAGGCGTGGCCCTCCCGCCTGGCTTCGCGGTTGCCAACTCAACGTTCGAGGCGGGATTGTCGATCTCCTCGGCGGTCGTGCTGCCTCTCCCGCGTTTCCAGAGGTCGGTGAGGAACCCCGCCGCGGAGAGATGAGACGCCGTCGCGCCGCGCCCAGCGGCGGTAGCGCCCGGCCCTCGCACCGCGCCCAGCGCCGATGCGACGGCGCGGACGGCGGAGCCTCGCGCCGCCATTGATGCTCGCGGCGCACGCCACACGCTACATCAGTGCGACGTCGGAGGAGAGCAAAAAACGATGGCCAACCAATGCTCAGCTGCCCCCTTGACATTTTCCGTGACGCCGTTGGAGCCTACGCGACACTCTCTTCGTCGTCGACACCGTCGAGCACCGATACGTGAGGGAGGAGGCAGTCGCTTTCTCTAACCCTTTATACTTGTCGTGGCTCGACCACTCCATAGACCAGAACAGGTCATGAGGACGACGGCGACGAAGCGGTCGACATGTCGGCCGCCCTCGACGGTTCCCGTCCTAGGCGCTCGCCAGGCCCCCGGCGGCGTCTCCTCGACTATTCCATGGTGCCTTGGGGCTGAACTACGCGCTGCCCAGATGATCCAAGAGGTAGAACGCGGCGGCCGTCTTGGCTGCGTCTTGGCGCTTCGCCGCCGCTGCGCCCCCGTCGCGTCGGCCGCCGCCGCTGCCTCCCTGGATTCTGCCCCATCGACATCAAAGTCATTCCCTGCCGCCATTCTCACCTTCTCCAAGAAGCAGGCGAGATAGAGAGAGAGAGAAGAGAGGGCATCTTCCTGACTTCCAATCCAGACTCTCAGGCGCCAACACGACCCACCCAACGACTCCCAACCCTCCCTCCGACAGTACCTACCCCTTGCTCTCGTCTCGGCCATGCTCATAGGCGCCGCCCTCCCCGCCCCAGGCGCCGCGGCTGGCCGCGCGGGTCTCGGCAAGCTCTCCACGATTGGCATCTTCGTCGTGTCCGGCCTCACCCTCGCCCCCGGCGACGCCCTCCGCGCCCTCCGTGACGCCCCTGCTGTTGTCTACGGCGTTGTCGCAGTGTTGTTCATCACTCCTCTGCTCTGCGCGCCGCTAGCCTTAGCGTTAGCGTCGCCTGTGGGCGCCCTCGGGCCCTTGGTGCCGCCCGACCTGGCGGCGGGGCTTGCAGTCTTCTGCTGTGCGCCCACAAGCCTGTCGACGTGTGTGGCCCTGACAGCAGCGGCAGGCGGGGACACAGCGCTGGCGCTACTGTTGGTGGTGACGACCAACAGTCTTGGGGTGCTGACAATGCCCTGGACGGCCTGCCGAGCGTTTTGCGCGGGTCCAGCCAATGCGGCAGCGGCGGCGGCGGGGCTCGACCCTCGTCCCCTTCTCGCGGCGCTAGCGTCGACGGTGCTTGCGCCCCTGGCCGCCGGAGCCTTCGTCCGGTGGGCTGGGAGCCGCGACAAGACGAGTAGTAGCCCCACGGTGGCATCTTTCGTCGACGCCCCCCGCAACAAGGCGCGGCTGCGGGCCCTCTCGACCGCCTTCCTCGCCGCCGTGCCATGGATGCAAATCAGCCGAGTGGCAGAAAGCGGTCAATTAGCAGCTCTTGGCGTCGACGCCGTTGCCCGTGGCGCCCTGGCCGGCGCCGTTTTGCATTTGCTGTCACTCGGAGTGCACACGGCGCTGCCTACATTGCTGGGTTTGGGGGGTCCGGGCCGCGAGCGTGGCGTTCACGGGGCGACAGCGGCGCGAGCCGACGCGGTGCGGCGGCCGTTGGCACTGTGCGGGGCGCAGAAGACGCTGCCCGTGGCCATTGCCGCTCTCGATGCTCTTGGTGCGCAGCTTGGCTTCGCCCCCGGCGTCGCCGCCGTGGCTTGTGTCTGCGCGCACTTTGGGCAGACGGCGATGGACTCTGTCCTTGTGTCGTGGTGGCAAGCACGAGACGCAGCGCGGGCCGTGTCGGGCTCTGCGGCGACGTCGTCACCCGCTCTTCTGCAGGTTGTCGCACTCGAGGCCCCTCCCCCCCTCGACGTCCCTGTCTGGTCGCTGGCTACGCTCGATCCAGACACAGGTGAATCGTGCCACAACGTCGTCACCTACGCCTGCCCTGTGGGCATCCGCCCAGACCGCCTGTGGGTGATCTCGCTGTTTCGCAGCACCCAAGCTCACTCCAACTTCTCCCGGCGCCGCCGCGGCGTGCTGCAGCTCCTGACGGCGCGCCACGCCGACGGGGGGCTGATCTACGCTCTAGGCGGAGTGTCGGTTGGCCGGGCGGAAACCGAAAAAGAGGCCAAGACGGCCGCTGAGAGAAAGCGGGGAGCGCTAAGCGACGTAGGTATGGCCGACGCGTCCCTGCCGGCGTTGACGGCTGCGGGGGTGGATGAGCGGACGATCCCCGGATGCGCCGCTTACATCGAGCTCATCGCGTGTGATGGTTTGATCAATGCGTCTGTCGACGCGGGAGATCACGAGGTTTTTGTGTGCCGGGTGGGGGCCGTTGCGGGCCCCCCCGACTCGATAGAGGCCCTGGGGTCAGCCGAGTGCCGCCGCCGCGGGATAGTCAACGCGCGGGGGCAGGCTGTCGCTTTCGAGTGAGAGTTACTGAGTGTGACTAAGTGAGGCGGGACGCGAAGGACACACCGCGTGGGCCGGATTCGAGCCGCGGCTCCACGCCATCCGCCACCCCACCCCGAATCAGAGCCTCGCCGGGCTGAGGACGGGTCTGCTCGCTCCCGCCGCGCACTGTCGTTATCCCATCATCCATTCCTCACATCATCCCATCATCCCTATCACACCCCCTCAAGCGGCTACCTTCGACTTGATACCCACGAGCTTCTCCGACAGCTCCCACAGCCGCTCGCCCTTGTTGCCGTCCTGGACCTCGGCCGAGGGCGTGTTGACAAAGGCCCCACCAGCATCCTCACCCTCCCACGACCAGTAGGCCTCGGACGTCGTGTACTTGGGGTCGGTGGCGACGGACGCGAGGCGCTTGCCGGCCTCGGGCTGGGAGACGTAGCCTGCAGAGCGGTGGGTGATTGGGCGAGATGGGAGGGGTGGAGGGGTGGCGTAGGGGGGAGTGAGGGGAGTGATGGGAGTGAGTGAGTGAGTGAGAAGGATGAGGACATCGAGAACGACAGAACGAAACTCGCCCTTGGTCACGTATTTTTGGAACTTGGGGAAGATTTGCCGGAACAACTCGAAGTGGTTGCGGAAGAGCTGGGTGTCCGCGATGCACCCAGGGTAAAGGCTGGAGAACACAACACCCGTCTCGGCGGCGTACCTGCGGTGGAACTCGCGCATGGTGAGCATGTTGCAGACCTTGGCGTCCTTGTAGGCCTTGGCGCCGTCGAACTCTCCGCCGTCGATCATGCAGATAGGGTCCTGGAAGCCGGCGGCGAGGCCCTGGAGGTCGCCGAGGTCGGCCTTGGGGGGGATGTTGCCCGCCATGGTGTTGGTGTTGCCCGTGACCGAGCCCACGATGACCATACGCTTGGACCCGGGGTTTGCCTTGGCGCCCTCGCTCAGCTTGGGCAGGAGCAAGTTGCACAGCAAAAAGTGACCCAGATGATTGGTGGCCACGCTGATCTCCCACCCGTCGGCGTTGTACGTGGGCGCTTCAGCCGTCGGCAGGTAGATGGCACCGTTGGCGACGAGCGTGTCGAGCGACATGCCGCTGGCGAGGAAGGCGTCAGCGAACTGCCGCACGCTGGCCATGCTCGCCAGGTCGCAGTGCATCACCGTGTAGGAGCCGGCTTTCATGCCAATCTCCTTGGCGGCGCGCTCGGCCTTGGCGAAGTCGCGGCAGGCGAGGACGACATGCCACCCAGGCTGGTCGGCCACGGACTTGGCGCCGTTGAGGCCGAGGCCGCTGGACGCGCCGGTGATGACGCAGACCTTCTTGCCGACGGCATCGGCGGCGCTCGCGGAGACGCGGACGGTAGATGCGCGGGCCTGGGCGCGGGCGGGGCGGACGGCAGAGGTGGAGAGCAAGGAAAGGGGGGCGCCGCGGACAGAGTGGGCAGCGGCAGCGCCGAGGGGGGCGGCGGCAGCGCGGGCCGAGCGGGACGCCGTGGTCTGAGCGGGCGCGAGGGCGGAGACGCGGAGGGTCGACATGACGACGGTTATCTGCGGCGAGGAGAAGGGCGGGTAAAGGGAGGAGGAGGAGGGGTCGGTGGTGGGTTCAGGGCTCGGGCGGCGTCGCACAGTGGTTGTGCCAACGGCAGCCTTCGTCGTCGTCTCAGAATTTTCGCGACGACGGCATCAGTTCGCGCCGTACTCCTCACTCGGAACGAGAAAACATTCCGACGCGACATTTCGGCGAGGAAAAGTCTCGATCGGTGCGGCACGCCCTTCCAGGGAGGGATCGACGCTTGCGTCAAGAGATGAGACCACATATCCATCTTCCTTGCGAGATTTTCCGAGATCTCTCGACTCGCTCGGAAGATTAAGTACAGAAAAACACTGAAAATTCTACCTTCGATCCCGCAAACAGAAGAAGTCGGCTCCACAGGACCGGCCGAGGTTGCCCACCTCGGCCTGTACCGTGGAGCCGATACAGATGGCTCTCAGTGAAATTTCAAAACTATAACGAAACAATACGCTATGATGCGCAGTATCATCTTGCGCAGCGCGTCGGAAATTGACGCAGAAATGCGGGGGGGAGTGCCCGTACGGTGTTCGACGAGCGCGGATGGCGCGGCGCTTCGGCTGGAACTGTCGCGCTGTGAGCGCGCATAGAAGCTCACCTCGGGAGTTTCTCTGCCGAAGAGAGTCGTTTTGCAAAGACGAAGGGGCGGCTCGATAACGCATCGAGCTTCGACTGGGGGTCGTGACCTCGAACGACCCCGGCCGTCCCCTGTTGTCCGGCTTTCAGCTTCCTGGCGAGCCTCCGACAAAGATAACGTTCGAATGGCGGACGCTGGTTTGCGGGACGCGCTGGCCCACGAGGAGGCGGCCAGGCGCGGGGGGGACGACGCCGATGGCGTTCCCCCCGAGCTCTTCCAGGGCAGGCTCGCCAACGCCGACGCGGGGCTCCTGGATGATTTTCAGCGCGCCGCTGATGCTCTTCCGAGGCGGGTCGATCGGTCCAGTCGGAGCAGGGCCCGCGGGCGCGGTCGTTGTGCGCCCCAGCGTGGCGCATCGCCCAGCCGCCAACGCTGTTGCAATCGCCGTTGCCTGTCGTACAACCGCACAGCTCCGCCCACCCCCCCACCTCCACCAGGCACCTCGCCCGCGTCAGCCAGGCCGACGTCCTGACCCTGTACGGTCTCTACAAACAGGCGACGTGCGGTGACATCAACGCCCCCCGACCATCATGGTCGCCGCTCGACCCTCTCGGCCGGGCGCGGCTCAAGTGGGACGCGTGGAACGCGCGACGGGGCGATCCCGCCGAGCAGTGCATGATGGACTACGTGGATCTCCTGGGAAAGGCGGTTCCCGACTGGGGGAGTGGGGACGCGTGGGGAAAAGGGAACAAGCCGTCGGCTTCCTCTGGCGGAGGCGGCCCGATGGGCCCCGTGGCGTCAACGCTGGCGGGGGGGATGGACCGGCTCCACGCCGAGGAGGACGAGGATCGGCGGCGGCGCGGCGAGGAGGGCCCCTCGGACCACCCCGCCGGAGTGACCGAGGGGCCCGAGCGGGACGTGTGGGCGGCACTCAGGGGTGGCGACACGGCGACGGCGCTGCAGGCCTGGGGAAGGGTGGAGGCGAACGCGCGTCCCCAAGCGGCGCGGAGGCGAGACGCGTCCGGGCTTACGCTCCTCCACCTCGCGGCCGACGCAGGGGGGCCTGGGGCGGCCGACCTCGCCCGTGCCCTGGCCGTGTCCGGCGCAGACGTCAACGCAGCTGATGGGGTGGGCCTCACCCCGCTCCACTGCTGTTGCGCTGCGGCGCGGGCCGACCACGCAGACATCGCCAAGGCTTTGGTTGCCGCGGGGGCCGACCCGACCGCCTGCGATGACGACGGCGAGGAGGCGGGGGCGAAGGCGCCCGAGGCATGGGAGGCGTTTATGCCGCGGCGTGGGATTAGAGACGCGTCGTGATTTCAACACGTTGAGGGTCGATTGTGAACACGGATTCTTTCGCTCTCTTTCGCCCGCCCCAATCATCAATCCATGCTACCCTCCCGACCGAGGCCGCGCGGCTCGACGCCGCCGCGGGGGGCGCCGCCGCCCCCGCCGCCGCCGCCGGCGGCGGCGCCGCCGCCGGCGGCGGCGACGGCCCCGCCCCGCCCCCGACGACCCCCCTCGAGGGCTTCGAGATCGTCGTCCTCGCCATGGGCATGGCGGGGGTCGGCAAGACGGCGACGCGACACTCACTTGCGCACCCGGGGACACCCCAGCTCTGACCCCCGCGCCTCAGCATCGAGCGTCGGATTCTCGCAGAGGCGCTGCACGTCGGACGTCGACACCAGCGCGCCCGCGAAACGCGCTCCCTCAAGCCGCGCCCAACCCTCGGCGTTCTCGGAGCCATCCTCGCCAAAGGTGTAGTCGTACCCCGCCTCCTTCGCAGAATCAGGCAACCGGCCGAAGCGCGCCGACGAGAGGATGGCGTTTTCGAAATTCGCGTCGCGGAGATCGGCGCCGCTGAAATCCGTTTCGTAAGCGTTGACGTCGGTGAAATCGGCTCCTCGAAGGTTGGCGCCGCGGGCGTTGGCCCGGCTCATCTGGCTGCCAACGGCGCGGACACCCGAGAAGTCGGCGCCACGGAGGTCGACCCCGGAGACGACTGTCCCAGGGGCGAGCTCTGCGTTTGCGAACTCAGAGGTCGAACCGCGGCACCAGCTCACGTCGACCGACTCTCCTTCCTCAAGGCTGCCATTGCCAGCCTCGAGGCTGAAGTTGGCGCGGGTGTCAGCATACTTCTCAAGCTGTACGAGGGCGCACCGGTCCGCAGGGGCGGGTGACTTGAGAAGGCTGAGAAGAGGTGGAGGGGACCGGATGGAGATGAGGCGGTGGCAGTGATAGCGGCGCGGTACCGGCAGCGGCAATGGCTGCGGCGGCGGCGGTGGCCACGGCTGGGCAGCAGCGACACAGGGTCATCGTTGGGTCGGGATGAGTCGAGCGGAGAGAAAATCGGCTTCATGGCGATCGACACGTCCCTTCCTCTTTTCCCGCGTCCTTCTCACCTCGGCTTGGAGACCGCCACCGCCGGCCCGGCGAGGGTGAGGCTCAGAGCGAGCGAAAGGAGGGCCACCTCGGCCGCGGCGGGGACGTGTGGGGTCCCCGACGGCGTCGCCGAGCGTCTGAACGCCGCCGCGGAGCTTGAAATTGTACTTGCGAAGTGAATTTTTGACATCGCGAGGCAAAAAAATCTCCCATCCACGAGGCCACGGGTCGGTGAAGTCAGTCTCCAAGGCCCTCCTCCAACGCTCAACGCTCATAATCCACCCCCCTCAGCGTACCCGACATCAGTAACGGAGTGGCCTGCTCCCCATCGGCCTTCACGTGTCGGTGGGGTTGCGCTCGTGCGTCAGAAACCAGGGGATAGCGGCGGCTAGCGCGGACAACGTAGGATGGGAGTGTTCAATGTGGCAGCCTTCTTCGTCACGCGAGTGCAGGAGCTCTGGGTATCTTAAGCCACTGAGTCCCGGTGGGGCTTTTTCAGCTGGGAATAAGCGGGGCGCGGCCCGAATCGGCACACCGTCGACACCCGCGTACGCCCGGCCGGCGTACGCCCACCCTCCGCGGCTAACCGCGTCAAACTTAGCGCGCCAGAGACGACTTCCGCGATGGATGAATCGATTTAATCGGTGCTGGCCCCAACATCCGTGGCGAGGCCGATCTAATTCGGCGGCCTCCGGGGGGGTTACGCCGGCTGGCGTGCGCCGGCTGGCGTGCGCCGGCTGGCGTGCGCCGGCTGGCGTTCGTCGTAGGCCACCAAGACGGCGGGATAGACCCCAAGACCGAGCCCAACCCACCCCTCTCCCCTCGCCTTCTCCCCCCCCCCAGATTCCGCGAGGCCATCGAGGCGTCGCTCATCGTCGGCATCTGTCTGGCCTACACAGCCAAGACGGGAAACCGGCGCTACAACAAGCGAATCTGGCAGGGCACGGCGTGTGCCATCTTAGCCAGCATCGCTGTCGGGATCGGCCTGTCGGCACCCTACTGGATCAGCGACAAGGACGTCTTCTCCGGGTACAGCCAGTACGTGTTCGAGGGCGTCTTCACGGCGGTGGCAGCGGGGCTACTTACATGGATGATCCTGTGGACGCAGCGCATGGGCGCGGGGCTCAGGGGTCACCTCGAGGCTCAATTGGATGAAGGCTTGGACAGCGGCCGGGCCGAGCTCCGCCTGTTTCTTCTCCCCTTCTTCCAGATTTTCCGCGAGGGCGTCGAGACGGCCATCTTCGTCCTCGGTCTCGGCGCCCAAGACGGCGAGTGGAAGGCCGTGCCCCTGCCTGCTATCCTCGGCGTCCTCGTCGCCGTCGCCGTGTCGTTTCTTGTCTTTCGCGGCTCCATCCAGGCCGACCTTGTCCAGCTCCTCACCTACTCTTCTGTCGTGCTCGTATTCTTCGCTGCGGGTCTCGTGTCCTACAGTCTGCACGAGCTCCAGGAGGCCAACTGGTTTGGAGTGTACAAGAATTACGGTAAATACCCCGGGGTGGGTGATACAAGCAGCCTGCCCGATGTCCTGCGGGGCATGACTGCCCAGACCCTCTGGAAGACGAAGAGCCTCCTTGATGACAGCAACAACGAGTTCGGTGCTCTGGTTCGCGCGTTATTAGGTTACCAGGACGCACCGACCATCATGGAGGTGGTGGGCTACGCCGCCTACTGGTGCACGGTGGGTTGCGTCGTGCACTGGGTGACGAGCCCTTCGCACGGCCGCGTCGTCGCCTCGACGGCGTGTTGCTGGCGTATGGCTTGCTGGACGGCGCTGGTATGGGGGCTCGTCCAGTTTATCTGGGCCTGCACGGATGACTCGGGCCAGCCTTGGCTGGCCTTCATCGTGTCGCTGAGCGGCATTGCCGCCAACGCTACCGCCCTCAGCGCGAGTGCCAAGGATCCGAGGGAGTTGATTGCGTGGGCCATGCCCCCCGCCCTGCGGAAGAAGTGGCAACTCGAGGCCTACGCCCATGACGGGGCCGGCGGCGTGCGCCACCCCGTGTCATCTTCGGGCCGCTCCGAATCCGAGTCGACGGACGCTGTTGAGCCGGGCGCGGGCGGGGGCATTGGTGGCCCCACCGGCCGTGCGCCGGGCGTCACGTCGCGCGCCGCCCGTGCCATCTGGTCGCGCCGCGCCGGCCTTGCTCGCCGCGCCCTCGTTTGCCTCACCCTTTGGCACTGCTTTGTCCTCGCCGCCATCTGGGGGCAGCTCGGCGTCGCCGCCCGGTGTCGCGACTCCACCGACCTCGTCTCGGCCTACGCGGAGGTCTACGCGTCCCCTGCTGCCCCCGATGGCTCTGGCCTCGACCTCGCCGCCCTCCGTGCTGACCCCGACGCGCCTCCCGCCGTCGTCGCATGGGTTGAATTCGACGCAGGATCCGGTCCCGAGCCGTCCGAGCCCCTCCCCGCCGCCGTGACCATGGGATCTTCCTCCATGGCGTGCGGCGTCGGTCTGCCTGACTTCGGCACCTCGTTTGCCCACCAGTTTTTCGTGCTGAACCCCTCGTGGCTCCAATCGCCCCGTGAACAAGGGGCGTGGCACGGCGGCAGCGCCCTGGTGATGGCCCTGCTGCTGAACCTCTTCGGCGCTTGCTTCCACGTCTTGTCGGCCTACCACGTGTCACAGTTCTATGGTCAGGTGGCCGCTGGGACGTGCGCCGAGCCGGAGGGGGAGAGCGTGCACGGGCGCAGGGGTGGGGGTGGGAAGGGGGGGGGGTCCCGCGCCGGCGGGAAGGGCGTCGCCGACCCGGAAGTGGGCGTCATTGCCGAAGCGGGGACCGAGACGCGGCCCCAGAGTGCGCCGCCCGTGTCGGACGTTGCCGTGACGATGTGAGATGGTTGTGGTGGGGGTGGGAAGGGGGGGCGGAAATGGACTGCGAACGAACCTCAGACAATTAGATCAGAAGTGGTGAACGGACACGTCCACAGCCGTTGCCTACCCCCCCGCCCCACTCACCGAGAAGCTGTCGGCGCGCGTCGAGTAGCGCACCCACCCCGGCGGTCCCCCCGGCTTGCCTCCACCTGCGTTGGTCGTCGCGACGCCCACGCCGCTCCGCCCTGACACCGACGACCCATTTCCCTCTCCTCCTCCCCCGCCTCCGCGTTCGATAGCGAGGCTGCGGATCCGCAACCCGGTGGCGCTATATTTGGGAACGTGGAAGGAAAGGTGCAAAGGGCCGAGGGCACGACGGAGCCTCGCGGCCTCGCGCCCAAGGGCGGCCGACCGTGCTCCAGGGTCGGCGGGCAGGTTGCGGGCGTCCCCACCTGGCGGAGCCGCCTGGAGGCGGATCCGGAGGACGCGGCTCCGTGGGTCCGGTGCGCTGGGTCGACTCCCGGGGGGTACGGACCCGCCGGGCAGGCGACCGAGGTTCCAAACGATCTCTCCGGACACTGGCCGGAACACGGCCTTGCCTGGCGGGACAGCGCCCTCGCCGCCCTCGCCCCCTGCCGCCGCGCCTGGCACCGCACCCACCCCGCCCGCCCGCTCGGCAGCAGCCGCCGCCATCTCGGCTGCCGCTGCCGTCGCGTCCGACAGACTGCGCCGCGCCGCCGCGCCAATTAGGGCCGCGGCACCCAGCGACGCCCCTGCGCCGCCCAAGGCCGCGACAGCGCCCCAGTCGACCGGATCGGCCCCGGACCAGGCCGCACCGCCCGAGCCGCCGCCCGCGCCCCCTCCCAACGAAGGCGCCTCCTCCGCCTGCACCGTTCCCGCCCATGCAGGCACCGCCACCCGTACAACCACACCCTCGGCGGCCAGACCAGATGGAAGGCCCGAGGGGGTCACAGTGACGGCCGCCGCGACAACGCCGGGCGGTGAGCCTCCGCCCGCGGCTGATCCGGCCTCGGGCGCCCAGGCGACAAGGCGCGCCGTGAGCGGGGGCGGGCCGCGCGGCGGGCCGCGATAGAGCAGGGCAGTAGACGCGCCGGGCGGGAGGGGGACGCGGAGGTCGCGGGGGCCCGGCGCAGCGCCGGGGCCGGGCGGGGGGGGGGGGGCGGCTCCCCTTCCCTTTCCCCCGGTTGGGACAGCCAGCATTGGCTCCGCCCCGCCCCCCGTGACCGCGTCGTCCAGTCGAACGCATTCCTCCTCCCCCGGCCCCGGCGCGGGATCGCCCCAGCTCCGCACCCGCAGGGTCGTGGGTAGGCCGAGCACCAGCGATGGGCCCCTGGCGGGGGCGCCGGAGCCCCCTGCCCCAGCGCCCCCCCCCGTGACCGCATCCCCCCCAGCCGCCGCCCCACCACTCCACGCATCTGAGGCCCGCAGGAAGCTCTTGACGTGGACTGCTCCGTCCACAAACGACGTCTCCACTGCTCCCGTGCCGCTCAGATGCACAGATAGCCTCTCCACCACATCGACAAACACCTCCCCCCCAGGGGCGGCGCCTCCGGGCGATGTGGCTCCCCCCGCCGCGCCGGCGCGGGGGGACGATGTCGGAGCGCCGGCGGCGTCGACGGTGCCGCCGCCGAGCGGGCGCGATGCGGCACCGGGCGCGGCACGGACCGCTGCGCCCGCGAGGCCGGCGGCGGCGGCGCCGGCTGCGGCACCCGCGAGGCCTGCCCATCCGGCGCTGCCAGCCGCGGTGGCGGCGGCGGCCGCCGCCGCCGCCGCCCCACCGGCCAGCTCCCCCCCCCCCCCCCCCGCCCCCCCCCCCCCCCCCCCCCCCGCCTCCCCCCCGCCCCCGCCCCCCCCCGGGGGCCCCCCCCCGCCGGAGCGC
>Ga0181574_10004316_pt1 | contig 12364 bp, 7 predicted proteins | sample 101ome_24_FD_145600 | JGI IMG/M metagenome (GOLD analysis project Ga0181574, IMG submission 145600) | Coastal salt marsh microbial communities from the Groves Creek Marsh, Skidaway Island, Georgia - 101410AT metaG (spades assembly) | ecosystem: Environmental > Aquatic > Marine > Intertidal zone... | reverse complement strand
GCTAAAGAAGAACCTTACAGCAATGCTGGTCCTTTCTGGTCTATTGTACGTTGGGGTACACTTATCCCTGAGTACAATGATGGGGACGGGTGCTTTTTGGAATACGAGGGGGAAGATCAAGACCTCTACCTCAAGGCTATCCGCAACCTGGAAAACCGCATGTACTTCTCTTTTGGAGAATTTGTAGATGCAGAAGGTAACACATTCAGTGTTACTGGAGATTAATTGGCCATTCTCAGAATCAACAATTATGGAAGATGTGACCATTAGTTGTATTCATGAAACATGGGCTAGTTACGCACCAGAGGGATGGGCAGTTCATCGCCACACGCAAATTCCAAGTCGAGGGAGTCGCCCGCATTTTCGGCATTCCACCGATTTTGCTTCAGGCCGATGGAAACACGAACCACGTGGGCCATTTCACGGCCATTGAACTCAAAAAGGACAAGGGGGGAAGGGTCAGTCAATCGCAAAAAGAGTGGCTCAAATCGCTTGAAATGCGTGGATACAAAGCGACGGTCGCGAAGGGATTTGATGAAGCTGTGAGGGTGCTTGAGAATTATTTAATTTGCGGAAAATCGTAAGCAAATGAAAAAAGTATTTTGGGCCGTTGCTGTTGTTTTGATTGGGTGTGCTGATTCGTCACCAACCATTGATGGTCACACGTACAAGACCGTTAAGATTGGCAATCAAGAATGGTTCGCCGAGAACCTGAAGACGACGGTTTATGCCAACGGAGATGAGATTCCGTATTCCCGAACGAACGAGTCATGGAAGAATCAAAAAATGGGTATGCGCTGTTCATACGAACATGATGACGCCATGAATGCCAAGTATGGCCAGTTGTACAACTGGTATGCGGTGAATGATGAAAGGGGGTTGTGCCCGTCTGGTTGGCATGTACCGAGTGACGAGGATTGGCAGGACCTTGAAGTTTTTCTTGGCATGTCGAGAGCTGATGTGTCGCTGAAAGGAACAAGAGGTTCCGGTGAATTGGGCATTGGCACTAAGCTCAAGGCCAACAGCGGATGGAACGAAGGCGGCAATGGAACGGACGACTTTGGTTTTTCTGCTTTGGCGGGCGGCGGCAGGGACGGCAATGGAAACTTCCTCAATGCTGGGAACCTCGGGGGTTTCTGGTCGTCCTCGACAAATGGGGGAGGCGACGCAATACAGTTCGCGTGGCTCCGGGGACTGAGCAGTGGAGACACAGAAGTAGTCCGGAGCGACCAAAATCAACGCTACGGGTTTTCTGTTCGTTGCGTTCGGGATGAATAGGGTAGGCTTTTGGGATGGGGTTGATTCTTTGACCCTTTGGTTTTTTTGTTGAATTCATGTTTTCAGCGCGACCCCCGCACGGCGGGGTGGAGTGCGGTGAAGCGAAGCGTTGGCTGTTTAAGGAAACCGCTGAAATCGTATTTGGATTGACATTTCGTATCTTTCATTCCAACCGAATTGTCATGAAACGATTGCTTGTCATGTTGTTTGCTGCGCTGCTCGGAGTGCTGCTTGGCGTCAGCGCTCAAGCGCAAACGGGTTATGCTGCGGATTGGAATCCGGATGCCGATGGCGATGACAACGTTGGGGTTAGCGATCTTTTGGCGCTATTGAGTGTGTTCTCGGAAAACGACGAGGATGGTGATGGCATCTGGGACTCGCAGGACGATTGCATCGGAGTTTACGATGCATGCGGCGTATGCAACGGGGAAGGCGAGGATGCCGACGAAGACGGCGTTTGTGACGATGTCGACGACTGCATAGGCGCTTACGATGAATGCGGGGTGTGCAACGGGCCAGGCCCCAATATTCCCGTGATCGATGAAATCCTCTACGAAACAGACTCGGTGTTCATCGAGGTGCTGGGGGAGTGGTACGTCTTTGAATACGCTACGGATACGCTCTTTACGTTCGTTTGCCCCGTGAGCGGTTGTACCGACGAATCGGCCTCTAATTACGACCCTGAGGCGGTGATTGAAGACGGTTCGTGCGCCTACGGGCCACTTGAATGCGGCGGTGCGTCAACGGTGACCTTCGACGGTTACTCGTACGAACTCGTTGCCATCGGCGACCAATGTTGGTTTGCCGAAAACCTCCGCACGGAGCATTACGCCAACGGCGATGAGATTCCGGGGGAGTTGAGCAATAGTGCATGGTCTTCTACCAACTCAGGCGCTCAAGCTGTCTACAACAACGATGCCTCGAACCTCCCTGATTACGGCCGCCTGTACAATTGGTACGCGGTGGATGATGCAAGGAGTTTGTGTCCAAGCGGTTGGCATGTCCCAACGGATGGGGAGTACATGATACTCGAAATGGCATTGGGCATGATCGAATCTGAGGCGAATACAACGGGCTGGCGCGGCACCGACCAAGGGACGCAGATGAAGTCCTCGCCCTCAGACGATCCTTCGTGGGAAGGTACAAACACGAGCGGTTTTTCTGCTTTGGCGGGCGGCAGCCGGGACTACCTTGGAGACTTCAGCCCTGAAGGATACGGCGGGTATTTCTGGTCGTCCTCCCCAAATGGCTCAAACGCATGGTACCGGATTCTGGTCAGTGGAGTCACAGGAGTCTACCGGCTCAACTGGTATCGGCGCTACGGCTATTCTGTTCGTTGCGTTCGGGATGAATAGGGGCGGCTTGTGGGATGGGGTTGATTCTTTGACCCTTTGGTTCTTTGGTTTTTAAATTTTTGTTTTCAGCGCGCGACCCCCGCAAGGCGGGGTGGAGCGTGGTGAATCGAGGGGTTGGCTGTTGAAGGAAACCGCTGAAATCGTATTTGGATTGAAATTTCGTATTTTGCATGTAAACTGAACGAAAACCAAATTGTCATGAAACGAGTCCTTGTCATGTTGACTGCTGTTGTGTTGGTGTTGAATGCCAATGCGCAGGAGGTATCATTGACGTACGATCCTGATGTCGATGGTGACAACAATATCGGTGTCACAGACTTGTTGGCTTTGTTGAGTCTCTTCTCGGAAAATGACTTGGACGATGATGGGATTTGGGATTCGCAGGACGATTGTGTTGGGGAATACGATGAGTGTGGGGTGTGCAATGGGGAAGGACCAACAGTTCAGGTTATTGACAGCATCATTGTAAACTATGATTCTGTGTTTGTTGACGTGCTTGGGGAGTGGTTGGTGTTCGAGTTAAGCACTGACACAGTTTACTCATTTCAATGTTTCGTGGAATGTGGTTTACCCTGGGAGTTTCAAGGCTACGAATACTCAACAGTGGAAATTGGTGACCAATGCTGGTTCGCCGAAAATCTTCGCACGGAACACTACACAAACGGTGACTCCATCCCTGCCAACCTCTCTGACGGCGAATGGAGTTCCACCACGAGCGGTGCTGTGGCGGTGTACGGGGAGGATGAAGGATGCGAACACGCTTCCCCTGATGGCAATGCGTGTGATCCCGACTGGTCGCTCAATGAATACGGCCGCTTGTACAATTGGTATGCAGTGGACGATGCTCGAGGTTTGTGCCCGACGGGTTGGCACGTGCCTTCGGATGAAGAGTGGATGACATTGGAAATGGAACTTGGTATGAGCGAGTCTGAAGCAAACGATCTTGGCTGGCGCGGCACTGACCAAGGCACACAGATGAAAACCACCTATGGATGGTACAGTGGTGGGAACGGCACCAATTCGAGCGGATTTTCAGGTTTGCCTGGCGGTGCCCGAATGGAGAGTTATTGTTGCGGCGGCGGATATTTCGGTAATGCTGGATGGTATGGTTTTTGGTGGAGTTCCTCGCAAAGTGATTTTGGAGCCTATTCCCGCTGGTTTCGCGTCGAACATGATGTCAGGCGCGTCCATCAATCTTTAACAGAAGGCCTTTCCATCCGCTGCCTTCGAGATGCCGAGTAAAGCTCCAATGCCTTCAAAATCTCCAACGTTTGTGTCGGACATCGACTTGTCCATCATCCCTTCAACGATTACCCGTCAACCTGACGGATCGCACAAGGTTCAGTTGAGCCTGAACGGCATTTTGACGGCATCGACCAACGATTTGCCTGAGGACTTGACGGATGAAGAAGTCCGAGAGTTGGTGTCCAGCCGTACGAAGATTCGGGCGCATGTATTCAATTGGGTTGACGCTACAACATTGGGGGTCAAAACCCCAAACGAAAAAAAGCCTGCATGCAGGCTTTTTTCTTTGATTTTCAGCGAATCGCTTACTTCGAGTTCAAGTTGAAACCGACCGAAATCGTCAAGCGGTAGCCGGTCTCGCGCATGCGAACGACTTCGAAGTAATCATTCACATCAACAATGCCATCAAGGCCGGATTGCTTTGGCCCCATCTTGTCTGGAACGAACGCGATGTTGATCGGCATGTTCAGGTCGCCTTTGGTGTAGTTGAACCCTGCGGCGAACACAAACGACAAGTGGCTCAACACCTGGAAGTCCGCTCTCGATGATTCATGTGTATATTCCTGAAGCTAAATCAACCCAAATCCAAACGACCATGGAATCCGAAAAAAAGCTACGAGAAGGTCTCTACGAACCAGTGGCCGTGTATTTCGCAGAAAATGACGCCATTTTTTCCTTCGACGATATGGAAGAGATCTTGGATAGTGTTGTAAAACACCTTGATGATCTCATTCCGAATTACTTTTATTGATTCTTCCTTTTCAGAAAGGACTGTCAAAAAAAGGGCCCGCTTTAACAGCGAGCCCTTTCTTTTTAGATTCAGGAATCATTATTCACATGATGATCCAAAAGCTGCCAATAGAAGCAAGAGGTCATTTACGCTTGTTTCATTGTCTCCATCGATGTCTGTTGCACAAGAATCATCGTACACGCATGAACCATCGTCGTCAGTTGCCAATGGATAGTAATTGACGGCATCCTCGTCTGTGCAACCCGGCAGTTCATTTTGGTCGCAAATGCCGTCATCATCCGCATCATCTAAGCATTCGCCGTCGCAATTGTAACCGGTTTCTGCATAATGACAATAGCCACTTTCCGTTGCCGCCGAATCATAATTGCATGCGTTCTGATCTTGGCAACCAACGATTTCCCACTGGTCGCAAACGCCGTCCTCGTCCTCGTCGAACAAGCAGTTGCCTTCGCAATCGTAGCCCGGCTCAGCATAGTAGCACGAATCATCGTCTTCGTTCGCTTCGGGGTTGTAATTGCACGCTTGCGGATCGGTACAGCCCGCCACCGGCTCAACCACTTGCGTGCCGGTGATGCACAGGTCATCGATCCAGTATTCCTGACCGCCCAAGATCAACGCATCCACATCACCTGTCAAACGGAAGAGGATTTTCGCCCCAATCAACGTGCCGGCGCTGTTGACGACCGGTGTTTTGGTCGCGGTCACCATCACCCCGCCGAGCATCGAGCCATTGAGCACTTCTTGACCTCCGTAGAATGGCGTATCCAAGAAGCCGTCACCGTCGATGTCAGCCGAGGAAATGAACCACGTGCTGCCGTTGATGGAGATGTTATCGATGCCACCCAAGTCGAGCACTTCGAAACACACTTCATCGACGAGTGGCATCACCGATTCGATATCGTACTTTACAACAGCATTGGCCGTGCGCAGCACCTGACCGTTTCCGAAGATACCCGGCATCGGTGAAGGCACTACCTCGACGAACTCTACGCCCATCTGGTCATCGAAGTCGATGTCGAGGTCTCCGTCCGTATCCGAAAGCGGGAGCAACACTGAAACGGATACGTCCACACCTGCGTCGTTGAACAAAACGTCGGCAGGAACCATTGGCGGTGCCGACCAGTATCCTCCTGCATGAGCCTCGTACGTCACCATGAGGTCGCACAGGCTATCGCAAGGCTCCGGGTTCTGTTCAGGGTAAATGCAGCTGCCGTCGTCTACCGTTGCCATGGGGTTGTAGTTCAAGGCTGCTGGGTCTGTACAGCCCGGTATCTCGTTTGGACCGCAATCCACAACCACTGGAGCACAGAACGTATCCGTGCAATTCGGGTTGTTGGAATCGGTCGCTGTGATGCAGACCATGTATACACCAGGTCCCGGCCATGCTTGGTACAACGACGTACCTGTGCCTGCATACACCCCATCAATCTCCCACGTGATATCGAGCGAGCCACTGACATTCGCGCCAACCGACGTCGAAATCAACCACGATTCGCACGCAGCAGCCGGTACCTCCAAGAAGTTCGCAGCAATTGTACATGGGGGATCAATGGGGCACCACGGGAAGTCCCACCACGGGAAGTCGAAGACGCCAACTGTAACGTCATCGCTGAGCTCAATTGAAATCATCAACGGCTCCGCGTTCTCCACGTCGCCAATCTCTGGAATCGGAACCATCGTTGCGATCAAGCCGTACTCGATTGCCGTAGCAGCAAATACGTCCGGATCGCCACCGGTGTCGTCGCCACCCGTCTCGTCGTCGCCTGTGGCCGCAATGATGACCACGGCAACCAGACCGGTCGTCGTGTACACCGTGCCGGTCTCTTGGCCGACCACATTGAATTGAACGGAGTCCACCAATGGGAAGCCCATATCCAACTGGAGCGCAACGGCCACTTGACATGATGACGTATCCGGATCGACGCTGACGTCCATCCAATCCAGCAAGCCTTCCTCACCGTATTCGTCGAGGGCTTCAGCAAAGTCTTGTGGTGGGGTTTCTTCCTCCTCACTGCCTGTAATGCACAGGTCGTCGATCCAGAACTCCTGACCGCCGATGACCAGCTCGTTCACATCACCGATGAGACGGAACAGGATCTTCGCGCCGTACGGGAAGGACGACTTGGTCGCTGAGACGAATACGCCGCCCAGCATGCTTCCGTTCAGCACCTCCTGGCCGCCGTAGAACGGTGTGTCCATGATGCCGTCGCCGTCGAGATCTGCAGACGTGATGACAATGGGGCTGCCATTGATCGCGATGTTGTCAATGCCACCGAGGTCGAGGATTTCAAAACACACCTCGTCCACGTTCGGCATCATCGCGTCAATGTCAAACTTCACCACCGCGTTGGCCGTTCGCAAGACGTGGCCCGTGCCGAAAATCATCGGCATGGGAGAGGGAACCACTTCCACGTACTCGACGCCAAAGCCGTCGTCAAAGTCAACGTCGCCGTCGCCGTCGTTGTCCGCGAGTGGACCGAGGATGTCCACGCTGACATCACCACCGGCCTCATTGAAGAGCACGTCGCCCTGAAGCATCGGCGGTGCCGACCAGTAAGCGCCAGCTTGGGCCTCGAACGTCACCATCACATCGCACAGGCTGTCACAGGGTTCGGGGTTTTGTTCCGGGTAGATGCAGCTGCCGTCGTCCACCGTCGCAAACGGATTGTAGTTGAGCGCGGCAGGATCCGTACAACCCGGTATTTCGTTTACACCGCAGTCAACAATGACACTATCGCAGTACGTGTCGGAACAATTTGGATTGGCCGAATCATACGCCGTAACGCACACGTTGTAAACACCAGAACCTGGCCAAACTTGGTAAATCGAATTGCCGGAACCGGCTGGTATGCCGTCAATTTGCCAAGACACATTCAACGAACCGTCGAGATTAGCGCCCACGGATGTCGAGGCCAACACCGATTCGCATGGGCCTGCGGGCACTTCCACGAAGCCGGCCGTAACCGAACACTGTGGAATGATATCACACCACGGAATGTCCCACCAAGGGAAATCGAAGATGCTCGTGATGATACCGTTACCAATGGAAATCGAAATCATCAACGGCTCTGCATTTTCGACGTCGCCGATGTCCGGAATCGGAACCATCGCCGCCATCAAGCCGTACTCGATTGCCGTAGCGGCAAACACGCCGGGATCACCACCGGTGTCGTCCCCGCCCGTCTCGTCGTCGCTAGTGGCCGCAATGATGACCACGGCAATATTGTCAGTCGTCGTGTACACCGTACCGGTCTCTTGGCCGACGACCATGAACTGCACCGAATCGACCACGGGGAAGCCCGTTTCCAACTGCAACGCAACCGAGGCTTGGCAGGTCGTCGGATCAGAATCAACGCTGACATCCATCCATTCCATGAGGCCTTCCTCGCCGTATTCGTCGAGTGCTTCGGCAAAGTCTTGTGGTGGGGTTTCCACAACCTCTGACCCGGTAATGCACAGGTCGTCAATCCAGAATTCTTGTCCGCCAATGACCAGCTCATTCACATCGCCCGTCAAGCGGAACAAAATCTTCGCCCCACCCGGGAAAAGTGTCTTTGTAGCTGTGACCAAAACGCCACCGAGCAAGGTGCCGTTCAGCACCTCCTGGCCGCCGTAGAATGGCGTATCCAAGTAGCCATCCCCATTGAGGTCCACAGAAGTGATAACAATGGGGCTTCCATTGATCGCGATGTTGTCGATGCCGCCGAGGTCGAGGATTTCAAAGCACACCTCGTCCACGTTCGGCATCATCGCGTCAATGTCAAACTTCACCACCGCGTTGGCCGTTCGCAAGACGTGGCCCGTGCCGAAAATCATCGGCATCGGCGAAGGAACCACTTCCACGTACTCGACGCCAAAGCCGTCGTCAAAGTCAACGTCACCGTCGCCGTCGTTGTCCGCGAGTGGACCGAGGATGTCCACGCTGACATCACCACCTGCCTCGTTGAAGAGCACGTCGCCCGGCAGCATCGGCGGCGCCGACCAATACGCTCCCGCAAACGCCTCGTACGTCACCATGACGTCGCACAAGCTGTCGCACGGCTCTGGGTTCTGATCCGGGTAGATGCAGCTACCATCGTTGACGTTGGCTCCGGGATCATAATTCAACGCCAAAGGATCAGTGCAACCCGGATACTCACAACTGCCGTCGTCAACCGTTGCCGCTGGATCGTAGTTTGCCGCCGTCGAATCGGTACAACCCCAATAGAAACAGGAGCCGTTGTCTACCGTAGCAAGCGGATCATAATTCAATGCTCCAGGATCGGTGCAACCGTACACAAGCACTGTGTAAATGCAGCTACCGTCATCTTCCGTTGCCGTTGGATCGTAATTCAACGCTTCAGGGTCCGTGCAGCCGGGATTGATGCAATCGTGCACGATTTCGAATGAATCCTCAAGAAATTCACCGAATTCGTAGGAGGCAGTCTCACCTGAAGGGCATGATACCGTCAATATAATTGTTCCATTGTGCTCGCACCCCACTTCTTCTCCATCGGGGAGTTCAACGTCGAATGTGAGATTAGCCTCATAAGACACCCCTAAATAAACAAGGTCAGTATCAAAATCAGGACCACCGACAATCATCGGATAATCGATGCCACTATCAGCGTGCCAAACAGCACTGCATTCTACATGCTGTGAAACGAATGGAACTACCGCCTCAGCTGTAATTACCCAAACACTCTGCGCATTGAGACCCGCCAATGCTGCTGCAAGTATCGGTTCTCCAACCTCCGTATAGCATTCACACGATCCATCGTCCTCTGTGGCATCAGGATCGAAGTTGGGTGCATGCGAATCGACGCAACCTTCAACCTCGAGCATCGGCTCTCCGCACTGCGGCGGGGTCAACTGTGGGAAATCGATAATACCCACGAAAAGATTACCCACCGATACGTTGAGGGAGAGGGTCTGAAGGTTTGCCGCATTGGGAATCGAAAACACCGGCATTCCATTGTCATCCAAGATGATGTCCACTGGATATTCGAAGGGCTGGCCGTCGCAGGAGACCCCAAATGCCTCAACTACGAGGTCGTTCATGTCATTATCGTCTCCAATTTGTTCAAGAATCGGTTGCCAAATCGGATCCACAATGGCATTCAAAGCGCAGGCCTCGAGGTCGTAATAGAAATCTAGATCAATGAAAGGGCCACACGTAAAGGTCTGAGGCGCACTCTCCGTGAAATTCGAAGGATCATCATTGCACGTCGCCCGCAGGGAGACTGTGTGCGTTCCCCACGAGAAGCAGTGCAACTCAGAAACAAACGGATCGTCAACCACCGCGACACCGTCAATGATCCATTCCAACGTCATGCACGAGGGAAGCGCGATTCCGGCATTGAGGTATTTCCCGCAATTGAATGGACCGGGGCAAGCAAAGCCGGGTGCATCCACCAAATTGAAAGGCAGGTTATCGGGAGGAGTGCAGCTCTCCAAGTTCAACTCCCGATGAAGCGTATCGGCACAATCCGGATCGGAACAGTCAGTTAGGATGGCTGTCACATCGTAATCGCCAAACGGCAAGGTGCCCGTGAAGTCGCTGGGATCGCCACATCCGTATGAAGCCACCGTCACACCGTCAATTTGCCATGAAACCTCGCGGTTATCGAGGCAACTTCCCACGGGGAAATACGGTGAGCCAAAGGTCCACAGGCTCAATGAAAATTCACCTACCGAGCCAGGTGTGCATCCCGGCTCCTGACCGAAGATGGGTACCAGAATCGGCCCATCGAAATAAGTGACACCGTCCTCGTGCTCTTGGTTCACAAATACCAGTGGTGTGCACGGATCGCAATCGCAATCTTCCCGGACGGGATCGATGAAATGACAGACTTGCTGCGTCGTACCCGAGCTCAGGCAGGTAACCGTCAAGCACACCATCTGGCTGGAAATTTCAGGCGGAAACTCGTGTTCTGCATAGCCGTCACCGACCAATACAACATCGCCCAGCGTTCCGCTCAAATCAAAATCCCAGTAGAACTCCAAATCGGCAATGGGGGTGCTGCCGCTGTTGGTGGCGGTGAACTCGACCAGGTCACAGTTGACATTCCACGTGAAGTCAATGTCCATGTCGCATTCCTCGTCGCAGGCGACGTCATTGGCGGCAATGTCGTCGCCTAAGAATGTTGCCATGGCCCAAACGAAATTTCCATTGGACACGATTCCGTTGGCTACCGTACCTGGATTTTTGGGCGAATTCAAGTAAGCAGGGAAACAGTTGTCGCATTGTGTCAGGCCATCCGCGTCAAAAATGACATGCTCTGGGTCGAATCGACCGCTCGTAGGGTCCATTCGGTTGGTCAGACCGACGAGGGCCGCTGGGAAGTTGTGCGGCAAGAGCAAATCGTACAATCGCATGCCCATTTCAGGATGGTACCATTTTGGCTGGGTCCCATTCGAAAACGCCTCAAATTCATCGCCTGAGCCATAGCCTCCATAGCCGTTGCTGGGCACATCGTAAATGGACAGCCAGCCCATGGTATGTGGAGCTGCTGCTCCAGCAATATTGATGGACGCCGAAAATGGCGGACGATCGTTCACCGAGAGGTTGGGGCATGTGCCTGGATTTTGAGGTGACCACCCGGTGCCAATGGTTTCGATGTTGGCAAAGCCGGTCACGGTCACTTCGCTAGGGAATGCCCCTTGTTTCAATGACATGGCAGCAAGCGTTGAACCTCCGTAGCTGGGGTCCAACTCATAGTACGTGGTGCCCGTTGGATCCAAGGTCCCCGTGGATGCGTCCAATTTCACCAGAGCGAAACCCGAACCCGGTGTTGTGATGTTGACATTGACCAATTGCCACAGGTCCTGCCCGATCAAGAGTGCACTGCCCGCAATCTGATCCGAGTTATCACCCGTACCGGGGCTCATTTCATATACGGTCTGCCAGTCCGTGTTGCCATTGTCATCCAATCGCCAAGCAAACGGAGATTGAGCAGCTGAGGTTGCAGATGTCGAGCGGTTTACAGCGCCACTTACAATGCATCCGCCATCGGTCGTGGGAATGACGTGGGTGGCGACGTCGCCGTCAGCGGCATTTCCAAAACTCGTATCCAAGAATCGGGTCCAAATGACTGTTCCGTTGTTTGCCGTCTCACAGACAAACGCCATTGGGTTGCTGTTGGAGGCGTCTTTGTAGTTGCCCACGTAAAACGCGTGGCCATTGGAGAAGACGTTTTCAGCATGAAGAATGGTGATCGATCCGGCAGGTCCATTGGCTCCAGGGGACTGCAACAAAGCGCCGAAATTCACAATGCCAGCGTCGCTCAAGGCCATGACGAAACCCTCGCGCATGCCCGAGGTTTCGACGTAACCCGTGACCGCCATGGTGGAAGCACCACCTCCACCACTAGGGAAAGCATCGCCTCGGAAAACATGGGATGGTCGGATGTTGAAGCCGCCGCCGATCATGGTGTATTCCTTATCCCACGAACGCACACCCGAGGTGTCGACTCGCATCAATCGAGGCACTTCTAGAGCAGCGGTTCCAGAACTAGCGCCCTGGTGCGTCATGGCTACCACCCATTCCGTGGTCCAGTTCGGGTGATTGAAAACCGACGCATGTTGGTGGTTGTGCGAAGGGTGATTTGAGCTCCACTGGTGCTCAGGTATTTGACCAGAAGCCGATGTAGATGAGAAGAAAAAGACTAGCATTGCAGCGCTCGCGTAGGCATACGACAAGAGGGCTGACTTCATTGAAGTAAGGCGCAAAAGCATAACAGTAAACTTGGTTTTC
>Ga0181574_10004314_pt1 | contig 12367 bp, 7 predicted proteins | sample 101ome_24_FD_145600 | JGI IMG/M metagenome (GOLD analysis project Ga0181574, IMG submission 145600) | Coastal salt marsh microbial communities from the Groves Creek Marsh, Skidaway Island, Georgia - 101410AT metaG (spades assembly) | ecosystem: Environmental > Aquatic > Marine > Intertidal zone... | reverse complement strand
CTCTTCTTCGTTAACATTCCGGTATTTCAGCTTACCCGGAGTATCTATTATAAAATCTCTAAAACCATTTCTTAGAAGAGAAATTACTTCGAAAGCATACTCCTCGCCGTCTGGACCCTCTCGGATTTCATCTGCAAATATTCCATCAAATATTCGATCTTGAATTAGTGCTGATGCCTCTGTTGTGTACTTATCGTTTCTATATGTAACAGCAAGATCCACTACCTCATTCACTTGACGGATAATTTCCAATTCGATGGAGTCCTTAATGTTACCATGCGAAATGAAAAATGGGTCTGGTGCATATCCTCTTTTTACTGGATTGGCAGATTCATTGTGCTTCGCAATACCTTTCGGAATAACTGTATCGTTATCCATATCATGTTTAGCGGCTGAAATTCTCTGATATCTCACCCTTTCAAATTCATTCAAATATTCTTTCATTCCATGAACATCATATTCAACAGTAAAGCTCTTAAAGTCAGTTAAACCCTCATTATTAAGTAACTTCGTTTGAAAAACGTTCCCTCTAAAAGGTCTAAACTCGTCAAAGTCTTCAGATGATAGAGGACGATAAACATCAAGAACCCATTCAGCAACATTCCCTGCCATGTTGTATAAACCGTAATCATTTGGCCAATATGCATCAACAGGGGCAGTTACATCTGCTCCATCATTTAGATTTCCTGCTACCCCCATGTAATCTCCTCTTCCTCTAACAAAATTTGCGCGAATTTCTCCTTGAAATTCAGCTCCATCTTGTCGCACATAGTGTCCATTCCATGCATATAGCCTTCTATCTGAAATCACCTCGTTATCTTCGCTTAGCATGTTGCCTATCAAACCATAATAAGCAAATTCCCATTCTGCTTCAGTTGGGAGCCTGTAACGTGGTAGTAACATTCCATCTTCCATTCTTACGATACGTTCGCCTAACTCTCGGCCATTTTTACCTGTTGCTTTTGATGGATTTAGATCAGTTAAGTTTTGCCTAACTTCCTCTTCATATTGACCCGCTAGGTAGGACTCGGTATTGAAGGTAGCCTCATCAGCTTGATTAATATTAAAATTCAATATACCTTCACGTATTAGAATGTATTCATTAACACGGTCTGTTCTCCATTTACAGTAATCATTGGCTTGTAACCAGGAGATACCAACAACTGGATAATCTCGGTATGACGGATGACGAAGATAATATTCCACGAATTTTTCATTAAATCCGAGGGGAGATCTCCAAACTAAAGTATCAGGAAGAGCATTTTTGTATATCATCGGATAGCTTCGATATGCACGGCTAATCCAATATAAATATTCTAACCAATGGAAGTTTGTAACCTCAGTTTGGTCCATATAATATGATGATACCGTCACACGTCGTGGACGATTGTCATAATCATACATCACATCATCTTCTGATCTACCCATCGTAAATGTACCACCTTCTACTAACAGTAGTCCAGGTCCTGTCTCTTGATCAACAAAAGGCATTTTCTGAAAACCACCAAGGCCAGGATTATTGTAGTCCCAACCAGTTGAGTCAGATACCTCACGTGCACACGAAGATACGAGGGTAATGGCGCCGATTGCCAGAATAATTTGTGTTGAACGTTTCATTTCGTTTATTGTTTTCATAATCTATTAAATACAAATTTATACGTATAACGATTCAAAATGTTTTAGTTACAAAAAGTTATTAAAAAGAAGGACAGGATAATGTTCTGAAGGACGGCGGTCGACTTGTACAATTTAAGTCAAAACCAAGCGACACTTCATGTGAACCTCCTGATACTCCATTATTTAATCTAGACACTGTTACATCGTAACTATATCCTACTTTAAATGTTCCTGTGTTAATACCAACAGATAGGATGAATGCATCTCTACTTCTTACCCAAGCACCAACAGTAAATGCACCATATTTAATGTATGTTCCAATATTTAACTCCATAAATCCTTGTTGGTATTGATAAATAATGTTAGGCATTATAGAGGTTGAACTTTGGTACTTAGATTTGCTGCCCAAAGGAATATCTGCGCCAACATGACCGTTAAATCGAATGGGCATTTGGCTTTCTCCAATAATCATTGATTCATTCGGCATATTTAAGTGGTGAGCAGAGAATCCAAAGAAAAAGTTTTTGGTGTACCCTAACATGCCTGCAGAAACATCGAAGAATCCACGGGAACCGCCTCTCGGAACATCTCCAGTGGCATAAATAAATCCTCTACGTGGGTCAATCATATCTCCAAACGTCAATTTATCCCAATCTAAGAATTTTTGATTCCAAGTAGCCTTACCTGCAAATGTCATGGTGAATTTACGATTCACTTTTAGGTGGTATGCATAGATTAAACTCAAGGTGGTGTGGTTAATCGTACCCTTACCCTGCTGATCGTGCGTAGCAATAATCCCAATACCACCAGAAATATTCTTAAAGTATTGATCGTAGGAAGCTGAATAGGTAACAAATGTCCCAGACAAAGCAGGCCACTGATTACGGTAGTTCAACGCAAAACGCGGACACCCATGCGTTCCTGCAAATGCAGGATTCAAATAAATAGGGTTGGCATAGAACTGCGAAAAGTGCGGGTCTTGTGCGTAACTATTTGAAAAACAAAGCGTGAGCAACGCTATAAGTGTCAGTTTTCTAATATGACTTCTAATTCTTAGCATAGTTTTTTACCTGGCTATATCTCAAACAACCGTCAATGTTACGAAAAATTTTGCGCATAGTTACAAAAAAAATATAAGTCTTTGAAATATCATTAGCTTTTTGCCGTTTTTGAACATGTGATTAAAGCATTTGTTTTAAGTTTACAGCTTCACAAAACGAGATAAAAGATTCTATGTTGGATATTCGATTGGCAATATTGGTACTGACTTCACTCTTTATAAGTGCTTATTCGATGAGTCAAAAGTCAGAACAATTATCCATTGAATTATCATGGGGACAATCCTCCGATTCATACACAATCAATGAAGGTGTTCCTCAGTTTCTTCCTGCATTAAAAAATGGATATTTCAACGGAGAAACATTTAGCTTTATTCAACAATTTGAACGAGTTAACTCCTCGCATTGGGAAGTGACCGTGCAAAGCTTCAGTGATCTTTCCCTAACTTCAGATGAAAAAAAGTTTGTAGAGCGATATCCACATACTGTAGCTGATGAGCTTACTCTTAGCGTAAAGAATCATAACGCTCGTGAGAAAAGAATAGTTTCCATAGAATTTCTTCCTTTTGTAAAGAGAAACGGTAACGTTCGAAAGATTACCTCGGCTATTTTCAACATTGTTAAACGTCCAAGTTTTCAAAGAAAAAGTGAAAATTTTGTCGCAAACTCTGTTCTTGCTGATGGCTCTGGTGATTGGTATAAGATAAAAGTTACTGCAGATGGTGTGCACAAGATCGACTACGATTTCTTAAAAAATATTGGAGTAGACGTTGATAACTTAAATCCTAATCATTTAAACATTTATGGTAATGGTTTTGGTAAACTACCAGAATTAAATAGTGTTTGGCGTCCAGATGATTTAGTGAAAAACTCAATTCAAATAATTGATGGTGGGGATAATTCATTTGATCCAGGTGATTATATTCTATTCTATGGAAGTGGGCCGCATCGCTGGTATGTTGGTGGGACCTATGGATTTACACGCGAACGCAATATATATGCAACGTATTCTGCGTATTATATAAATATTAGTTCGAGCGCTTCTCCTTTGAGAATAGCTACAGGACCTGAAGTAATAGCTGCACCAACACATATAGTGACAGATTTTGATGCTTTTGGTATTCATGAAACGGAATCTGCTAATTTACTTAAGGGGGGACAACGCTGGTATGGGGAAGAGTTTGACGCTCAGTTGAGTCAGGGTTTTGTATTTAATTTCCCGAACTTGAATACCAGTGAACCCGTAATTGTCCGTTCGTTTTTTGCCTATAAATTTGGAGGTGGTGGGGCGAATTATACCGTAACAAATAACGGGGTGACTATTGGAAACGTTTCATTGGGAGGGATTAGTGATGCGAATAGCGTGGGGCGTGCCGGTTTTACATCGGTTCCTGGTCAGTTTTCGCCAATGTCTTCGGTGTTCACGTTGACAGCTACATTTAATCGTTCAGTCCCCTCAGATGTGGGGTATCTTGATTTTATTGAGGTGAATGCCAAACGAAACCTTATTTTTACTTCTGGTCAATTGAATTTCCGAAATCGTTCCTCAATAGGAATTGGAAATGTTACTGAATATAAGGTGTCTGGCTATAATACGAATGGAGTAGTTTGGGACGTAACAACATGGACAAATCCTGAAGTGGTTCAAGGTGATTTGGTGTCTGGAACTTTCTCGTTTAAATCGAACTCAGACTCATTGAAAAGTTTTATCGTTTTTGATGGTTCTTCATATTATACTCCAGAATTTGAAAAGCGGGTTGAATCTCAAAATCTTCATAGTCTTCCAGCTGCAGATTATTTGATTGTTACACATCCGAATTTTTTGAGTGAGGCCAATCGACTAGCTGGGTTGCACCAGGAAAACGGGTTGTCAGTGCATGTAGTTACTTTGGAGAAGCTGTATAATGAGTTTTCTGGAGGGACACAAGATCCAACAGCAATTCGAACTTTTGCCCGGATGTTTTATGAACGGGCAGCAGGAGATCCTTCATTGATGCCAAAATATTTGTTGTTGTTTGGAGATGGTACGTACGACCCGTTGAATCGTGTCGCAAATAATAACTACATGTGTCCGGTATATCATTCTGTTACCTCTGAGGGATATGTTTCGACATTACTATCGGATGATTATTTCGGGTTTCTTGATCCTTCAGAATCATTTAGCCCGAGTGATAATTTGGATATCGCTGTTGGTCGATTAACTGCCACCACAGCAGAGGAGGCCCGTGATTTGGTAAACAAAATTGAGCATTACATGAGAAACGGGTCTAATCTTTATGCCTCTTCGGGCGTGCTTTGCGGAGATGAGGGATTTGCGAGTACACAAGGTGATTGGAGGTTGCGTTACACTGTTGTCGCCGATGACGAAGAAAATGGTTATTTCTTAATTAACGATTTGGAACCCGCATACAATTACGTTAAGGCGAATCATCCAGAAATGAATGCAAATAAAATATACTCCGATGCATTTTCGCAAATTTCTACGGCCGGAGGAGAGCGTTATCCAGAGGTGAATACGGACATAGTGCGAAGCATTGAAAACGGCTCGATTATGACGTGCTACGTAGGCCATGGAGGCGCTATGGGAGCAGCTTCTGAACGAATTATGACAATCGGTCAAATTACAAATTACAGAAATATCAATCGACTAACGCTATTTGTTTCCGCAACATGCGAATTTGGCAGAATTGACGATAATGAACGTGTTTCTGCGGGAGAATGGTTCGCATTAAATCCACTCGGTGGTGCAATCGCGTTGATGACAACCACAAGAGCGGTTTATTTTTCGACGAACTCAATTACTACGTCTTCCTTTTTTGAACAAGTTTTCTTACGTAGTGCAGATGGACTTCCAAGGACTTTTGGAGAAATTATAACGGATACTAAAAATAATATAAGTACGGCAGTATCCAATAATAAGCGCAGTTTTATGCTCATTGGTGACCCAGCCTTAAGGATTGCGCTACCGTATGAAAAAGTAGTCTTAGATTCAGTCAACGGAAACCCTGTTGCGCTTACTCAAGATACATTAAGAGCATTGTCTAAAGCACGTTTCTCGGGGCATTTGGAGGATCAGTTCGGGAATGATTTAACTGGGTTTAATGGACTTTTGCAACCTTCTATTTTTGACAAGGCAAAACTCCAGAATACGTTGAGCAATGATGCCAATTCTCCAGTAATACCATTTGAGGAGCAGAAAAATGTATTATATCGCGGAAAAGTTTCTGTGACTAATGGTTTATTCGACTTCGACTTTATTGTACCCAAGGATATTGATTACGCATTTGGGGGGGGGAAGTCAAGTTTTTATGCGTTCAACCCATCGGATGAAAATGCTGGTGGCTATAGTACTGAGTTTATCGTTGGTGGGATCGATACCAACGGATTGTTGGATAATATAGGTCCCGAAATCACACTTTATTTAAACGACGAAACATTTGTTAATGGGGGGATTACGGATGAAACACCTATCCTCATTGCTCAATTATTTGACGAGAGTGGAATTAACACTGTCGGAAATGGAATAGGTCATGATATTACAGTGGTTTTAGATGAAGAGACCAGCAATGCGAAAGTATTGAATGAATTTTATGAAGCGGATTTAGATACCTATCAAAGTGGCCGTTTGAGATATCCATTCACAACATTAGCGCCTGGTATTCATACCCTAACATTCAAAGCTTGGGATGTGAATAACAATTCGTCCGAAGCAACATTAGAATTTGTAGTCCAGGAAAAGGTTGGTGTGGCCCTTGAACACGTGTTGAATTACCCCAATCCGTTTACCACATCGACTCAGTTTATGTTTGAACATAACCAAGTTTGCGCGGCATTAGAAACACAGATAGAAATTTTTACTGTAACTGGTAGGTTGGTAAAAACCATTAATGCTGATGTAAAAACACAAGGATTTAGAACTGAAGGGGTTTTTTGGGATGGAAAGGATGATTTTGGCGACCAATTAGCGAAGGGAGTGTATGTTTATCGTGTGACAATAACTAATTCCGATGGAGGCACTGCTCAGGCTATGGAAAAATTGTATCTTTTGAAATAGTTAAACAATATAATAACTCTTTTTCCGTATATTTGTTGGATTGTTTATATAACTAAAGAATTTAAATGAATAAAAAGCACATCATTGCCTTGGCGTTATCACTTGTTGGACTTGATGCTTCTGCTCAATCAACTGGTGGCAGTGACTTACAGCTGAATACGATTACATCGGCAGTTCCTTTTTTGCAAATCACACCAGATTCAAGATCTGGAGCAATGGGCGACGTAGGTACTGCTTTGAGCCCTTCTTCGAGCAGTTTGTTTTGGAATACTTCTATGCTTTCTTTTACAGAGGAAGATATGGAAATATCATTATCATACTCTCCTTGGCTTCAGCAGATTGCACGAGACATTAATTTGTCACATTTGTCAGGGTATAAGCGCATTAATGATAGAAATGTAATTGGTGGTTCATTGCGCTTTTTTAGTCTTGGTGAAATCGTTTTTACGGATGAAACTGGAAATCAAACACTTGTTCATGTGCCTAATGAGCTGGAGCTCTTAGCGGGTTACTCTTACAAGCTAAATGATAAGTTTGCGTTAGGGTTGAATGGTAAATTTATTTATTCGAATCTTACGGCTGGAATTGTTGTGGCTGGAGCTCAATCAAAGGCAGGTTTAGCTGGGGCAGCAGACGTTTCTTTCTCTTATGTTAATGATGATGTGAACTTCGGTGGAGCCGGCGGACGTATGGCGTTTGGTGCGACGTTGAACAATTTGGGGAATAAGATTTCATACACGGAATTAGATGATCGTGATTTCTTACCGACTAATCTGAAATTAGGATCTGCTATTACATTTGATTTTGATAATTATAATGTCTTGACATGGGCGGTAGATGTTTCTAAGTTATTAGTTCCAACTCCACCGGCAATTTTGACTATCGGTGGAACGCCTACCATTGTATCAGGGTACGACCCGAATGTCGGTGTTGTGCCTGGTATGCTTCAGTCGTTTTACGACGCGCCAGGTGCATTGACACGTGATGAAAATGGAGATTTTGTTGAAAATTCAGATGGAACTTATCAAGTCGAGGATGGTTCGAAGTTGAGAGAAGAATTAACTGAAATAATGATTGGAACAGGGGCTGAATACTGGTACAATAATGTTTTTGCCGTTCGTGGAGGATATTTCTATGAAAACCTAAATAAAGGAGCACGTCAGCACTTGACATTTGGAATTGGATTAAAATATAACATGTTTGGTATTGACTTTTCATACCTAACCTCTCTTCGAAGAAATAGTCCTTTGCAGAATACAATCCGATTTACCTTACGTCTTCACCTCGGAGGTTCTGGTAAGGCAACGGGTTCGGTTAAGCCTGAATAATGAAATTACGCATTGGATTTGGGGTTGATGTCCATCAATTAGTCTCAGAAAGAAAGTTAATTTTAGGAGGAATAGAAATTCCTTCTGACTTAGGTGCTCTTGGTCATTCGGATGCAGACGTATTGTTACATGCAATATGTGATGCGCTGCTTGGGGCATTGAACCTTCGAGATATTGGTTTTCACTTTTCTGACCAGGATCCCAAATACAAAAATATCGATAGTAAAATATTATTGAAAGATACCTATCAATTAATTAAACAACAGGGATTCAAAATCAACAATATCGATGCAACCATCATCGCTGAAAAACCTAAACTAAATCCACATATTCCTGCGATGCAATCGGTCATTTCCAAGTTATTGGAAGTTGAAGAGGATGCAGTTTCCATAAAGGCTACTACACATGAAAAGGTAGATTCATTTGGAAAAAGAGAGGCAATTAAGGCGTATGCCGTTTGCCTGCTCATTGCTGAATAATGAAAAACATTAATTCAATTATTTTTTTCGAAATAGGCTATTGAATTTGGCCTCTTGTTGTTTCTTTAAGTCTTCTAAATCTTGAGGGACTTCTCGCTTCCAGCGCTTGTGCGACCAAATCCAAAATTGAGGAGTTTGTTCTATAATTTTTTCCAATCGTTTCGTTTGCCCTTCTGTAATTTCTCCCCAAGAGGTTTGGAGAGGTGTGTCAGTGATAAGTTCAAGGTGCATGATGTAGTGTCCGCGCTTTGGCTTTTCGACATGAAAGAAAACAACTGCTTGATCATATTTGTTGGCTAATAGCTCGGGACCGAAAATTACTGGTGTGTCTTGATGTAAAAACTCCATCCAATAGCTCTTTCGTCCCTCTGCAGGAGCTTGATCTGCGAGGACGAGAGTAGCAGTAGGTACAGAAGGTGCGTCCTTGAAAAAGTCGTGAACGTTTTTTGCATGAATGATATGCATACCAAATCTTGAACGTCGGGAATTGATTTTCTTATCCCAAAATTTGCTCGTCATGGGCATTCCAATTCCCGCAGCTTGATGCGAAAAGAAGAGGTTCTGCCCGGTGATTAACCATTCCCAATTATTGTAATGCCCAGAGACTAACAAAACACTTTTATTATTTTGAAATAACGCCTCCAATACTTCCGGATTACTCACTTTAAATCGTTTACGTAATTCGCGTTCCGAGATGGTCATGTTTTTTGCTCCTTCAGCTAAGAGATCTGTCAGGTGTCGATAAAACTTGCGTTCAATTCTGCGCTGTTTGATAGGTGTTAAATGAGGAAATGATCGTTTTATATTGTTGCGAACCACCTCTCTCCGATACGGAATAAGTGTTATGAGTAGTAGATAGAAAATATCGGTAAAAGCATACATTACTGGTAGGGGTAAGTATGAAACGGGTACAATGAGACAGTAATATGCAAATCGTGCCAACATGCTCTTGATTTGAATCAAAAATACACTTTTCTCATCAAAAGATGGTAGAATTATTGAAACCCTCGTTCTTTCTTAATTGCTTCGTACGCATCTTGTACGCGTTGAAACTTTTCCTTTGCACCTTTTTGAAATTCCTCCCCCATTTGTGCTACTTTATCAGGATGGTGCTGAACCGCCAATTTGCGATATGCTTTCTTTACCTCTTGGTCAGTAGCTGTTTTCGTAATGCCAAGTATTTTATAATCACTCTCCGTATCGCGGTGAAACATGTTTTTCACACTTGAATAATCGCCCGTAGATACCCCCATAAAATGGGCGATATTTTCAATCATTTGTTGCTCCCTGTCAGAAACATGGCCATCCGCTTGAGCAATGCCAAATAAGTAATGTATGAGCTGCACGCGAGCCTCCGGCTGTATCCGCATGCGTATATCGCTACAGATTTCATTTAGTGGAAGCGGTTGTTGTTGGTCGATGAACGACTTTAAGGTTTTTAAATGCTGTTGAGTAAATTGCGGACCGAATTGGACAGTTAAAAATTGTTTGACGTAGTTCAATTCTGATTTTAGAATTTTCCCATCTGCCTTCATAACTGCCGCTGAGAGAACAAGCAGCATGGTTGGGAAATCGTAGCGTTGACTTTGTTGGCGATAAAATTCGAAGATATCCTGTGAGGAACGAAATTGTTGGCGATTGCCTCCTGACTGACCAGATCGTTCATTCAGCACCGCGGCGGCTCGTTGAAAATTATCGATGAAACCTCCAATTAGAAAACCGAAAAAAGCCCCCCAGAACGTTTTGGTTAACGAATAGCCAGCAAAGGCTCCAATCCATTTAAATAATCCAGTCATTCTTTGTTAGACATTAAGATAAAAGACATTAAGATGCTAAGATCTGCAATAACACCTTAACGTCTTAATATCTCATTGTCCGTTACACGAGTTCGATACTGCGGTTAACAAACGCTGTAAGTGCTTCTCCTTTCAGCATTCCTTGCGATAGAAGCGCTAAATCAGTAAGTTGTTTAACTTTTTGCTCTTTTGATTTTTTCTTTGATTCATTTAGTATTTCAGACACCTTCGGGTGATTGCTGTTTACAATAAGGTTGTACATCTCTGGAAATGCACCATAAAAACCAGCGCCGCCCAATTGCTGTTGCTCTTTCATTCTTCGTATAAATTCTGGCTGAGTAATAACAATTGGAGCTTCAGTTTCTGACATGCTTTCAAATTGAATTTTGAATTTGTCTTTGTTTACCGCGCCTTCGAAAATTGGTGTCAATTTTTCTTCGTCATCTTTGGATAATTTAGAAGGAATTTCGTCTTCTTTCTTAATTAATTTGTCAAGAGTGTCGGCATCTGCACGCGCAAAACTTACGTTGTCAAGTGTGGATTCCATTTTAGAAATCCAATGCGAAGCTAAAGGCCCCGTTAAATCTAACACTTCATAACCTCTGTCTTTGGCAGCTTTTACAAAGCTATATTGCGCCTCTTGGTCGTTCGTATATAAGTAGATTGTTTTGCCGTCTTTATCCGTTTGCAATGGAGAAACTTTCTCCTTGAATTCATCCAAGGTAAAGTACTTCCCATCTGTGTTTTTAACTAAAGAGAAGGCCTTTGCTTTATCGAAGAACTTGTCATCTGAGAGCATTCCGTATTCTACGAAAATACGCAGGTCTTCAAATTTACTTTCAAAATCTACACGATCTTTTGTAAACATTTCCTTTAGCTTATCGGCCACTTTTTTAGTGATGTGCGCAGAAATTTTCTTCACATTTCCATCACTTTGTAAGTAAGAACGCGAAACATTCAACGGGATATCTGGTGAATCAATCACACCATGTAACAATGTCAAAAATTCAGGTACAATTTCAGCTACATTGTCGGTAATGAAGACTTGATTTGAATACAATTGAATTTTATTCTTCTGAACTTCTACATTTTCCTTAATCTTAGGGAAGTACAAAATCCCCGTTAAGTTAAATGGATAGTCTACGTTTAAGTGAATATGGAACAGAGGTTCTTCAAATGTCATCGGATACAACTCGCGATAGAAAGCTTTATAGTCCTCCTCTTTCAAGTCAACCGGCATTTTCGTCCATGTCGGCTCAGTATTGTTCACTTGGTTAGGAACTTCAAACGAGATTTGTTTTACCTTGTCATTTTCATCTTTTTCTCCGGATGGATCATCCTTGTATTCTGTACGCGTCCCAAAAATAACAGGTATAGGTAAGAACTTACAATATTTGTCAAGAATACCACGAATTCTATTTTCTTCTAAGAATTCCTTGGAATCTTCCGTGATATACAAAACGATGTCAGTTCCACGAGTTTCTTTTTCGATTTCAGTAAGCGTATATTCCGTGGTACCGTTACTTTCCCATTGTACCCCTTTTGAGCCGTCGTGGCGAGCCAAAGAACGGATTTGCACTTTTTCCGCTACCATAAAGGCAGAGTAGAACCCAAGACCGAAGTGACCAATAATTTGTTCTGCGCCGTCTTTTCCTTCGTATTGTTTAACAAATTCTTCTGCACCCGAAAAAGCAATTTGATTAATGTATTTATCAATTTCCTCGGCATTCATACCAATACCACCGTCGCGTATGGTAAGTGTTTTGTCCTCTTTGTTGAGTATGACTTCCACTTTAAGTTCGCCAACCGCATTTTTATATTCGCCTTTCTTCGAAAGTACTTTTAATTTTTGTGATGCATCGACGGCATTTGAAACCAATTCTCTCAAGAAAATTTCATGATCAGAGTACAAAAACTTTTTAATAATCGGAAATATATTTTCCGTTTCTACACTAATGTGACCTGTTTTCATAGCGATAATTATTTTAAATATTCGATTGCATTAGTCAATGACTATGCCATGGGGTTATGACTG
>Ga0181574_10004311_pt1 | contig 12369 bp, 10 predicted proteins | sample 101ome_24_FD_145600 | JGI IMG/M metagenome (GOLD analysis project Ga0181574, IMG submission 145600) | Coastal salt marsh microbial communities from the Groves Creek Marsh, Skidaway Island, Georgia - 101410AT metaG (spades assembly) | ecosystem: Environmental > Aquatic > Marine > Intertidal zone... | reverse complement strand
GCATCAAAGCCCTCACCAAATCTCCTCTCACCGTGCAACAGACGCAACCATTATCCATGCTTATGATATCTTCTTTCTCCTTCATGTTCTCCGCCACGAGCGCTTCGTCGATCGAGACCGCGCCGAATTCGTTTTCAATCACCGCTATTTTCAAGCCGTGTTGAGAACTTTTCAAGATGTAATTCACCAGAGTTGTTTTTCCGGCGCCGAGAAAACCGGTGATTATGGTCACCGGCGTCTTCTTCTTCTCTTTCTTCTGTTCGCTGTTGTTGTTGTTGTTGTTGTTGTTGTTGTTGTTGTCATCGGTGGTGGTGGTGTCGTCTTCGTTACCGCTGCTCATTTTTTATTAGTATTATTTTTTTTACTTCTTCTTCTTCTTCGTCGTCGTCGTCGCGCTGTGGCGCTCTCGTGTGTGTCGATGCGTGCGTGTTGTGAGTAATTGTTTCATTACAAAAATGTGTGCGCCGTGTGTTCTTATTCTTTTTTTCATTTTTCTGTCGCTCATGCTGTCGCATATTCGCATTTTACTGTTTGAGTCTTTAGTCATAAGTCTTTATAGTCTTTAGTCTATTTTGCATTGTTGCTTTTATTCTTTCGAAGAATGCGTCAAAAAATATTTTCTCGTTCGTGGGACGCTCTTCAGAAACTCTCCCTCGCAGCCTTGTTGATTTTCTGCTTTCCACTGGATTTCGGCGATTTTGTTAAGCTCAAAGTCCCTGGGCCTCCGACCTTGCCGGCCCAAGTCGCGACCGTAGAGTGATCTATCTTGTTGACGTTTCAGTCGTTTTCCTTTTTTAAACTCTTCTTACGCAAGAAACAATTTACACGTTCTTCACATTCTACTGGTTTGGTTCAGTCCATCTAGCACGACCGGAAGATGATCCATGATAGCCATTGTTCCTGATAATCATCAGAAGGAAAGAGAAAGTCCTTATTAATTTGATCGTATCTTACAAAATGAAGTCAAAACGATTGTTTTTCCAAAGTTAAGCGCGAAGATTTTCAGTTGGATACTCAGAACCGTTTGCATTTGACTAGTTCAAGAGGTACAACTTTCCCACAAGAAAGATGAAGACTCTCGCACGGCGGCGGTGTAACAAACGAAGAGAGGCAAACGGAGAAAGATCAAGTGAGAAATTTATATGATCGATACGATACTTACTGGCAAAACATGGAGAGAAACAGTGCGCTATCTAACATTTCCCTCTTTGCAAAAGTGGTTGGAGTTTCAATATTCAGCCAAGAAACAAGTAAATCCGTGTCATGTCAGCATTCAAGTGCGCTGATCAAGATCTGACGAGAAGAGTTCTTTGAAATCTTGAAAAAAGATTTCCTCTAAACTGTTTTTAACCACGTCTGCACCAATCATTTCCCAACGTCTAGTCTTGTCCCCTTGAACAAGAATGCACTTCATACCAAGTGAATGCGCAGCTTCACAACATGAAAGCGACGCACCTAATACTACGCATCTATTACACGAACGCTGAATTAAATTTGCTGCATAGGCATAAAGTTCTGGATCTGGAAGTCCATTGGCAGTATCATCACTTCCTACAATTTTCTCCTCAACGCTCTTCTTGTGTAGCTTTGGAAAGTTGTCTTCATCTTCAACATCAAAGTAGGTATGAATACCAAGTGAAACCAGAATTGCCCTTAAATCCTGGCGGCTTTCAGATGAAGTGATTATGCACGGAATGTCTTGTGAAGTCAGCATCCTCAACAGGTTATGAACTCCTGGTTTTAGATCTGTACAAGTCTTCGGAGTAGAACTTTTTTTAAGGAGGTGATATTCCCTGATGAGATCACGAACAAAGTAACGATCGGTACCCCAAAACATGACTTGGGTAATGAATTGAGTTGGATTACTCCGTTCTGCAACTTTTAAATCATAGTTACTAGGATATCTCAATTTCCTTTTCTGTGCTAGCTTCAACCAGGCATCTTGAGAGTCCATATTACCAGCTTCTACAAGCAAGCAATCAAGGTCTATGATCAGTCCAAACCAGCGAGTTCCGAGCTGTTCTAAACGTTTTAAAGGGTTTGAAATGATGACTTTATCACTTTGCTCAAAATCGGAGTTTTCCCCATCATATAACCTTTCTACAAAACATCGACAAGGTGTAAGTATTTTGCTTCTTTTAAACTTCTTGTTTTTTCTGTTGCATTTCAAAAGCCTAACTGGGCCAGTAACATTCATAGGATATGTGTTATAAATTGAGATTTTTGATAAATTCAATACAGAATTGGGCAGATGCATGTTTGGCAGTAATGAAAGCACAAGTCTTTTTAGGGGTCTCGCTACCTTATTCTTGTACTCTAATTTCGCTTTTCGAAGCGAACCATCTTTACTCAAAAAGCGGAAGCACAGACTCAACAAAAAACCAACGTTTTACTTTAAGGTTCAAGTAATAGCACTCGTACTAGGTAGAAAAAAGTATTTACCTTTTACTATTGAGTCAGTCTCATCTTGTCTGATTTCCAATAGAAACCTGGAGTTAGTGTGTTGTGAGTAAATTGTTTCTTGTGCAGGGTGTGAGTTTATGGCAGTTATTTCACAAACTGGAGCACTATTTCCTTCATTCCTGGGAATGATACGTAATACTCTAATTCAGCCCAATGTTTAGGGTTTCATTTTTTCGACAAACGCCAGGCAGAACTGACAGTTTGACAGAAAGCAGAAACACAGAAAGAGAAAAATTAGAGAGAAATGAAAAAAAAGGCCGGAAAACACAAAAAGTGAATAGTGACGAAGTGAAAAAAACTTGGAAAGTGTTCACGCTGTACTTCACTCATATACGTCAAAACTGGAAAGCTGAAAACTGGCCGATACGCCGGTTGGCCGTGTGGCTTGTGTGCTTGTCGTAATATCGCGACATCTATCTCCCAAAAGGTGTCCGAACAACAACTAAATGTTATGCGACAACCTTTGCACTCTACCAACGTTATATCCGTATGAAAAACTACTCCTAATTCGCTACTCTTTTTCACTAAGACTGCATAAGCTTGAAGTTAGAGGGGGTCCGTGAGGAGAAAATTAATAACAATATGCCTTCTAATAAAAGTAAGATTTCATACTACTACGACTCTGAGGTTGGTACTAGCTATTATGCTCCGAACCATCCGATGAAGCCACATAGGTTAAGTATGACACATAGCCTAGTACTTGCATATCAGCTGCATGAGAGTCTTGACGTTTTCCGGCCAAGGAAAGCAACGACAAGTGAACTTACTCAGTTTCACGCTGAAGACTACGTCGATTTTCTATCAAAAATTACTCCAAATACCCAACACGAGTATCTCGCTCAAATGCAAAGGTTCAACCTGGGAGAGGACTGTCCTATATTTGATGGTTTGTTTGATTTCTGCAAAATTTATTCAGGAGGCTCTATTGAAGGTGCGGTACGAATCAACCACGGAACTTCAGACATAGCAATAAACTGGTCAGGTGGTCTACATCATGCAAAGAAATCTGAAGCTTCTGGATTTTGTTATATAAACGATATTGTTCTAGCTACTCTTGAGTTATTGAAGTATCATGCAAGGGTACTTTATATAGATATAGATATCCATCATGGTGATGGTGTTGAGGAAGCATTTTATTTGACAGACAGAGTCATGACGGTAAGTTTTCACAAATTCGGTGATCTTTTCTTTCCAGGAACTGGAGATTTAGGTGATGTAGGAATGAACAATGGAAAATACTACTCAGTTAATGTCCCACTCCACGATGGTATGGATGATCAAAATTTTGTGGATATCTTCAAGTCGACCATGCAAAAAGTCATGGAAGTTTTCCAACCTGGAGCTATTATTTTACAGTGCGGAGCAGACTCTCTTGCTGCTGATCGCCTGGGCTGCTTCAACTTAACACTCCAAGGTCACGCATCATGCGTAGCTTTTATGAAATCATTTAATATTCCGCTTTTAGTTTTGGGAGGCGGGGGATACATTAAATCCAATGTTGCGCGTTGCTGGGCAAATGAAACTGCAACTCTACTTGGAAAAACTCTAGACGAGAATATTCCAGAGCATGAATTTTATTACGAGTATTATTCTGATGCTTCATATCAGTTGAAAGTTCAGCAAAAGAACCCTATCGAGAATTTAAATTCATATGCATATCTTCAAGGCATTAAAACTTGTATCCTCGATAATCTTAGTCAATTGGAAGTAGCACCTAGTGTTCAGATGCACGAGGTACCCCCTGAAGCTTTCATACCTGAACTGGATGAGTCTGCTTTGACTGAGGATGAGTCGTCTAACAGTGTTATCAAAAGTATGGCGGTAAATGCGTTGGGATCGTATGGGTGAGAAGAACAATGCTTCTTCAGGGAATCAAGACTGATTGATCTTGATGATTGATTTTTTTTTGGAAATTTGTGAACACAAGTGGAACCACTATCAAACCTTGGTGTTTTATATTCGGAGTGACCTTGTGGCTGAACGCAAACAAATGAATCATACACACAAACTTCTTTCACGTCAATTAGAACTATAAAAGATAGCTTATTTGGAATGCAAGTTTTTGTCTTTCTTGTAGTTGAGGCGTTTGTGTATTTGTGTCCAGGTACCAAGTGTAGGTGCTTTTCTCCAGATATCATTTTTCTGCTATTCTATGACACTATCAGACTATGGCTTTGTTTTTAATCTTTTGTTTTTTCACCCAATCAATACGTGTATCGTCGTAAACTGAAAACTAACTTGTTAAAGTGGAGAACCTGGTCACTTCACTATTCGAACTCGTAGAGTCTTCATCAAATCATTAGATGAACTAAAAAGCGCTACCAGTGCTTTCTACCGCTTTCTTACTGGCACATGTGCTCTCACACGCACGCGTGTGGCTAAAAAATCAAACCAAATAAGTTTCCTAAGAATCGCATAAGCTCCTGTTCTCCCCGAAATTTGAGTTTTGAAGTTTTGCAGACTTTTACAAGTTATACACAGACAAAACGCGAGTCCAAATCTTAAAAGTAATGACGACTATATCTTCTTTAACTGGCACGCTAGAGGAGTTCGATGTGCTTAAATCGAAAGGAAACGCTTGCTTTAACGGTTGAGTTTGTTAACCTCGTAGTTTTTTGTGTACTGAATAAATTTGAACGATTTCTAGAACACTTATATTCCCAGGCCCTTTCTTTCTATTCTGATGCATTGAAACTGAAGAACGATCCAATCATACTATGTAACCGTGCTCTGGTACATTTAAAGTGTGAAAATTTTGGTTCAGCTCTAGCAGATAGCTCTGCTGCAATTGCACTCAATCCTCAAAATGCGAAGGTATTGTACCAGTATTTTTATTCCTTGGTTATTTAACAGCACATTGCGCTGCCCAAAATTTAGGCCTACTATAGACGTGGTATGGCTTATTTCGCACTGACTAAATTTGCTTTGGCGAGTAAAGATTTCAAGCGCGTAAGTCTTTGTATTTCAAATACGACTAGTATTTACAGTGGAAATAGTCCGTTCTTTTAAGTCCAACAAATCTTGCTGCTCGGTCACGATTTGAAGAATGTAAGAAGAATATTAAGAGATCAAAATTTGAAGCAGCTATATCCAATACGAGCGTTAGCGTATGTTTTAGAAGGATTGTGTAGAAAATACGGTTATTTTTGTTCACAGGCTTCAGACATGCTGAAGGTAGAAGACTTCGTAGTCAATGATACATATGATGGGCCATGCTTAGAAGACGATGGTAAAATTACTGAGAGCTTCATAGAAAACATGGTGGTTCATTTCAAGAACGGAAAGCAAATCCACAAACGGTGAAATTGATATCAGACTTACTATTATTCGTCATTACTCTTTTCACCGAAGATTCGTAGCCCAAATTCTTCTTGGGGTCAAAAAGATTTTTGAGGAGCTACCAAATATTTGTGAAGTTTCTATTCCGCATGTAATTAATCTTTGTTGAATAAGTGAAATGATGCTAAATCACTGTGACCAGGGATCTACTTTTACAATATGTGGTGACATACATGGACAGGTATTTTCATTCATCACACTGAATAAAAAATTGAATTGTCAATTACTTTTTTAGTTCTTTGACTTATGCAACATTTTTGAAATAAATGGGAAGCCAGCAAAAGATAACATATACTTGTTCAACGGAGATTTTGTTGACAGAGGATCATTTTCCTGTGAAGTTATTTTGATACTTTTTGCGTACAAATGTCTTCTTCCAAAGGTAAATTATTGTTCCCGGGGATATATTATTAAATGAATAAGTAGCATTTTCACCTTCTCCGAGGCAACCATGAAACAAAGGCCATGAATGCTCTTTATGGATTTCAAGGAGAACTTAAGCAAAAATATGGAGAATACTTCACATCTATTTTTGATGAAGTTTTCTGTACCTTGCCGCTGGTATATTCTAATCCGTAAGTTGAGTGTTTTGAGAAAAAAACATTTTCTTCTAGGGCTGCATTCTCTCAGAGCAAATTTTTATAGTACATGGTGGCTTATTTTCAGATTCAGAAATCACTATTCAACAATTGAATGCTATAGATAGATTCAAAGAGCCATCAGATGTAAAAAATATTCTCAAATTTCATTTAAATCTTAATTTTGACTCCTTTCCTAGAATGGTGCTTTTTGTGAAATCTTATGGAGTGATCCCTGCGATTCACATGGCAAATTCCCAAACAAACGTGGAATCGGGATTGCATTTGGTCCTGATGTAACCCAGGTATAATTGGTTTCATTATCAGATGCGAAAAGATTTATCGATACTGTTCAGAATTTCTTAAACAAAAATGATTTGAAGTTAGTAATAAGAAGCCACGAAGTTAAAGATCAGGTTGACACTTTTCACATATTTACAATTTTATGTCTAGATCTTTTTATTTATTAGGGATACGAAATTCAACACGGCAATAATTTGATCACAGTTTTCAGTGCGCCAAACTATTGGTATGAATATAAAAAAATATTTTTAACTGAATTAACTGACAGCGTTAAAAATAGCGATCAGATGGGGAATAAAGTATTACATTGATGCTTTGTTTGCACACAGTTCATTTTTTCTTATTCTAGGGCGCCTTCATCAGAATAAAAGATGACATGATACCAGAATTTATTACATTTTACGCTGTCTCTCATCCAAATGTTCCAGCTATGTTCTATGCCAATCCTTACACCAAAATTTTACAGTGAATCGCGAGAGAGTGAACATCTATTGCGCTACAAATTGTAGAAATCTTATTATTTTAATAGTGTAGCAATGAGCAAGGTAGATACCTTGTACACATTACACACTACACGTAATTGCTTGGGTGCTCGTAGTCAGTTGTCATCCTCTGTTTCACTTTCATCGTTTAAACAACTGCGTGAATCTTTACTTTTCGATCCGTTGGATAATTTTGAAACCTTTTGAGACCTTTCTCGATTTGAGGATGCTATTTTCTCATTGCCCTTTACTCCTATATCATCTTGGCCAGTTTCCACACCAACATCATTATTTCCTTCTTTCATAGCCTGTGAAGCCTGATTCTCTTGGCGAACTCGCTCCTCTTCCAAGGAAGCCCTTAAGGCCAGCATCAAAGCCGGATCTTCACCTAGATCACTTCCCGCTTCACCGATTGTATTCACGTTTGCTGTGGCAGCTGCAGCTGCAAAACCACTACCAATGTTTGATCCCGTTGAATTGAAGATATGAGTCGCAATAAGTGTATCTGCAATAGACTGGCCCCGAGGGACATTAATCAAATGACTGTTGTCATTCTTGTTTACCATGGAAAGCAAAGAATCTAGTTTTCTTTCGTTATCTTTGCAGCTACCAAAACTCACAATATCAATCGCAACATTGCACTTTTTCAGTTTCCGGCCAACTCTAAGAAGCTCATCCTCATCATCGGATATGGGAGATCCAATGAAAACAACAATCCGCATGCGCTGATGCTTGTTTTGGCGATGTTTCAACGCAAGATGGGCCACTTGGATACCTGTTACTAAGTTTATTTCACCTTGTATGGTTATCCCGTGTACTGAGTTCAAAACTTTGCCAAGATCGTTTGTCGGTGTTACAAGTACGCGTGGAACTTTACCAGCTAAACTCAAAATACCAACAGAGCTTTCTGGATTATTCTGAGTTTTTGCACCTGCCAGTAAATTAACCGCGTCTGCTTCCGCCTATGAATAAAGAGTTAGACAGGACCTTATAGTTTTGGTTCTTATTCATACCTGTAAACGTGTCGGTGCATAATCGGAATTACGAACGTACTCCGAATTATCCATACATATCACAGTCGCTTCGAGCACCATGTTGTTAAAGGCTTTCAGTAATTTAATTTCTGAGTACTAAATCCTTACGATCAAATCAGATCGTCTGAGAGGCGCAGTCGAGTATCAGACACGCGAATGTTTTTTTCACGTTTAAGCCAAACGCTTTTTTTAGAGTACTTACACGGTAGTTGGCAAGTGAGTAGTCGCTAGGGGGGTAAGTATGTACTTTTACTACTATGTAGGAAAGTACCGGTACCCTATTATCAATAACAAACCTCAACGGACTGATGCAAGCGCAAGCAAGCGAGAAAAAACACCTGATCACGGGAAAATTTCTCGGACACCCAGACGAAACCACGAGAGCAATGTAACCAAACAGACAGACAGAAGCACAGAACCTTAAGTGGAGAAAATTTTTAGACTGCAGATGTGCAGGGTCTATCGTCTGAGGGAATCAGGGAAAAAAATTGTCAAGGAGGCCTCTGCCTGGCTGAACGCTGAACCAACCGACCAAGAACCAAGGAAGGAGGCACCTCAATTCTTTAAAAAAAGGAAAAAAGGAAAAAGAGCTGGTGAGCTGCACAGCTGCTGTGTCTTCTTTTACCATTTTACGAAAGCTGCTTTTTGCCTCTAAAACTCGCCGGCAACTTAACGCAGTGCTCGATATAGTAATATTCGGTTTTACAACTCATAATAATTGTTCGCATATTAGTTTCCGTGGTTGAACGATATCCTTGTTTGCCCCAGTTGTCCTTAAAGTTGCCTGTTTTACACCAACGTCCATAGAAGAAAAAGTTATGGTCTCTTCCGCAGGAGACGCTAAATTTTTCGTCTCCACTTCTAAAGGTAAGAAGAACATTTTAGGTTCAATCTGCATACTTATGAATATGTCAACTTTCAAAGGAGAAATCGCTGAATGGCGTGAAGAACTCAGAAGAGCTGATCAAGATAAACAAATTGATGTTTTGAAAAAAGGTACTTATTTTTAACTGAACAAATTATTGTGTTGTGAAAGTGCTTTGACACAGTGATAGCTGCCATGACTGTGGGTAAAGATGTATCTTCATTATTTGCAGAAGTCTTGAATTGCATGCAAACGGACAATATTGGGCTGAAGAAACTTGTTTATCTTTACCTCATCAATTATGCAAAATCTCAACCAGATCTGGTTATTTTAGCTGTGAACACTTTCGTCAAAGTATGTGAAAAATTCAATACTAAATATATTGATTTTTCTGTACTAGGATTCACAAGACCCAAATCCGCTCGTAAGAGCTCTTGCTGTTCGGACCATGGGATGCATCCGTGTAAATAAGATCACTGAGTATCTCTGTGATCCACTTTACGAAACTTTACAGGTACTTCTAACTTCTAGATCAATTTCAAAGTTTCTGCAACATTATAAATGAAGGACACCGAAGCTTATGTTAGGAAAACTGCTGCAATCTGCGTAGCTAAATTGTTTGATATTAATCCTGAACTAGTTATTGAGAGGTTTATGTGTACTTGACTTTCGAGAATCTGTCTGAAATGTGTAAAAAAGGGGATTCCTCACCCAGTTACAGCTGTTGCTTGGAGATCCAAACCCAATGGTAGTGGCAAACTGTGTTGCTGCTTTGAGCGAAATTAACGAGAAAAATTGTAATGTCGTTCCGAGCACAAGTTTTGACGATGTATTCAAGCTTCTCAATGCTCTCGATGCATGTACTGAGTATGTTCTTTTTATTGTTTTCTTTTTTTTAACTTAATGACTTCTGTCAAAGATGGGGGCAAGTATTTATATTGAATGCGATAGCATCATATCACACAGAAAAGGAGGAGGAAATACTTCAAATTTTGCATCGTATCACTCCACGTTTGCAACACGCAAATCATGCAGTTGTTCTATCCGCCATACAAGTTTTATTGAATCATGCGGAGGTATTATCCATTTTGAGTTCACAAAACAAAAATCACTTTTCCAAAACTTTTCAGGGCTTGACACAAAATGGGCTTAAAGTTGAATGCATTCGAAAAATTATCCCTCCGCTTATTACGCTCTTGAACTCGGAGCATGAAATACAATACATAGCTTTAAGAAACATTAAGCTCGTAATGCAGCGCTATCCTGATATTCTACAGGGGAATGTTAAGGTACGCACGAACTTTTTTATTACATATTTCTTCTAAATTTTGCATAGGTGTTCTTCTGTAAGTACTTGGATCCAGTTTATGTAAAGCAAGAAAAACTGGACATCATGGTCAATTTAGCGAGTGAAGATAATATTACACAAATATTGAGTGAACTTCGAGAATATGCGACAGAAATAGATATTGAGTTTGTCAGACACTCGATCAGAGCGATAGGGCAATGTGCAATTTCAATTGAAAAAGCTGCTTCACAATGCGTGCACAAACTGCTGGAGCTTGTGAGCACGCGAGTGAACTATGTTGTGCAGGAAGTCGTGATAGTCATGAAAGATATTTTTAGAAAATATCCCGATGAATACGAAGGAGTAATCAACACTTTATGCGATTGTCTTGAAAATTTGGACGAACCAATCGCAAAGTCTGCGATGGTGTGGATTATTGGCGAATATGCAGAGCGAATAGAGGGTTCTCAGGATCTTATTTCAAGTTTTGTTGATTCTTTTCCTGAAGAGCATTCAATAGTGCAGCTGCAATTACTCACGTCTGTGGTCAAAATTTTCTTGAAGTGTCCAGATTCAGTGTCACATGCAAACATGGAGCGTTTGCTTTCAGTAGCGTCATTTGAAACGGACAACCCAGACATACGAGACCGAGCTTTTGTGTACTGGCGAGTATTAAGTTCTCAGTCAAAGTGCGCACGTGACATAATTCTTGATGCGAAACCGATCATTGAGCGTCAATCTAAAATATTTGGTAAGCAAAAATTTCTGATTGCTGCTATCCTAAAATAAAACCTTAATTTTTTCAGATGCTACAATACTTGACGAATGTTTACAACAACTTTCCATGGTAGACACAATCACGACAAAGTAAATTGTTCAACACCCTTTGAGAAAAGCCGACGCAAGAACTTAGATGAAGGTGAGAGTTCCTTGAGCCTCGTGATAAATATGACGTTACTGATAGACAGTGTTAAGAATCCCATAAGCTTGAATCGTAAAAATATATTCCTCTTCAACAAAAACACCTTGCTCTTGACCTGGATTTTTTTTCCTTTTTCAATATTCTTCTATTATATACTACCTGTATCTATGCAGGAAAGTGACTTTTTGTCAGTTTGTATATAAAAAAAAAGCTACAGGCACACAGGTACGAGGTACCTGTATACCAGGCTACCAGCAATCAGTTTTATTTCTTTTTTAGATTTTTCCCCCTTTTCCCTAATCTTCTGCCTGTTCGTGCTTTCGGTTATTATTTTCATCACTTGACATAGAAAGTGAGGTCACGAGAAACTGAATAAGATTTAACTCGGCGCTGCATTTGGATACGACTGTAACACTGTAAAATAGAGGCTTCAAAAAGTGAAAAGGTGACCACTTGAAACGACTTTGAAGTTTGTGTGTTTCGGACTTTCGGTTGGAATTCCTCTCAACGTCGACTACTCGAGCTGTAACTTCAAACTTAACAAAACAAAATTATTGGTTCTTTGAGCAAGAAAGTGAAAATTGATCATCAATGGCTTCATTAGCTAGGAGGATTAAGCATATTTCTAAATTACAATTTAGATCTTCCGAATTTATCTCCGTAAGAACTTTCGTTCCGTTCGATATTGAATAAAATTTGTTGTCAAATATTAGGTTCGCTATTGGTCAAGCAACACATGGTCAAGCAATTATCGTTCATGTTTTAGGTATGTATTCTACTTTAATAAAGTTCGATGATGAGGTTTACTTTACAGCCCATTTGCAAACACTTGTGGAAGAAGAGTGGTTCAGAAACAACATGCTCTACAGTTCTATTCTAGTGCTACTCGATCTTCTGAAGAGCAGATTGTGGTACCACAAATGGGTGATTCCATCACCGAAGGTACCCTAGAAAAGTTTTTAAAGTTTCCGGGAGATAAAGTACAGGTTGACGAAGTTGTTGCCTTGATTGAAACAGATAAAGTCACACTTGATGTACGCTCCACGAATTCTGGTCAAGTCAAGGAGCTAAAAGTGTTAGAAGGAGAATCAGTGG
>Ga0181574_10004305_pt1 | contig 12376 bp, 10 predicted proteins | sample 101ome_24_FD_145600 | JGI IMG/M metagenome (GOLD analysis project Ga0181574, IMG submission 145600) | Coastal salt marsh microbial communities from the Groves Creek Marsh, Skidaway Island, Georgia - 101410AT metaG (spades assembly) | ecosystem: Environmental > Aquatic > Marine > Intertidal zone... | reverse complement strand
AAATGCAGAGGGTCAATTGGAGTTAGCGTCAACTGTTGGTGCTGGCAACCCAATGACCGATGGCAAAACACCCTTGTTAACCTGTGATGTTTGGGAACATGCCTATTACATCGATTACCGGAACGCCCGCCCAGCATATCTCAAGGCATTCTGGGAGCTGATTAACTGGGATTATGTCGCTGAGCAATACGCAAACGCATAATCCGCATTGCATGATCAAAAAACCCGCTTCGGCGGGTTTTTTTATGCGCTCATGATCAAAGCCAACAGACATAAAAAAACCCCATCCAGAGACTGAATGGGGTTCTCGACCTCAGGGTCAGCTTACATCATGCCGCCCATTCCTGGGTCCATCGCTGGTGCCGCAGGCTTGTCTTCTTTGATCTCAGTGATCATACATTCTGTTGTGATCATTAAACCGGCAACAGAAGCAGCCGCTTGCAGAGCAGAACGTGTCACTTTCGCAGGGTCCAAAATACCCATTTCGATCATGTCACCATACTCACCGCTTGCCGCGTTGAAGCCGAAGTTACCTTCGCCTTGCTTCACCTTATCGACGACCACAGAGGCTTCTCCACCAGCGTTAGTCACGATCTGGCGGAGAGGTGCTTCCATTGAGCGCTTGGCAATTTGAATGCCAACATTCTGCTCTTCGTTATCACCAGTCAGCTCGCCAACCGCTTGTAGCGCACGAATCAATGTGACGCCACCACCGGCAACCACACCTTCTTCGACCGCTGCGCGTGTTGAATGCAGCGCATCTTCAACGCGAGCCTTCTTCTCTTTCATTTCGACTTCAGAACCAGCGCCGACCTTGATGACCGCAACACCGCCTGCCAGTTTCGCTTTACGCTCCTGAAGCTTCTCACGATCGTAGTCAGATGATGTTTCTTCGATCTGCGCTTCGATCTGCTTCACGCGGCCTTTGATGTCGTCTGCTTTACCAGCTCCATCAATGATTGTGGTGTTCTCTTTAGAAATCTGGATCCGCTTGGCGGTACCCAAATCGTCCAACGTTGCTGTCTCAAGCGAGAGACCAACTTCTTCTGAAATCACCGTACCACCTGTGAGAACAGCGATGTCCTGCAACATCGCCTTGCGACGATCACCAAAGCCAGGAGCTTTGACGGCAGCGACTTTAACAATGCCACGCATGTTATTCACAACCAACGTCGCCAAGGCTTCGCCTTCAACGTCTTCTGCGATCAACAATAATGGCTTGCCAGCTTTCGCAACACCTTCCAGGACCGGAATCAAGTCACGGATGTTTGAGATTTTCTTATCAACCAACAGCACAAAGGGATCTTCCAATTCTGCTGTCATGTTGTCTTGATTGTTGACGAAGTAAGGTGACAAGTAACCGCGGTCGAATTGCATCCCTTCCACGACGTCAAGCTCGTCTTCAAAACCAGACCCTTCTTCGACCGTAATCACACCGTCTTTGCCAACTTTTTCCATGGCTTCAGCGATGATTGCACCAACGCCTGCATCGGAGTTCGCAGAAATCGTACCGACCTGAGCAACGGCTTTGGAATCTTCGCATGGCTTAGCCATTCCGCTGATCGCTTCAACAGCAGCTTTCACCGCTTTGTCGATACCGCGCTTCAAATCCATTGGATTCATACCCGCTGCAACCGACTTCAAACCTTCGTTCACAATCGCTTGAGCCAAAACAGTCGCGGTGGTTGTTCCATCGCCGGCCACATCAGATGTTTGAGAAGCAACTTCTTTCACCATCTGCGCGCCCATGTTTTCAAACTTGTCTGCAAGTTCGATCTCTTTGGCAACGGAAACACCGTCTTTCGTTACGGTTGGTGCACCAAACGACTTATCAAGAACAACATTACGACCTTTCGGTCCCAGTGTCGTCTTTACTGCGTCTGCCAAAATATTTACGCCAGCAAGCATACCCTGACGGGCAGCATCACCAAATTTTACATCTTTAGCTGTCATGTCTAAAAAATCCTTTTATCAGGGGTCTTACTTTTCAACTACGCCAAGAATCTCTGATTCGTTCATGATCAGAAGCTCTTCACCGTCAACTTTAATTGTGTTGGAGCCTGAGTATTGGCCGAACACTACCGTGTCACCGACTGATACCGACATCGCACGGACTTCTCCGTTATCGAGTGGCTTACCGGTACCGACAGCAACGATTTCACCCTGATTTGGCTTTTCAGCCGCAGAACCAGGAAGCACGATGCCACCTGAAGTTTTAGTTTCCTCTTCCATGCGACGAATAACGACGCGATCGTGGAGTGGACGAATGTTCATTTGCTGATATCTCCGCGTTATGACAATGAACTGAGGCTTACGCCTTTCCTCGACCCTCCCAACCCAATGAGTTGGAACGCTTTCCTTAGCTCACCTGTGGGGGGTTAACCGCCAGGGACTACCTGTCCCCAGGACAACCCGGTTGATGCGGACGCTTTTATTTTTTTCAACAGTCGAACTAAAAATTTCTATCATCGACGCGATGGAATTCACCTTCGATCACGATTTTATCGCGATATCGATCGATGAGTTTGAAGAGCAACCACTGCCGCGTTTGCGGGATGAGAAGTGCAAATCCTACCGCGTCAGTCACAAACCCAGGGGTTAACAACAGCGCGCCACCGACGGCAATCATCACACCGCTGACAAGCTCTGATGCTGGAATCGCGCCTTCATCCATTTTGCGCCGCGCGCGCATCAGAGTAGAGAGGCCCTGCTGTTTGAGAAGCGACAAGCCAATCGTTGCCGTCAACACCACCAATCCGATCGTTGGTAACGCACCAATCCAGCCACCGACTTCGATGAGAATCCACATCTCAACGATGGGGATCAGCATAAATAGTAATAACGGCATGCTTCCTCCTGTGTCGCCAGAATACAGATTTGTCGACCACAAACCAAAGAGGGGTAGCTTTTTTTTGCAGTGCAACTAAACTGCATCAGGAAATATTGCATCGCAACAAATTGTTTTGTGCAACGACAAACGGATATAGGTTTTAAGGATTAAACATGGATCTCAATGGCAAGGTAGTGGTCATTACAGGTGGCGCCCAGGGTCTTGGACGCGCGATGGCGCTCAGGCTCGCGCCGAAGAAACCGCATATCGCACTCATTGATATGAACGAAGACTCGCTCGCTGAAGCCAAAGCATTGATTGAACGCGCTGGCGCTAAGGTCTCAACTTGGGTTTGCAATGTTGCAAAAGAAGAAGAAGTTGATGTGGTCTTCGCGCAAATTGCTGCACAAACGGGACGTCTCGATGCGGTTGTTAATAATGCTGGAATTACCCGTGACTCAATGCTGTTAAAGGTCAAAGACGGTGTCGTTGAAAATCGGATGAGCGTCGAGCATTGGCAGCAGGTTGTCGATGTGAACTTAACCGGCACCTTCCTGTGTGGGCGTGCTGCTGCAACTGAAATGGTGAAAGCTGGAAACGGAGGCTGCATCATTAATATTTCGTCAATTTCTCGCCATGGGAACATGGGGCAAACCAACTACGTCGCAACCAAAGCTGGCGTGGCTGCAATGGCTGTAACCTGGTCTAAGGAATTAGCACGTCAAGGAATCCGTTGTGCAGCCATTGCTCCTGGTTACATTGGGACTGAAATGGTGCTGACGATGAAGCCAGAGGCGTTGGAAAAAATTGCTGCCGGAATTCCTGCAAAACGACTCGGTGAGCCCGATGAAATTGCACAAACCGTCGAGTTCATTTTAGAAAATGATTACGTCAATGGTCGTGTCATCGAAGTTGACGGCGGGTTACGCGTTTAAAAATCTTGCCTTTCGGATCAGTCTCCCGACAATGGGACTCTGATCCGGACGGCTTATGACACTCAACGACACGCTCAAAACCTATCTCGACAAGCGCATTCTCTGGGTTTTCCTCATGGGTTGCGCAAGTGGCTTCCCTTGGGTTCTGATCGCCTCAGCGTTATCTGCTTGGCTCAAAGATGCCGGCGTCTCAAGAACCGAAATTGGCTTGGTAGGCATTGCTTACGGGATTTATGCATTTAACTTCCTCTGGGCTCCACTGATCGACCGGGTGAACATTCCTTCTATCACTCGAATCGGCCAACGAAAAAGCTGGATTCTTCTGACGCAGGCCGCCATGGCCTTACTGACCTTAGTTTTGGCCACAGTTCAAGCGCCGGGCGAACAGCTCGCATTGGTCGGAATGTTAATTTTCGCCATCGCGCTATTTTCCGCGACGCAAGACATCGCCATTGACGCATTTCGTGTCGATCATTTTTCTTATGGCAATCAAGCGTCCATTCCAGCTGCCTCTGCAATGGCGACCGTCGGTTGGTGGGCAGGTTATTCGTTCCCGGGCTACTTCGCATTTGCTTACGCAGATGCGGTCGGTTGGAATACCGTTTATTTGATGCTCGCCGGATGCTTGGGAGCCTTCATGCTGGCGACCTGTTTCATCAAAGAACCAGAGACCGACAGAGAGGCTTTACAACGCGAGATAGAATCGCACTATCTTCAAGGAGAACAGACTCGATCTCAGCGCATGATCACTTGGTTGACGGTGACTGCGTGGGAGCCGTTGGCTGACTTCTTCAAAAACCATGGCTTACGGCTCGCCATCTTGATTTTGGTGTTCATCTTCTTATTTAAAATCGGTGAGGCATTTCTCGGACGCATGTCGATCGTCTTCTATAAAGAATTGTTCACTAACGAAGAAATCGGGACCTATCAAAAACTCTATGGCGGACTTGCGACCTGTGTTTTTGCACTCATTGGCAGCATCATCAACGTTCGGCTAGGAGTCACACGCGGTTTGTTTATCGGTGGCGTTGCGATGGCCGGCAGTAATTTACTGTTTGCCTGGCTTGCAATGGCTGGTCCTGATAAATCCATTCTGCTGTTTGCGATCTTGACCGATAATTTCACCACGGCGTTCTCGACCGTCGCTTTCGTGAGTTTCTTAACGGCGCTGACTGGAAAAGCATTCTCGGCCACTCAATATGCCTTACTGGCATCCATTGGCAATGCGGGTCGAACCGTGCTGGCATCAAGCGGAGGATGGTTTGTCGATTGGACGGGTGGCAATTGGCCTCTATTTTTCGTGTTAACTGCAGTAATGGTCATTCCAGGGCTATTGCTTCTGGTACTCATTCGCAAACCACTCGAGCAAATTTCAACACATCACAAGGATTCCAATGGGTAACCGATTAACAAAGCTCTATACCAAAACAGGCGATGATGGCACGACCGGACTGGGTGATGGATCACGGACCTCAAAAGATAGTCTCCGAATCGAAGCAGTCGGCACGATTGATGAACTCAATTCCTGGATGGGATTACTCATCGCGGAGTTCTCTGACAACGAGCCCCTGACCGCACCACTCACAGACATCCAGCATCGCTTGTTTGACCTCGGCGGTGAACTTGCAGTTCCTGGATTCCAACTGATTCACCCAGAGATGGTTTCAGATCTTGAGACCTTGTGTGATCAACTCAATGACGAACTGCCGGCGCTGAAAGAGTTTATTCTTCCTGGTGGATCCAAATCAGCAGGTTTGTGTCACATGGCTCGCGCTGTGGCGAGACGAGCCGAACGCATCATTGTCGCTTTAGCCAAACAAGAGGCGGTTGGCGACGACTTAAAACACTACATTAACCGGCTCTCAGACGTTCTGTTCGTGATGGCTCGGCACTTGGCTCGACGCGATGGTGGCCATGAGGTGTTTTGGAAGTCAGCACGCACTCAATAAAAAAAGCCCGGCGAACCGGGCTTTCAGTCAAAAGACCAAGTGTCTGATATCAGCGAGCACCTTGCTTAAGACAGTGGTAAACCGAGCACCATCTCCACCGTTAATCACACGGTGGTCGTAGGACAAACACAACGGTAGCATCAACCGCGGTTGGAATGCAGCACCATCCCAAACCGGCTGAATCGATGCCTTGGATATTCCGAGGATCGCCGCCTGTGGTGAAGGAACGATTGGAGTAAAGGCTGTACCACCAATGGATCCAAGCGATGAAATCGTGAAGGTCGCACCCTGCATTTCTGCGGGTTTTAACTTCTTATTCTTCGCTTTATCGGCCAACTCAGATGCTTCAGCGGCAATCTCCCAAATCCCTTTTTGATCCGCATCACGAATCACCGGAACCATCAATCCATCAGGTGTATCCACGGCAATACCGATATGGATATACCCTTTTCTGACGATTTCGTCAGTTGCAGGATCGATCGAGGCATTGACTTGTGGTAGTTCAGCCAAGGCGTAGGCAGAGGCCTTAATCAAAAATGGAAGCGGGGTGAGCTTCACACCCTTCTTCTCAGCCTCAGCTTTCATGGATTTCCGGAAGGCTTCCAGATCCGTGATGTCGGCTTCATCAAACTGTGTCACGGCTGGAACATTGAGCCAACAGCGAGTCATGTTATCCGCTGTGAGTTTGTGAATTTTGGTCATTGGAATTCGTTCCACAGGACCAAAGGCAGCAAAATCAACCGGTGGAATTGCTGGAATTCCTGTTCCACCCGTGACCGCTGGACCCGCTTCTTTTTGGCTCAATTTCGCCTTCACAAAATTATGCAAGTCATCTTTGGTGATCCGGCCTCGTGGGCCAGATGACGGCACTTTGGTCAAATCGACACCAAGCTCACGCGCTAACGCACGCACCGCTGGACCTGCATGCACTAGTGACCCTGAAATCTCAGCTGCAGGAGGTTCTATCTTCTTGCTTTGAGCGGCCGCTGGAGCGACTGGAGCCACAGGTTCACTCGGTTGTGCTACTGGACTTGCAGGGGTCGCCGAACCGCTGGTGGATTCCACATCAGCAATCGGATCACCTTGAGCCACGGAATCGCCCTCTTTCACAGCAAGTGCGACGATTTTTCCACTCACCGGCGACGGTATTTCCATCGAGGCTTTATCCGATTCGAGAACAATTAATGTATCGCCTTCGGCAACGGTATCACCAATCGCAACACTGACCTCGATCACAGTCACACCATCGGCATTTCCGGTGTCAGGAACGACCACTTTTTCCAGACCGCCTGCACGATTTGAGGCTGCAGCAGACACAGGTGTCGATGGAGTGTCGGCTACCGGAGCTTGCGAGGGAGCCACAGCCGGACTGCCATCGGTCACTGACATCTCGCAAATTGGATCACCCTGCACCACTTGCTGGCCTTCGGTCACGATCAGTGCACTGATCACTCCAGCCCTAGGCGCAGGAATTTCCATGGACGCTTTATCTGACTCTAGGACGATCAGCGTATCGCCCTCGGCAACGGTATCACCCACTGAAACAGCGACCTCAATCACAGTCACGCCGTCAGCACTCCCAGTGTCAGGCACAACCACCTGCTCACTCACCGTGGCTTCTTGGGATACTGGAGCAGCTGCGACTGGCGCAGCAGTCAGAGCCTCGGCAGGAGGCGGCTCAATAGGCGCCGAGCCAACAGCATCCGCACTGTCCAATTCACAAATTGCATCACCTTCATTGACCTCAGAACCCTCAGACACATGGATCGCACCCACAACACCGGATGCGTCGGCTGGAATTTCCATTGAGGCCTTATCAGACTCTAAAACAATTAAGGTATCCCCTTCGGCGACTGTATCGCCTTGAGCAACAGCCACTTCAATGACTGTGACGTTCGAGGCATCACCAATATCTGGTACACGAATCGTTGTCATGTCATACCTCCTTACAATGTCACCGGATCAAGACGATCGGGATCGATGTCGAAATCTTTGATGGCTTGAGTCACGACTTTAGGATCAATCTTTCCGTCCATTGACAGCGCTCTGAGCGCCGCAATCGTGACGAATCGACGATCCACTTCAAAGTGCTCACGCAATTTCTTACGTGAATCCGAACGACCAAATCCATCAGTCCCAAGCGTAATGTAGGTCCGTTTTCCAAGGAATGGCCGAATCTGCTCGGAGTAAAGCTGGATATGATCAGTCGCCGCCACCACTGGCGCATCAGATCCACCCAACATGGTTTCAACGTGACTGATCCGAGCCGTTTTCTCTTCTGGATGCAATAAGTTATAACGTGCTGCCGACTGGCCATCACGACGCAACTCATTAAAGCTGGTCGCGCTATACACTTCAGCACCGACGCCAAAATCGACTAGCATTTCAGCTGCCGCCTCAACCTCTCTCAGAATCGTTCCTGAGCCCAGCAGACGAACACTGTGCTTCATCTTAGGCGCAGCAGGCTTCAGCAGATACATCCCCTTGATGATGTCTGATTCAACACCTTCGGGCATATCCGGATGGTTGTAGTTTTCATTCATCAGGGTGATGTAATAAAACACACTCTGATTTTCGTCATACATCTGCTTTAGACCGTGCTGAACGATGACCGCAACTTCGTAACTATAGGTTGGATCATAAGAACGCTGATTCGGGACAGTGCCCGCCAGAATATGACTATGTCCGTCTTGGTGCTGCAACCCTTCCCCATTTAAAGTGGTCCGGCCTGAAGTTGCGCCCAGTAAGAAGCCTTTCGCCTGGATATCACCCGCAGCCCAGGTGAGGTCACCCACTCGCTGATGACCAAACATCGAGTAATAAATATAGAACGGGATTAATGGTTGGTTATGGTTAGCATAGGAGGTAGCACAAGCCATCCAAGCTGAAAACGCACCCGATTCGTTGATCCCTTCTTCGAGAATCTGGCCGGCTTTATCTTCATGGTAAGACAACACCTGGTCGACATCGTGTGGAATGTATTTCTGACCTTCGGTGGTATAAATCCCCAGTTGTTTGAACATCCCTTCCATCCCGAATGTCCGTGCCTCATCAGGGACGATAGGGACCACTCGATGTCCAATCGTTTTGTCTTTCACCAGTGTCGACAGCATCCGAACGAATGCCATCGTTGTTGAAATTTGGCGTTCGCCTGTGCCTTTGGTCTGCTGCTTAAACGCATCGAGACTTGGGCATCCTAGCGGATCTTTCCAGGCCCGACGTGAAGGCAAGTAACCCCCTAAGACCTTTCGACGTTCTTGCAAATATTTGTTTTCAGGACTCTCAGGACCTGGATTGAAATAGGGCAAATCACCGAGGTCGTCGTCACTGATCGGAATAGCAAAACGATCGCGGAACTTTTTCAAATTCTCCAGATCCAGCTTTTTCACCTGGTGCGATGGGTTAGCTGACTCACCTGATGAACCCATGCCGTACCCTTTGACGGTTTGCGCAAGAATCACGGTCGGCTGTCCTTTGTGGTTGACAGCCGCATGGTAGGCAGCGTAGACCTTAGTGGGATCGTGACCTCCACGATTCAGTTGCGCGATATCTTCATCTGACAAATCAGACACCATCTCTTTCAATTCCGGATATTGGCCAAAGAAATGTTCGCGCGTATAGGCACCACCCTTGGCCTTGCAGTTTTGCAATTCGCCATCGACCACTTCATCCATGACTTTCTGCATCAGGCCTTCACGATCACGAGCAAACAATGGGTCCCAATGGCGACCCCAAAGGACTTTGATGACATTCCATCCAGCACCGCGGAAAACTCCTTCCAGCTCTTGGACGATCTTGGCGTTACCACGAACCGGTCCATCGAGACGCTGCAAATTACAGTTGATCACGAAAATCAGGTTATCAAGACCTTCGCGCCCAGCGAGGCCGATCGCACCCAAGGATTCAGGTTCGTCCATCTCTCCATCGCCGAGGAATGCCCAAACTTTGCGATTTGGCTGATCAGAGAGGCCTCGATTCACCAAATACTTCATGACATGGGCTTGGTAGATCGATTGAATCGGTCCGAGACCCATTGAAACCGTTGGGAATTGCCAGTAATCCGGCATTAACCAAGGATGTGGGTAGGACGACAGACCGTCCCCATCCACCTCACGTCGGAAATTATCCAACTGCTTTTCAGACAGACGCCCCTCTAAGAAGGAACGCGCATAAATTCCTGGGCTTGCATGGCCTTGGATATACAAAAGATCCTGACCTTCAGAATGATCAGGTCCTTTCCAAAAATAGTTAAAACCGACTTCATACAGAGTGGCTGCCGATTGGTAAGTCGCAATGTGACCACCCAAATCATCGCCTGACTTGTTCGCGCGCATCACCATGGCAAGTGCATTCCAGCGAATCAAGCTGCGGATGCGTCGCTCCATGAACAGATCGCCCGGCATCCGCGCTTCTTTTTGCACAGGGATGGTGTTCCGGTACGGTGTGGTCATGGCAACCGGAAGACTGGCTCCCTCCTGGCTGGCACGTGCAACAAGTTGATTCAGCAAGTAGGCTGCGCGATCAGCTCCTTCATGTTGTAGGACTGACTCATAGGCTTCTAGCCATTCTTTGGTTTCGACCGGATCCTGGTCGACTGTTATTGGCGTATTCGCCATAGTTCTCACCTCGTTGGGTTGGTTGGTGAACAACGGCACTTCACTCAAGTCGATTGTGTCAACTCTTTCAAGCGCCGCGATTTCGTATCTGCAAGTCGTTCACGATCCAGTGATTCACTCACAGTTAACATATGTTGACGGACTGCCCTCCTGGCTGCCGCCGGATCGCGATCGATCACGATCGCGCGATAAATCGCCTCATGCTGTAGGGCCAGATCTTGTTTTCGAATGCGATCCAGATTGAGCTCGGCCAAATTTTTCACAATCGATTCTTCAAGGAGTACGAAGATCGATCGCATGATGTGAAGGATGATGCCGTTCTGCGATGCCTCGGCAATTGCCAAATGAAACTCGGCGTCCGCTTTGGATTCACGATGGAGGTCGTGCGATCGCACCGCCGCCTGCAGCTCGTGATAGCGACGTTGCACATTCCCGCGAGCCCGCTCGGTTGCCCGATCAGCAGCTAACCAAGCAGCCACACTTTCCAGAGCAAATCGCAATTCAAGGATGTCAAAGGTCCCATCTGGCGACCGTTGAATCATCGCCATCATCGGATCAATAAATGTTGATCCCACATGCTCCGCAACAAAAGTGCCACCGCCATGTCGCCGCTGGATCAGTCCTCGAGCCTCCAGTTTTTGAACGGCCTCTCTGACGGTCGGCCTTGAAACATCAAACTCTTCAGCTAAGCTACGTTCGGAGGGGAGTTTCTGGGCTGGGCGCACTTTCCCCTCGAGGATCAAGCGCTCGATCTGGTCCATGATGACATCAGCCGCTCGTGTCACTCGAGTGGTCGACAGGTATCCATTCATTGCAACGGTCTCGTTAGCACCAAAGTGGTCAGACCAATAGGTTAACTGGTCAGACCAAAATGCGCAAACAGTTAAACCAATCGATCCCTCGGCTCTTGGCCAGCAAAGAATGCATCCAAATTATCGAGCGCCCGATCGCCCATCGCCTTCCGCGTTTCGCGTGTTGATGACCCCAAATGCGGCAACATCAAAACGTTCGGACATTTGGCGAACTCGGGATTTCCACCGGGCTCATTCTGAAAGACATCCAGACCTGCAGCTGCAATGTGACCTGACTGCAGTGCGTCGATTAATGCCGCCTCATCAACCAAGCGGCCGCGAGCAGTATTGACAAAGACCGTGCCTGGACGCATCCAGCCGATCGATTCGGCGTTAATTAAACAGTCTGTTTCAGGGGTGGCTGGGCAATTCAGGGAAATCATATCCACCGCTTCAAATAAGGATTTCACCGAGGGGTGATAGATCGCTCCGGATTCCAACTCAGGAGGCAATTGACGACGGTTGCTATAATGGATTTCCATGTCAAAACCGCGCGCACGCCTCGCAACCGTCTGACCAACTCGACCCATACCAACAATCCCAAGCTTTTTTGATGTAACTTGAATGCCGTTCATTTCCACCGGCGCCCAGTGCTTCCACGTTCTTTGTCGCAGCATCTGATCACCCTCAAACGTCCGACGGCTCGCACCCAACAGGAGCAGCATCGCAATTTCAGCAGTCGCATCTGAAAGTACATCAGGAGTATTGGTCACCACGATCCCACGCGATTTGAGTGCTTCCAAATCACAGTGATCAACGCCGACCGAGTAGTTGGCAACGATTTTCAAACGGCTTCCCAGCTTGGCAACAACATCAGCCGACAGGACTTCTGAATGACAGATCATCAAGGCATCGGATTCATGGCTCCGAGCGATGAGTTCATCCGAGGACATAATGTGATCATCGTCATTCAGCCAAACCGCGTAATTGTTGCGAGCCCGCTCCAAGACGGGTTCGACCAATAATCTCGTAATGCTTAAGTCAATCATTTCGATCTCCGTGATTGATGCGAAAGGGCACATTGGCGTTTTTGGAAACAAGTTTCAATCGATAAGTGGTCTGATCAGTTTTTTTCAAATGTCTTGCAACATTTCAGCTTAATGATCACTATTGCGTTCTTCATGGAAGAATTACCCTTGCTGGTTCGGCGGAAGGATTCGCGTAACACAAACGATAACAAAAGGTGCCTTCGAGA
>Ga0181574_10004303_pt1 | contig 12378 bp, 10 predicted proteins | sample 101ome_24_FD_145600 | JGI IMG/M metagenome (GOLD analysis project Ga0181574, IMG submission 145600) | Coastal salt marsh microbial communities from the Groves Creek Marsh, Skidaway Island, Georgia - 101410AT metaG (spades assembly) | ecosystem: Environmental > Aquatic > Marine > Intertidal zone... | reverse complement strand
TATGAATTTGGGGTTGAGTGGCGAAGACCACCTATCTTTGCACGGGATTCCTAAATCAAGAAGGGAGGCAAAGAAGATTCTTGCCGCATTCGATGAATCCCTGCCTAGTGATGATTGGCAAGATTTCCCTCAACCAATCCAGCAAATCGAAGAGACTAATTCTGAATCCACAAAAGAAGGAGAGGATGAATCCACTCAATTTTCGTTAGATTCTTTCTGAATCATAGGGTAGCGAAGTTGATGGATAGCACTACAACGGTTACATTGTTACATATCCGTCAATATGGGTATCTGCCTTAGACCGATTATGATACGATCCATCTACAACGGGTTGTACCCATACCCCTAGTTTACACATGAGTATAGTAGGGGTACGGAATATTACACACTTCAGAGATTATTCTCACAAGTATTTCCGTTATCATCTGAATTAGTTCCATCGGGGCAAGTTGTATCATTCCAATAAACGCCAGCCCGGTAGGCATTACTCACGTCGGTACCAGTCAGGTCGGCACCAGTCAGGTTGGCATAACTCAGGGTGGTAAAATACAGGTAGGCACCAGTCAGGTCGGCATTACTCAGGTCGGCACCATAAAAGTCGGCATCATGCAGGTTGGCATCACTCAGGTCGGCATTACTCAGGTCGGCATCAGTCAGGTCGGCATTTCTCAGGTTGGCATTACTCAGGTCGGCACTAATCAGGTCGGCATACATCAGGTCGGCATTAGTCAGTTCGGCATATCTCAGGTCGGTATTTCTCAGGTCGGCATTTCTCAGGTCGGCATTATACAGGTCGGCATTATACAGGTCGGCATTACTCAGGTCGGCATATCTCAGGTAGGTATCCCTCAGGCTGGCACCACTCAGGTCCATATATGCCCAATCGACAGTATTATTCACCCAGTTAATTTCATCCATCAAATTTGACTCTAGATCATTCATGTCATTTTGAATTTGAACGAACATCATGTAATACATTTCTATCACATCATCAACGGCTTCCAGCTCTTCTTCCATATCAGAGATATTTCCTAGTAAGATGGCAATGGTCGCATCTTTAGATGCTAGTTCTGCTTCTAATTGGGCAATACGTGATTCGTTAACATCCATTCCATCAGCACCATTTTGTCCATCAGCACCATTCTGTCCATCAGCACCAGCAGGACCTGTTTCTCCTTGGATACCTGGAGGTCCTTGTTCACCAGTTTCTCCTTGCGGTCCAGGGATACCTTCCGCTCCATCAGTTCCAGTACATCCAGCAAGAGCAGACGTTAACATTAGCAATACAATAATCATCGGTTTTAGTTGATTCATATTCATGGTGACTGACCTAAGCATTTAGTTATTTTACCAACCATTTCTACAAGGGGCCCCCTTATTGGCGTATACATCTACTTCGGTAGCCCTTGATTAATTATGAACTAGGTACAGAGGAATGATGAAGACAAATTCGTAAATTACCTTCAGTGTCTTTTGTATATCCGAATGAATATTCGACCTTCACCTCTTCACCTTCAGGATTAGTAAAGAAGTAATTACCCATAGCCAGTGCAATTGGACCGTGGATAATGACATTATCATTCTGAAATCTTACTTTGGCCCATCCTTTGATAGCAAAACCATGATCTTCTGGACAGACACCATTTCCACCTACGAAGTAAGATAATGCTGAATCGAATGTGGAACGAAACTGTACATCACTTGCAAAAGTAGGCTTGAACAAGACATCCCCCTCTTTGTAATCATAAAGCGTATTGATATGCAACTCTGCTCTTTTGACATATTCTCCATTTTCGGAATATGCTGAAGATATCTCTACAATACCTTGGCCCCACTTTTCTTGAGCATCTTCAACATCCTGTATTGTAATCATTTCAAAGCACTTCCAGTCTCAGTTAGAACCAGCCCATGTCCGTGGGTGAAGTAGAACTAGAACAGTAAGAAGTTCAAGGCGACCCAGCCACATCAGGATAGTAGAAGTAAACATGGACAGAGGGTTAAGGTCGGCCCAGGTGGAAGCCGCGTCAGCCGGGCCAAAAGAACCCAGTCCTGGTCCGGTGTTACCTAGCAATGAGATTGATACTGAAGATACATCTGTTAGGGTTAAATTTGGCTCTAGGAAAGAAATTATCAACATTGAGGCTGTTACTAAAACCATCCAAGAACTTACCATTCCTAGTATAATCCAAATTCTACCTTCATCAACCACATTTTCGTTGAAGCGGATAGCAATCACCTTCTTTGGTTGAATTATTCGAATAACTTCACGCTTAGCTAATTCGAAGGCTATACGAATTCTCAGAACTTTTAATCCACCTCCTGTAGAACCTGCACTGGCACCAATTATCATCAACAAAAGAAGCACGAATTGACTGAATACCGGCCATTCCGAGAAATTAGCACTGGAATAACCAGTACTGGAAATCGAGATTGACTGGAATAGTGAATGCCGAATAGATTCGGCAAGTGAATAATCGGTAGCTCTGCTCAAATTGAAGGCCATAGCGAGCCAAGCAAGGAAAATGATAAGCAAAAATGTTCGTAGTTCTTCATCCTTCCATACCTCTCCCCATCGTCCGGAAATAGCGAAGAAAAGTAGGCTGAAATTTATACAAGTTAACAGCATAAATACCATAATTATCGATTCAATTAATGTATCATCGAACACCATTATCCCCATGTCACTGGTAGCAAATCCTCCTGAAGGCATGGTCGTCAATGCGTAATTCAATGCATCAAAAGAGCCCATTTCTGTAAATTGGTATAATATCAAACCCTCTAAAATTGTAAGAATAATGTAAATCGCCCATAGCTTTCGAGCAGTTCCTTCTAATGTAGTACTGAGATTAGATACTGTAGGGCCGGTTAATTCAGCTCTAGCCAGCGCCATTCCGCCACCAAGGGCCTTAGAAAAAATGAGTAAACCAAGCATAATTACTCCCATTCCACCAATCCATTGGGATAAAGAACGCCAGAGTAGCAAACTTTTGGTCTGACTTCCGACACAATCTCCGTCAAATTCTCCAGAGCATATTGGGCTAGTTGAAGGATCGATGACTGAGGCCCCAGTAGTGGTAAATCCGGACATTGATTCAAACCAAGCATGCAATGCTCCGCTCATCATTTGCATAAATGTCGCATCTCCTTCCATGAATTCAAGCGGACCGTAAAACATGCCGCCTAACCAGAAAGGAATTGCTCCAAGTAGAACAACCGGAGGCCATCCCATCGCTACAGCAGCGAATGCCTCTCTGTCTCTTACACGACTGCCAACATCATAACTTGAGGCTTTAGAAAACAACCATTGGCTAGCGACAAAAGCGATTAAGAGTGCAATCGCATAGGTTTGCAATGCATATTCCCATCCATCAGAGTAAAACGAATATGCACCCACAATCGCCAATGGTAGCGCAAAAATTCGTAGAGTCCAGCCTATCACAAGGCCGATGACATCCCAGCGCATCGCTCAACTCCCCAGAGCTTTTTCCAATCTTTTCAGATCATCGAGACGAAGGAATAACAGAACCTTATCCCCGACTTGCAGAGTATCGACATCGGACGGGTTTAGGATGTGAATAATCCCGTCTTCATCCTCGTGTTCAACCATTACAATTCTACAACCAAGTTTTGACTCAGCATCAGAAATACTTCTGCCTACAATCTCAGCTTTTGCGCTAAGTGATGCAGAAATTGAAATTATACCTGGTAACGAAGGTATCACTTGATAGGTACCTGGCACATTCATATGAATCGATTTCATAATTGAAATCACAGTAACGTGCCTTCGGCTTACAGGTCTAGTCAATCCAATTCTTTGGACCGCTTCTACCAAAGCCCTATCTTTCAGAATAAGTCCTGTTCTTGGTACTCCCTTGTCTTTTGCTCGCATGGCTATTGCAATGTTTAGATTGTCATCTGCCAATGCTGCAATTGCTGCATCATGTGAAGAAATTCCTAGTTCCCTGAGCAAATCTCCATCCTGTGGGTCTCCGTGGATTACATCTAGACGCTTACTATTTCCTATCCTTGATCCAACAAGTTCGTTTGCAGCATCTAAATCAGGATCGACAACAACAACCTCTGCACCTTCTTCAAGATAATGAGAAGCTAGAGATGTTCCAAATTGCGTAGCACCAAAAATGGCGATATTAGGATCTTCAGGCCATTCAGGATCTTGTAGGCCTGCTCCGGTTGTTATGGTCATGAATTCCTCCGTTGAACGTGCTACGAAACACAACAAGTCTCCTTCTTGTATCACTTCGCTTCCATTAACGAGGGCCCCTTTTCCATCAGCAGAACGTATTGCATACACGGATGGGATATTGACTATCCAGTCGGAAACCTCTCCAGCAGTCTTTCCAATTAATGCTGAATTTGGCATCACCTCTGCAACTGCGATCCATGCATTATCACCTAGTGGGAGAATTTCTTCGACCGAAGGCGCAAGAAGCCCCGCTGCTAATTGTTTGACAATATCGTCAGAAGCACAGACGATATGATCTGCTCTAGACCACCTTTCAAGCGGGCCTGCCCCTCTATTTTTGTCTAGTAAGGTTGGGTCACGGATCTTGGCAATCGTAGTCAAGCCTCTCGTGGCCCGGTCTCCCACTTGTTCGCTGTAAACTCGCTTGGCAAAAGCGCAACCTAGTAGGTTGACTTCGTCATTATTTGTACAAAGTACCATAATTTCTGCATCATTAATCCCAGCTCTCAATAATGAGTCACGTGAAAGAGCGTTACCGGTAACCAATAAACAATCCAAAGACTGTGATTCATTGATTGCTTCAGGGTCAGGGTCAATCAACGCAACCTGCCTTCTTTCTTCCCTCAGAGCGGCAGCCACACCCCTACCGACTTCACCGGCTCCAGCGATAATTACACGCATTCTAATGTCCTCCCTTGACGGGGCTCCTATAATTTTGACTTATTGATTAACCTTTAACCTATCATCATGGCACTGCAGCGTTAGTTTCGGAAAACTCAGTTTTCCTCTACAATCGTCTCTCCTCGGATTCGTTCTGCTGCTGCACGTTCGTGTCTGCCGGAACTTCTGATGGTCCTTCGGTACGCCTGAGCTGCCGCTGGAGTCATACCAGATGGAAGCCACTTAGAATGAGCAGGAATCCAGGACCAAGCCACCATTGGCAATACCAAGAAAATCACCAATGGTTCGAATATCGTCAATACTGTTGATACTATCAAAACGGCTCTAGCTATTGAACTAGTGAAGAAAGTTCGACCCCTTTCGTGTTGAATGATTTTGGCTCCTTGCCAACTTGCTACAGAAGCATGACCAATACACATTGTCAAAGTTAGTATAAATGCCAAACCAATGTTTACAGGTTCGAATCCGGTTGTGCCATCCCAGACAATTGGGTCGAATAATCTCACATTGAGGTGAGCCGAACGCATCGCCCCAAAACCAAGACCCAAGGTCCAGCCATACGGTGCACTAGCACGTAATCCAACTGTCCTAGGTCGTCCAAGTAAAAAGAGCACAAATGCAGATTCGGCCATACCAATTACCAATGCAATTACCGAAACTTCAACGATATTTACAGATGCTAAACGAATTGGATCTAATATTAGGGAATCGATAAAAAAAGCAATTAAAACACCAGCTACCAAGCCAAACAATAGTGTCTTGAAAGCACCTGATAAATCGTAAAAACCAGTCATCTTTGCTATAGTACCCCGCCAACCAGCATAGATTCCCAACAATCCTATGGCAAATGCAAGCTGCATCTCCCACATCTCTATTGGGGGCTCAGCCATGACTGTCCGACGTCCCTTATGCTATCAGTTCCACCCTTGAATAACATGGAGATAATCCGAAAATATCATAGTTTCATAGAACTCACAGTATATATTGCGCTCGTTTATTCCGGATAACGTTCAAACCACACGCTTCGGACCCAAGGGGGATGGCGCTAGAGGGTCTGAAGCGAAGAATCCTCGGCTCCGTGGGCTTACTGAGTGGAAAGAGAGAGGTAGACGAGGAAACGGTGCGTGAACTGACACGCACACTACGTCGAGCATTATTGGAAGCAGATTTCAATGTCAGACAAGCCAAGGAATTGACTGAACGTATTGAACGTCGACTAATGGAAGAGGAACCTCGCCCTGGTGTTAAACTCGATACACATGCAATGAATCTAATTTACACCGAGTTAGTCAGGTTACTTGGTCCAGCCCGTGAAATCAAACCCCACAATGAAACTGTGTTGATGGTCGGTCTATATGGTCAAGGAAAAACCACAACGACCGCAAAAGTGGCTGAGTGGTGGAGAAGAAAGCATGGAGTCAAGGTCGCGGTAATCGAGGCAGACGTCCACCGACCGGGTGCATATGCCCAGTTACAACAACTGTTGGAAGATTCCTCGGTTGAGGTATATGGAGAGCCAGACGAAAAAGACGCTGCGACTATCGTTAGAAACGGAATCAAGGCTGTTGGGACTGCTGATGTCCTAATCATTGACACAGCCGGAAGAGACAGCCTTGATGATGAATTAAGAGATGAGTTAGTAAGAATCGCAGAGATTGCCAATGCTACAGAAAGATTCCTAGTGATCGACGCACAGGTTGGTCAAGCAGCTGGCCCGGTAGCGCAAACCTTCCATGATTTAGTTGGTGTAACCGGCACAATAGTAACCAAACTAGACGGTACTGCCAGAGGTGGTGGTGCTCTAAGCGCAGTCTCCGTCACGGGTGCACCGATAGTATTCGTTGGTGAAGGTGAAAGAGTAGAGGATCTTGAAAAATTCGAATCAGACCGGTTCATTTCCCGATTACTTGGAATGGGTGATATCAAGGGTCTGATTGACCTAGCCCCTGAAGATTTAGATCAAGAAGAAGCTATCCGCCTTACTCAGCGCTTGATGTCCGGACGATTTACACTCACAGACATGTATACTCAAATGGAGATGATGAGTAAAATCGGCACAGTAGACCGAATACTTTCACACCTCCCTGATGGCATGTTTGGAATGGGTTCCATGTCAGCTGGACAAAAGAAACAAATGCAGGCTAATCTAGCAAAATATAGAATCATCATGGATTCCATGACTCAGCATGAAAAAGATGAGCCACTAGTGTTAAAATCCCAGAGAATAAGAAGAATTGCTCGAGGTTCTGGCACCACTGAAAAAGATGTCAAAGAACTCCTCAATCAATGGAATCGAAGCCGGAAAATGATGCGTGGAATGAAGGGCGACAGGCGTATGAGAAGGCAAATGCAATCGATGATGGATGTCGACGACTTAGACCTAGAAATGGGGTGATTTTTTGCGAAGGCATTTTGCCATCATTGGACATATTGCCCCTAGTTCTGGCAAGTTAAATCTGAATGATTTGGCTGGCGTCTCAGGTAGAATGGATGTATTAATCCGAGCAGTGAATGCTGCTCTTTTTGTCTCCCATGGGATACGCCATGATACTGACATCACATTGCACCTATGTGGAGGACCAGGTCCAGATAGAAGAATCTGGTTTAATGGAGAGACATTGTCAGGAGTTAGGCCTGATGAGCGTTCAATCGCTGGACAAATCAAAGCCATACTGAAAAGACCAGTACCGGCTATCGGAGTGTTGGATGAGGTTACCCAAGGGATTTTTGATATGGGTGGAGGATTAAATGAGACTTTGTCAGAATGGCAAAAACAAGACGTTTCTATTCATGTTCTCGACGCAGATGGAGAAACTATAGAATGCATATGGAGTGAACAAAATCTTGGTTTTATCCTCTCAGATCATCTACCATTTACAGATATAGAAAACGAAATGATGGAGCCTTACACAAGAGTGAGTTTGGGTAAACAGTGGTTACAAGGTCATGCTTGCATTACCATAATTCAACATTCTTTGGACCGATAGTAATCAATTATCTAACCAAAATGGTAGTCCGTTATCTCCTGATTTAGTGGCTTTCTCCAGTAAATCTTGAGACATACCTAGTGGGTGATTAACTGGCCAGCATGATAACGGAGTAATCGCTACCGAACCATTGTTTACTGCGGTACAATCGGTATTAGGGATGTCTTCATCATGAATTTGTGCTGCTTTAAATCCATAAGCCACTCCATTTTCTTCAGTATTTGATAGCCCAATTGCATTGTGATACCAACGAGCCCCTAGTGAAACCGTTTGGAATCCATTTGTCCAAGACTTAGGTGCGTTGATGTTCAGCATCAAATTACCATGTTTAAATTCAGCCAGAATACTTTCATCGACTCCATCTCCTGAGACTGGTCGTGCTGAGCGATGGGGTCTCAGCATGTTTTCAGCTACAGGCGGTAAAACAGCCAAGGTTGCCTCAACAACTTGTGCTGTTGCTTCAGCAGTATCTTCAAAGTTCGAATGTTCATATGTACACAGGCTTGTTGCAATCGATGGAAGACCGTAGAGACCTGCTTCTCGTGCAGCAGAAACTGTGCCGGAATGCATGACATCAACCGAAAGATTGGGGCCCTGATTAATTCCGGACACGCACAATGCGGGTTTCATATCTGGTACCCAATGATCTATCCCTCCATCAATTGCCACAATAACACAATCACAAGGTGATCCATCCAACGAAAACATTCGCAAAGGAGCACCATCAGGTTTAGAGATTCTATCCGCAATATCTTTTCTTTCCTCGAATTTTAAATTCGAACCTAATGACAGTTTCATGCTTGTTGCAGATTGTTCCGTCGCAGGAGCGATTACAACGATTGGAAAGTCTCTTTCGTGTAAAGCCCGAACCAAGGCATGTAGACCAATTGCTTCAATCCCATCATCATTGGTCAAGAGGATGCAAGGCTTGGACACAAACCTGCCACACGCAAGCACTACATCAATCGGAGGGTTGTGAGTCTTCCTGAGAATCAGACCCAAATGTAACTAATGCTAATCCAGATATCATCAGTAAGCCTCCAATTATTGTCCACCTCTGTGGGATAGAATCTACACCAACAATCCATCCAATAATTGAACCAATAACAGGCTCCAAAATCAAAATCATGGAAATAGTCAATGGGGGAATCCAACGTAGTACTGCGTTTATGCCTGTATGCCCGAATAGCCCAGGCCCTAACGCCAAATATCCAACATAGAATATCCATGTCACGCTAATCCAACCAAAAGCACCAGAAATCTCATCGAAATTAAATGTTAAATCTTCAGTTATAATAGCCCATAATGTTAGGACTATAGCAGAAATTAATGTAACTGGAAAAGCGTATAGGAACAAGGGCATCCATCCTCTAACCATTCGACCAATAGCAAGGTAACCAACAATAGTCACAGCACCCATGAAAGCGAGAAAATCCCCATAGAGGCTTACGCCACTTTCACTAGAGCCACCGCTAACAACAACAGCAGCGCCGATGAAACCAACTAATGCCCCAATTGATTGTAGCTTAGTGGCAGGTTTGCGTAGCACCCATAGTCCGATGATAATTACCAATGGGTGAGCCGTTACGAATAACAGAGAATGCGTAAGGGTTGTTCTATCCAAAGACATTAACCAGGTACCAAAATGTAAACCAAGGCAAATTCCAGAGAAAGCCAGTAAGCTGAAAGAGTCCCGCCATTGAAATTTCAGAGAAGGGTCTGCATTGTGATATTGAATCAAGAACCCAGGGAGTAATACTAACGAGGTTGCTTGCAGCCTCCAAGCTGCTTTAGTTAGTCCAGAAATGCCCTCGATTATCTCAAAGACAGCGCCAGCACTTGAGACGGCGAATAACGCTACACCCAAGATTAACCAAGCATGTAGGGGAATTACACCGGAGTCGCTCATATCAGTGGTCTCGAGTGATTTTGTAGCGACCCATTGCTTCTACCCACTGAATCTCGCCACCTGGTTCCAAATTTAGCCCGTCTTCTGTAGGCAAAATTAGGTTAGAGTATGTCTTGTTGTCCATTGCATGGACCTCGTTACCTTGTACGTGAGTGATGATGGCTGAGCCTTTCTCTAGTAGTGGGACTTGGATGTTATCGGTAACTGTACCTACGTGAGATCTCTTCTGCTTAGTGAATAAATCCTCTAACTCGAGCCTTGCCTTAGCACTACCGTGCTTTCCAGGTTTGGACTTAGAGATACTGAGAATTTTGTATGCACTTTCATCTAAAGCTACGTATCGTCCTACCTTAAGAGTTCGAATCTCGACACGGGTTGTTCCGGGCATTATGTCACCTACGAATTGGAGCCGGTTGCTTCGTCTTATGATGATTGTGTGTAATCCATCACTAACATTGCTTACGCTTTATGAAATTAAAGGTCCCGAGCCGAGGACCGGAATCCCCGGCCCGGGTTTTGCGTCGACTGAACTGTGTTCAGTCGTTCTTTCTGCGGCCTGACAGACCGACACCAATTGCTGCTCCTAGGAGAGCAAGGCTGGAGATGACCGCTGTGAATCCAGGTAGGTTATCACGGAAGTTGTCGAATCCAGTCTTGGTTTCATTTCCATCAGATTGTGATGGATCGAAGTCAGTGTCTAGTGCGTCACAGATTCCGTCACTGTCAGCATCGGTAGGCATACTCGAGGCCAGCTTGGTATCTGTACCACAAGCATCTTCGTCAGCATCTGAGAATCCGTCGTCGTCGTCGTCAGTGTCTGCATTGTCACCAGTGCCGTCACCGTCAGTGTCCTTCCACTCGCTGATATCGAATGGGAAGTCATCGTCAACGTCTGGCGTGCTGTCAGCGTCATCGTCTGTGTCAGCATTGTCACCAACGCCATCACCGTCGTAGTCGGATGATTCCTGAGGGTTCAGTGGGAATGCGTCCTCACTATCTACAACTCCGTCTGCGTCATCATCGTCGTCTGTGTTGTCTCCGATTCCATCGCCGTCACTGTCAACCCATTCTGTAGAGTCCATTGGGAATTCATCGATTCCGTCGTTGACTCCATCACCGTCGTCGTCAGCGTCTGAATTGTCACCTTGTCCATCGCCATCAGAGTCTATTGTCTCGAATGGATCTAGTGGGAACGCATCAGAAGCATCGTCGACACCATCGCCGTCGTCATCGTCGTCAGTGTTGTCACCAACACCGTCGCCGTCACTGTCTAGCGATTCGCTAGCGTCCAATGGGAATTGATCGACCAAGTCTACTACTCCATCACCGTCGTCGTCGGTGTCAGCATTGTTGCCGGTTCCGTCACTATCGGTGTCGTCCCATTCGGAGTTATCCAATGGGAACGCATCGTCTGCATTCAGAGTTCCATCATTATCGATGTCATCGTCGGTGTTGTCACCAGTTCCGTCACCATCTGTGTCAGTATCTTCAGTGCTGTCGTATGGGAATGCATCTTCTAGGTCAGAGATTCCATCACCGTCATCATCTGTATCGGTATTGTCACCAGTACCATCTCCGTCAGTGTCTGTGTCCTCTGTGTTGTCGAATGGGAATGCATCACTTGCATCATCGGTTCCATCGTTGTCATCATCAGAGTCGACCACGTCACAAATCATGTCGCCGTCAAAGTCACTTGGCATGCTAGCACTATCTAGTGGGTCGCTTCCACATGCGGATTCATCAGCATCTGACCATGAATCGTTGTCATCGTCATCGTCGACATTGTACATAGCAGGGTCACAATCAGGATCAGCAGCTACAGAGTCAACTAGACCATCGCCATCTGAATCAGTTGAGATACACTTGTCGAGTGAAGCAATGTCATTCTCGTCAATTACTCCATCATTGTCATCGTCAGTGTCCTCATTAACAGGTGTGAAGATGTCTGGGAGTGCCAGGTCATCAATCCAAGCAGTACTGCTGCCTGCGCTACCAGAGGTACCGAAGTCGAAGGTGAACTCTATTGTGTGAGTTCCAGGACCTACAGCCCAAGTCATGAATCCACTGTTCTCACCAGACCATTCACCGTTGTAGGCGCCACCGTATTGGGAAGCATCTATCTGCACTCCATCAACGAACACCTTCAGACCTTCATGGAAGGTTGTACTGGTGGTTCTCTCAATAGAGGATACCTTCCAGTCCCAAGTGATATCTCCGCCTGATGTAGCGAAGGTTGCCTTTGCTGTAACTTCTCCGTAGAATCCGGATGCTAATTGTCCGGACATTAGAGAGTAACTTCCAGTGATAGGATCGGTGTTTGTAACTGACCAATCGTTGTGAACGGTGGTCGGTGTACAACTCGATACTGTACCAAGTGATGTGTTACCGTATCCAGTACATTGCGAGAAGCTCCAGTTAGTGTTTAGACCGTTAGCAAGTACACCGCTTTCGAAGTCGAAGGAATCACCAGGTGTGACTAATAGAGTTTCATCGGCTAGGCCATCTCCGTCAGTATCGGTGCTCTTGGTTTGATCAAGAGGCCATACATCGTTTACGTCAGCTACTAGGTCGTTATCGTCATCCATGTCTTCTACTAG
>Ga0181574_10004298_pt1 | contig 12387 bp, 15 predicted proteins | sample 101ome_24_FD_145600 | JGI IMG/M metagenome (GOLD analysis project Ga0181574, IMG submission 145600) | Coastal salt marsh microbial communities from the Groves Creek Marsh, Skidaway Island, Georgia - 101410AT metaG (spades assembly) | ecosystem: Environmental > Aquatic > Marine > Intertidal zone... | reverse complement strand
AGGAAAAGCATTTAAGATAATAGACGACTTTATAGAAAAGTACCCTGACTATGAAGAGATAATTTTAAGCAAGGACATCTACACCAGGATAGGACTTGACGAATACAAGGAACGCAAATTAATAACAAGCCCTTACATACCTAAAAGAAGCGTATACGGGGTTAAACTAGAAGACAATGGAGAAGAATAACGAATACTACGAGAACTTAGACAAAAGAACTAAGGAGTATAAAGAATGGAAAGAACGATTCAACGAGGCAAACGAGGAAACCTCCGAGGGCCTAGGTGACACTATAGAGAAAGTAACAGAAGCTACAGGAATAAAAAAGCTAGTTAAGTTTATAGCTGGTGACGACTGCGGATGCGACGACAGAAAGGAGAAACTCAATAAGATATTCCCTTATAACAAACCTGAGTGCTTAGAAGAGAATGAATACAACTATCTATCAGACTTCTTTAGCAAGCCTAAGACAATGATTAAACCCGACGAACAGAAGGAACTCGTAAAAATATATAACAGAGTTCTACACTACGACTTTAAGCCTACAAGCTGCGGAAGCTGTTTTAGGGGCGTACTAAACAAACTACAAACTCTTTTTAATCAATATCAATGATGTATTATTACATAAAGTTCAATAAGTCAGTAGGAGACATGGACTTAATGCGAGAGGTAATAGAACACGTAAAACACGGACAGTATATAATTGACTTTGTAGAACACTTAGAAGACGACCTAGACGTGGAAATAATAGACATAGATAGAGAGCAGTTCGATATGCTTTTAAATATGAATTGAAAGTTAAAATAACACAAAATAACATGCCATTTAAGAAAGGAAACAAGGAGGGTAATGGTAGACCTAAGGGAGCAGAAAATAAGCTCACTAAAGAAGCGAGAGAGATATTTATAGAAACTTTAGAGGGGCAAGTGCCTAACATAGAGGATGCGTTCAAAAAAGTACTAAAGGAAAGCCCTAGTAAGTACTTAGAGTTATTCGCTAAGTATGCTCAGTACTTCGTGCCTAAGAAAACAGAAAACGAGGTAAAAGGGGAACTAACTACTAACTTTGATTTTAACGACGCTATCAAACGCCTAAGAGGTGATAAATAAAAAATACTTAGTCTTAGATAGTGATAGCCGTTACTATATTGTAACAGGTGGACGTGGCTCGGGTAAGTCTTACGCTATTTCTACGTTACTATGTTTATTAACTCAACAGGTAGGGCATGTTATTCTTTTTACTCGTTATACTTTGCGTTCAGCTGGCGTATCTATTATTCCCGAGTTCTTGGAAAAAATAGAGTTTTTAGGAATGGAAGACGTTTTTCATATAACAAAAGACGAAATAATTAATAAGCAGTCGGGAAGCCGTATATTATTCAGAGGTATTAAGACCTCAAGCGGAGACCAAACAGCTAACCTCAAATCTTTGCAAGGGGTGACAACTTGGGTACTTGATGAAGCAGAAGAGCTAACCGATGAGGAGACCTTCGATAAGATAGATTTATCAGTAAGGGCGAAAGGAATACAGAACAGGGTGATATTAATAATGAATCCTAGCACAAAGGAGCATTGGATATATAACCGATTCTTTGAAGTAAGAGGAATACAGGAAGGGAGCAACGTCACAAAGGGGGACACTACTTACATACACACAACCTATTTAGACAACTTAGACAATCTCAGCGAAAGTTATATTAATCAAATAGAGAACATCCGCACACGAAGACCTGAGAAGTTTAAGCATCAAATACTAGGAGGTTGGCTTGACAAAGCAGAGGGCGTTATATTTAGCAACTGGACGATAGGCAATTTTCAACAGGTAGCACCGAGCGTATTTGGGCAAGACTTCGGCTTTAGTGCAGACCCGACTACTTTAGTAGAGACAAGCATAGACAAGGCAAACAAGAAAATATACATAAAACTTCATTACTATAAGCAAGCGTTAACGACTTCGCAAATAGCAGAACTAAACAAACGATTTGCGGGAAGCAGTCTAATAGTAGCAGATTCAGCAGAGCCTAGGTTAATAAGCGAGCTAAGCGTAAGTAATAACATAGTGCCTACAATTAAGGGGCAAGGCTCAGTAACTTACGGTATAGCATTGCTTCAAGACTTCGATTTAATTATAGATGAGGGCAGTACCGACTTAATCAAGGAACTCAACAACTACTGCTGGCTAGAAAAGAAAAGCAGCACGCCTGTAGATAAATACAACCATGCTATAGACGCACTACGCTACGCGGTAAGCTATCAACTAGAGAACCCGACAAGGGGAGAATATCATATAAGGTAGGTCAACTTAAGAAATGGGAGGGGAATAATGTTAAGTGCATAGCAGCTAAGTTAACTAGCTACCCCTCTCACTACCGACTTAATACAAAAACACAATTAAACGTATATAATTTATGAAAGTTAAGATACAACTTCCTGAGAGCTTAAGAGAAATAACGCTTGCACAATACCAGCACTTTTTAGAACGTGCGAAAGGTTTAGAAGAGAACGAGCTAAAGGCGTTAATGATTGAATGCTTTTGTTTGATACCAGCAGACAAAGTAAAGCTGATAGAACGTGCTTCTGTAGAGGAGGTATGCTTACACCTAGACAACTTATTTATACAGGAGAAAAGTCTAGTAAACAAGTTCGAGTTAAAGGGGTTTAAATTTGGTTTTGTGCCTGACTTAGATGCTATGACTTTCGGAGAGTATGTAGACTTGGATAAGTACATAGGAGACTGGGGTAATATGAATAGAGCAATGGCTGTACTATTCAGACCTATAGGAACTGAGATAAAGGAGGAATACAAAATAGTAGACTACGAAGGGACGGATGAATACGCGGAACTAATGAAGCTCATGCCTTTAGATATAGTGTTGGGCGCACAGGTTTTTTTTTGGAATTTAGGAAGCGAGTTACTAGCAGCTTTACCGAATTATTTAGAGAAGGAGGGGAGGGCGATTATTCAACTAGGGCGCAGTTCGGGAGAAAATGGGGATGGTATAGCTCAATCTATCAACTCGCTAGAGGAGATGTTAGGAACTTTGAATCAGTCACTAAACTCCGACTTTCAACAGCTCTTACCTACCTCACTTTTGAAAGCGAGAAAAACAGAATAGAAACAAACGAGATAAAGAAACAGTTTAAAAGATGACAGCATACTACGACATACTAACAACTATTAAGGCGCAGCTAGACGCTGATGTATTCGTTAACACGGTAACTCAGGGAGATATATTTGACGTTGACTTAAGCAAGCAGACTATTTTTCCTTTAAGCCATATAATGGTGAACAGCGTAAACAGGGAAAGCAACACCTTAAGGTTTAGCGTTACTGTTATGTGCATGGATATAGTAGACAAAAGTAAAACCGAGACTACAGATATATTCAGAGGAAACGACGACGAGCAAGACGTATTAAACACTCAGTTAGCTGTGGCACTTCGTATGCTTGAGATATTCGACAGAGGAGACAACGTAAGAACTTTTAGAATAGATGGAGACCCTACAATAGAGCCGTTCACAGAAAGGTTTGAAAATTACTTAGCGGGCTGGGCTGTTACCTTCGATATTTTAGTACCTAACGATATGACTATATGTTAAGTGATGAAGTAAAAATAGAGCTTAGTAAATTCGCTAAGGCGGTAATTAAGTCAAGCCGTAGCAACTTAACGCGAAAAGGTAAGAACGCGAGTAAGGAGCTTTACAGGTCTTTAGACTTTGATTTAAACGTAACAAAGAACTCTTTTAGCTTAGTGTTTCTTATGGAGGCTTACGGTAAGTTTCAAGACGAAGGTGTAAGGGGTAAAGACCCTAGCAAAGTACGCGGAGGTGATAGAACAAAGAGAGGGCAACAAGCGCCAAACAGTCGCTATAGATTCGGTAGCGGTTCGCACAAAGGAACGTGGGGTAAGTTTGTTAATAACATAGAGAAATGGGTAAAGAAAAGAGGTTATAGACTGCGTGACGATAAAGGACGATTCAAAGAGGGAACATATAAAACAATGGCTCAGATAATCGCAAGTAATATCTATTTTAGAGGTATAGCCCCGTCTATGTTTTTTACTAAACCTTTTGAAGCAGCATTTAAGAGATTACCTGAGGACTTAATAGAGAAGTTTGGTTTAGACTTAGAAGACTTTTTAACATTCACAACTAATAATTTACCTAATGGCAACTAGCATATTTGTACGCAGCCCTTACATAGTTAGTAAGACTAGCTCGGTGGGAAACGTCGTAAAAGCGGAACTATATATTTACAATAACCCTTCAAGTGTACCGATTACACCTACTTACACACTAAGCAAAGTTATACCTAGCTCAGTAGCAACAACAGCGCACTTTGATATAAGCCCTTATTGTAGGGAGTACATTTCTTTTCAGAAGTTTACAAGTGCCTCAGTAGAAACAGCAGCGGGTAACGATGAGTATTGTAACATACAAGTAAAAGTCTACGTAAACGAGGTACTCAACAGCACTACAGACTATGTAGCTTTTGACGGCTTCGGATATTACGAGCAAGGATATAATCCTAGTCTTGGAGACACAAGCGGAATAACAGACAGCGCAGTATTTTTAGATGAAGGCACTTACTATGTACAGGATACAGGCAACGGAGGAGGCATCTACTTTAATAATGTCTCAGGTAGTTTAACTAATGCAGTTTATAATAATACAGATTCTATAAGCTTAAACAACGGAGTTAAGTTCGTGCCTTACGTACATCCTAGCCATATAGGAGTAACTAACGTAGTAGATATATATGAGTTTGGTTCTCCTGTACGTACTTACATTTTTGAGCCAATATGCGAACCTAAGTACACGCCTTTAGTTTGTGACTTCATTAACCAGTACGGAGTATGGCAGCAAATAATTTTCTTTAAAGCGAGCGAGCGTAACTTCGAAGCAACGGGAACGGAATACAACTTAATGCCGTCAAGTATCAATTACGACATCTACGAAAACAGGAGACAGGTATTCAACAGAAACGCGAAAAAAAGCATAACAGCGAACACAGGCTTCGTACCTGAGACTTACAGCAACGTAATGAAAGCAATGTTATTAAGTGAAAAGATAATGCTAGACAACGAGCCTGTAAAGCTAAGAACTCAAAACGTAAAACTACAGGAGCATATAAACGACAAGCTAATTAATTACAGGGTAGAGTTTGAGTACAGCCATAACCAACTAAACTACGTTATATAATGCGGACGGTACAGATATACATAAACGATGAGATACTAGATTTATTCGACGATGAGAATATAGAAGTAAGTTCGAGTATTCAAAACATTAACGACATAGCGAAAGTATTTACAGACTTTTCGCAGCAGTTTACTGTACCCGCTTCACCGCGTAATAATGAGATATTTAAACACTACTATCAGAACGATGTAGAAGACGGCTTTATAGCCAAGGAAAGACAGCCAGCGAGAATAGAAATAAACTACACGCCTTTCAGAAGAGGTAAGATACAGCTTGAGGGTGCTGAGTTAGTAGAGGGCGAAGCACAGCACTACAGTATTACTTTCTATGGCGATGTGGTAACGCTTAAAGACCTTTTCGGAGATGATAAGCTAAGAGACTTAGACTATAGCAGTTTGAGTTTTGAGTACACCTATGCAAATGTAAAGAATAGTATTACTTCGACTGCTGAGGAGGATATACGTTTTCCGCTTATTTCTAGCGAGCGAGTTTGGGAGTACGGCGACCTTTCGAGTAACGATATAGAGACAAGTGCTGGAGCTATAAATTACACAGAGTTACAGCCAGCGGTTAGAGTGCCTAAAATTATAGAAGCAATAGAGGACACCTACGGGGTTACATTTACGGGGAACTTTCTAACGAACAACAGATTTAAGAAGCTTTATACATGGTGGAAAAATGCGGACGCCCCTACTTTTAATGTTACGGCTTTACCTTTAGCTTTTAACCCTAGTAACACTACTTGCATAACTGAGTTTAACGGACAGAACGCGGGTATTTTTACAAACGAGGTAAGAGTGAACTATGTAAACTTAAACCTTATTACTCCTAACCCTCCTAACTTTATTAACTGGTTTGGAGATGCAGCGCATAGCATAACTATTTATGTAGGTAACACGAGTAGCTCGAATACTTACTATTTAGATGTCTTCAGAAATGGAGTAATAGTAAACAGTATAGCAGCTTCAGGAGATACGTTATTTAACCCTGTTACTTCTGTTAACAACGTGCCAGGCTTAAACGATACATACACTTTTGAGGTAAGGGCGGAAAACACACCTATAAACTTCGATTTTAGTATAGCTTATAAGTTTGTAGCGGGCTATCTATTTGACGATGGAGGGGTAAGCGTTCCCGAAGTAGCGGAGTATACTTGTCAATTTGAGACTTTAGGAAACACAATGAGCAGCGACTTAAATATATCTTTGTCTGCTCCTGATATGTTAGTAAGCGATTACTTTTCGGGAGTGCTTAGGATGTTTAACTTGACGTGCTATCCTACAGATGAAAACACCTTTCAAGTTGAGCCGTTAGAGTTTTGGTACAGCCTAGGCGAGGAGATAGACATAACCGAATATACGGATGTAAGTAAAATAAAGATAGACAGACCTAAGCTGTATAATAATATAGAGTTTAACTGGAAAGAGAGCAAGGCTTTTTTAAACGAGGCGTACAAGGACATAAACAACTTACAATACGGAACGCTACGTAATTACTTTGGCTACGACGGAGGAGATTTTAAAATAGAGCTACCCTTTGAAACTTTACTATTTAATAAGTTTACAGATACTGATTTACAAGTAAGCTATTCACTAGAAGAGGCGCCTAGCTATACGCCTTACATACCAGCTCCTGTAATGTTATATTTATACGATAGTAAGACGGTATCTTTTTACTTGACTAATGGAGTAACGCCTGAGGAGATTACAAGCTATATGCCTTTTGGACAGGAGATATTTTATAACGCTGCCGACTACTCTATTAACTTTAACGAAGAGATAAGCTCGCTGAGTTTAGAACCTGTTAGTAATTCACTTTATAACATATATTATAGAGCGTATTTACAAAACTTGTTTAGCAATAAAGCAAGGGTTGTAACGGTGGAAACTAATTTACCTTTAAGGTTACTTAATTCGATTCAGTTAAACGATGCGCTAATAATACGAGATAAAAAGTACAGAATTAACTTAATGAAGTCTCAGTTAACTACGGGAAAAGTAACGCTTGAGTTAATTACTGACATAGTGACACAACCTAGGACTGTACCACCTCCAGCTCCTCCTTTACCTCCTGTGCCTACTGGTCCTATAGTTGTACCTATTAAACCTGTTAAACCGATTAAGGGCGGTTATTGGTCTATCGTACCCGCAACGCCTTACCCTTGGATAACTACGACACCTTTAATACTTGTCAAGCAGTCGGGCGAAGTGAACGTAGAGTTTGACGTAGCAGCGAACGCAACAGGTAACACAAGGTCTGCTTATTACGATGTAGAATTTTACGACGGTGACGACAACCTATATAAAAGCGAACCTTATGTAATTACACAAGGCTCAAGCGTAGGGTTTATATTAACTGAGGACTTCGGATATTTATTACAAGAGAACTTAGACAAATTACAGCAATGAAGCATATACTAGAATTGTTAAAGATGAGCGACTGGCACGCAGTTAGTGAAAACGTGGACATAGCAAAAGGAAAATACAAGCTCGAGACTACTATTAAGGGCAAAATGAAACAAGAGAAAAGACGTAAAGCATGGCAATAGAAAAAACAATAGTATTAAAGGTAGATGCAGACCAAGCTAATAAAAGTTTAAACCAAACAGAACAGGAGTTAAACGATGTAGCCAAAGCATCAGGTAAGGCTGCTGAGGAGATAAAGAAAACGAATAAGTCGCTCGATGAGATTTTAATGAGTACGGACGACGTAAACAAGAAACTCAAAGACCTAGACCAAACAGTAGCAACTAGCCCTAAGAACTTTCGAGACTTAAACAAACAGATACAAGCGTATCAGACTATAGCTTTACAAGCGGGTAGAGAAAGCGCAGTAGGTAAGGAGGCGTTAGCTAAGGCATCAGCTCTTAAAGACCAAATGGTCGATTTGCAAAACGAAACTAAAAGACTTGCAGACGATAATAAAAATCTTCAAGGGGTTTTAGGAGTAGGAACAGGAGTCTTAGCTGGTTTTAGTGCTTACCAAGGGGTTTTAGCAGCTACAGGAGTAGAGAGCGAGCAGCTACAGAAGACTATGGTAAAGCTTCAAGCTGCTCAGAGCGCATTAAGTGGTATTGTTCAATTACAAACAGCCTTTCAAAAAGAGAGTGCTGCGATGTTATTAATTAACAATTTAAGGACTAAAGCAGCCACTATTGCTACGACTAACTTTGGTAAAGCGTTAATAGCTACAGGGTTAGGGGCAATAGTAGCGGTAGTAGGGGCTTTAGCTGCTAACTGGGACAAGGTAACAGAATTTCTAAGAGGCACAACTAAACAACAGGAAGCATATAACGAGGTAGCAAATAAAGCGGTAGAGATAGCAAGCGAAGAGCTTAACGCTTTAGACAAATTACAGCGTACTATAAACGATGAGACGGTAAGCAGAGAGGATAAGAACGCAGCCGTAAAAGAATTGCAAGAGGGTTACCCTGACTTACTTAAAAATATAGATGCCGAGGAGGTAAGCTTAACCGAGCTAAACAAGGCTATAGAGTTGAACTCAGAGTTAGTTATGCTTAACGCTCAAATGCAAGCAATAGCAGAGCTACGAGCTGAGGCGATGAAAGAGAAAATACAAGCCGCTACAGACGCTCAAACAGGACAGAATGAATCTTGGTACGATGGTTTAACTTCTTTATTTGCTTACGGTAATGGTTTAGACGATGTAGTAAACAAAGAAACTTTAGCAGCTCAAAGAACTAAAGAAGCTACAAAAGAAGCAGAAAACAAAATTAATGTTTACGATGAGTTAGAAAAGTCTACAAAAGAGCAAATAGCAGCTATTAAAGAAAGTATAGGAGCTACAGAGGATGAGACTAAAGCTGTAGAAAAAAACACTAAAGAGATAGACAAAAATGTAGAGAAGCGAAAAGAACAGGAAGACATTATAGGTCGTTTCGTTCGAGCTAATCAAGAAAGACAAGTAGAGGAGTTACAAAGTGACATAGTTATAACAGATGCTAAAATAAGCAACTCAAATAGACTTTATGCTGCTATAGTAGAAAACCTTAAAAAAGAAGCAGAAGAGAGAAAACTAAAAGAAGCCGAAGAGCTACAAAGAGCAAAAGAAATAGAGAGCGCTAAGCTAGATTTAGCGGGTGCAACTTTGCAAGGAATAGGAAGCCTAGTAAATGCGTTCGCTGGCGAAAACGAGGAACAGCAAAGAAGAGCTTTTAACATAAGCAAGGCTATTAGTATAGCACAAGCAACTATAGACACTTATAAAGGTGCTACGGCTGCTTTTGCTTCGACTGCTGCCAGTCCGTTAGGTATTGCTAACCCCGCTGCTCCTTTTATTGCTGCTGCTGCTGCGGTTGCTGCTGGACTTGCTAACGTGGCGACTATTGCTAGACAACAATACCAGGGCGGTGGCTCAGGCGGTGCTGGTGGAGGTGCTGGAGCTTCTAACCCGCCCGCAGAACTATCTAACCCCGCGACTTTTAACGTAGTGGGTAACACAGGCACTAACCAACTAGCGCAGACACTAGGCCAGCAACCTTTACAGGCGTATGTAGTAGCGGGAGATGTTACCTCGGCTCAGTCGCTTGAAAGAAACAAAATACAACAAAGTACACTTTAAACGTAAATAAGTTATGGAATTACAAGAAGTAGAATTATTCATTAAGGACGAAAACGAGGACGGAGTATTTGCCGTTTCGTTAGTAGAAAACCCCGCTATCGAGGAGAATTTTATAGCCTTGTCGGGTTATAAGATGGAGTTAAAAGTAGTAGACGACGAAAAGCGTATAGTTACAGGGCTTGCTTTAGTACCTGAGAAGCGCATTTATCGTAAGATTAAAGAAAAGGAGTTTAACATATATTTCTCAAAAGAGACTATCTACAAAACTGCTGAGCTATTTATGAAAAAGTTAAACCTTAATAACGTGACTTCTGAACATGAGCGACCAGTTACTGGGGTGAGTGTTATTGAAAGTTGGCTAGTTGAGGACACCGACAAGGATAAAACAGCGTTATACAACCTTAAAGCTCCTGTTGGAAGTTGGGCTATTACTATGAAAGTATACAACGATAACGAATGGGAGAAAATAAAAGCGGGCGACTATAAAGGGTTTTCTATTGAGGGTATTTACCAAGGCTTAGAAGCTTTAGAGATGAGCAGCGAAAACGAGATAATCGAGGAACTTAAAAAAATAATTAAATAAAATGGCAAGAGACATTAAAAACACAGCGTATAACGTAAGACTAGACCTAGTTAACGACCCTTCAACTATTAAAAATGAAGAGGGCGCGATGTACTTTTATAACGGCAAAGTATATTATTTAGACGGCACTAACCCAGCGGCACAACTATTAGACAGCGGTAGCGTAGTAACTACGGATGCTGTTAACTTTGGCTCTACTCAGTGGAGTACAACGCCAGCAGCTCCAGTTGCTTTATTAGACGGAGAAATAGCAAACGGATTTACTTTCTTTAATAATGCGACAGACAAAGTAGCAAGCGGTACTACTTCTTATGACGAGTTAGATATAGCGGGAACAGGCGACCATGTTATTATACCTTATGTAGGTACAGCATACGAGGGACAAAGATTACAGCATAATATTAGAGTTAATTTTAGTATTGTACCGAGCGGGGGTTCTACTCAAACTTTAGCACTTTCATTAAGACGATTTGCAGACAATAGTATTATAGGTAGTGAAATTCTAGTATTTAGAACAGCAGACGAGGGCGCACAGCAATTTAATTTTATTACTTACACAGCTGGGGCTAGTGACCCTTTTGTGACTGGTGGCTTTTACTTTGCTTTACGTAATAACTCAGGAGTAGATATAGATATAGCAGCTGCTAACGTAGGTATTTTAATACAGACCTATTATCAAAAACCAACAATGTTTTAGATGAATACACCTAGTAGAACAAGCCCTAGAGGGGGGCGTAGAGGTTGCCTGTGTAAAGACGGCAAGACTTATAGTCGTAAATGCTGCGACGGAACTATAGGAGCGCAAGGAATAGGAAGCACTGTAGGAGGTAATACTTCAAACGTCGTAAACGAGGACACTAACAGGGTAGAAACTGAGACATCTGCACCTATTTCAAGCACTAATAATTCAAACGTTATAAACGAGGACACAACGCGAACTATTACCCGCGTTTCTAGTTAAATTTATAACAGACAGAAAATAAAACGTATATAGTAATAATAAATAAAATAAAAATGAAAGAACAAGTAAACGAGCTACTTCGTAAAATAGGTTTAAAAGCCGTAGAAGTAAAGCTAGAGCAAATTTTAACAGCGGACGGACAAGCAGCTTTAGAAGCTGAGGCATTCGAAGCGGGACAGCCTGTATTTATCGTTAATGAGGACGAGCGTATTCCTTTACCTGTAGGAGAGTACGAAATGGCAGAAGACATGATTCTTAAAGTAGTAGAAGAGGGAATTATTGCTTCTTTCGAGAAAAAGGAAATGGAAGAGGAAGCTGCTGAGGTAGAAGCTGAGGAAAAAGAAATGGAAGAGGTAGCTGCTAGCGAAGAGCCAAATGCTACACCTGTAGCTAAAAAAGTAGTTGAGTCAGTATCTAAAGAAACGTATTTCTCAGCTGAGGAAAGAGAGTCTTTAATTGCTGAGTTGAAAGCTCAGATTTTAGCAGAACTTTCTAAAGAGGACGAAAAAGAGGAAACTACAGAAGAGGTAGAACTTTCTAAGCCTATTCAACATAACCCTGAGAACGCACAACCTAGAGAGCAGATTTCTTTTAACAAAAAAGAGCAGTCTTTGAAGTCTATGGTTTACGACTTAATTAGTAAATAATAATTTTTAAATAAATAACAATGGCAACAACAACAAACATTACTACAAGTTATTCGGGAGAGTTCGCGGGTAAGTATGTAGCTGCTGCGCTTTTACCAGCGCCAACAATTGCTAACAACCTTATTACGGTTAAGCAAAACGTAAAGTACAAAGAAGTACTTAAAAGAGTAGGTATTGACGACATCGTAAAAGACGGTTCTTGCGACTTCGACCCTACATCAACTTTGACTCTTACAGAGCGTATCTTAGAGCCAAAAGATTTACAAATTAACCTTTCTTTGTGTAAGTCTGATTTCCGTTCTGACTGGGAAGCTATCGAAATGGGGTATTCTGCATTCGACAACCTACCTAAGAACTTTTCAGATTTCTTAATTGCTCACGTAGCGGAGAAGTCTGCAGCAAGAAACGAGCTT
>Ga0181574_10004287_pt1 | contig 12399 bp, 11 predicted proteins | sample 101ome_24_FD_145600 | JGI IMG/M metagenome (GOLD analysis project Ga0181574, IMG submission 145600) | Coastal salt marsh microbial communities from the Groves Creek Marsh, Skidaway Island, Georgia - 101410AT metaG (spades assembly) | ecosystem: Environmental > Aquatic > Marine > Intertidal zone... | reverse complement strand
AAGTTCGAATACACCAATTCCTTCCAGAAGATTGAAAGTTGTATTTGATCATTACACGGTTCCCGCCTCAGATAGTGGTGATGTTTATACCGTTCTCAGTTATGATGATGAAAGATTTGCTGAGGATATTCCTTCTATCGGAGCTAGAAAAGTAAGAGCTTCTGATACACTTGATTTTAGACCAAGAGTATCACAGTTCACTGCTACTGACAAATCACCATTTGACTTTGACTCAAGAAGTTTTGGAACTTTACCAAAACTTATTTTAAAACCAAAAGAAAGTTCGTTAGTTGGTTATAATTATTATCTGCCAAGAATTGATAAAATATATCTAGATACATTCGGAAACTTTATTGTACAAAAAGGAATTTCCGAGATTAATCCAAAAATTCCAACAAATAAAAATCCTGATGGATTGATGGATTTGGGAACAATATCTCTTCCAGCATATCTGTATGATCCAAGTGATGCTGATATTTCTCTGGTAGATAATAGAAGATATACCATGAGAGATATTGGAAAACTTGAAGATAGAATTGAAAATCTGGAGAGAGTTACTTCACTTTCTCTCTTAGAAGTAAACACACAAACTCTTCAAGTTCAGGATGCACAAGGAAATAATAGATTTAAGACTGGATTCTTTGTAGATGATTTTAAGAATAATTCTCTAATCAATCTAGATGTTTCTTCAATAGAAGTAGACACTGATGCTCAAGAACTTACAACTATAATTAGTGACAATTCTCTTAAGAGTCAGATAGCACCTTCAACCGATACTACCGATGAAAATTTAGATCTGTCTACAAACTTTGATCTATTAGATTCAAACGTTCAAAAGACAGGAAATGCAATTACATTAAAATATAATAGTGTTGGTTGGATTGAACAACCACTGGCAACTAAAGTAGAAAATGTAAATCCATTCCACGTAGTTTCTTATAATGGATTTGTTAAACTTTCTCCTACTAATGATAGTTGGGTTAGAACTGTCAGACTTGCAGACTCCAATTCTTCAGTCACAAGGAGAGTTCCAGATCCAAATCGTAGAGGAACAACAGGAACGTTTGTAACTTCTAGAGATGTTGTAGTTTCTTCTGGCAAAGATGCATACATGCGTTCCAGAAATACACAATTCTCAGCAAACAATCTGAAACCACTTACAAAATTCTATCAATTCTTTGATGGAAACGGTAGTGTTGACTTTGTTCCAAAATTACTTGAAATATCTAATGATTCAACACTCGTAAATTATGGTTCTGTTGGTTCTTTTGAAGTTGGGGAAACTGTAATTGGATATAGTGATGGCGAATCTGTAATAACATTTAGATTGTGTTCTGGAAATCATAAAGAAGGAACTTTTAATTCACCATCAAAGATTTTTAACATAAATCCTTACATAAAATCAGAAAATCTTTCTGCCGTATACAGCCAATCTTCAAAAGTTCTTAATATTGACACATTTGCTCTTTCGGAAGAAGCGCAAGGAAAGTATTCTGGGTATATTAAAACAGGAACAAAATTAGTAGGACAAACAAGTGGTGCCGTTGCATATGTTAAGGATCTTCGTTTGATCAGTGATAATTATGGCGATCTTTTGGGATCTTTCTTCCTGAGAGACCCATACACTGTCCCAGCACCTGCTGTCAGAATATCTACAGGAACTAAAACATATAAACTGACAAACAGTCCTACAAACGCCGCTCCTCTCCCAGGAAGCAAATTACAGTCAACCGCAGAGGCATCATACAGATCTGAGGGTAGATTTGAAGTTCGTCAGCGTCAAACTACTAGAGTCACTGCTAATTTCTATGATCCTCTAGCACAATCATTTAGTGTTGGTGGAACAATTGATGCTCCAGATTTAAATGGGCAAAATGACGATGCCAACGGTGCTTTCTTGACCGCAGTAGATCTTTTCTTTGCTAACAAACCATCTGGAAATGATCCAGTAAGAATTGAAATAAGAACTGTTGAATTGGGAACTCCAACAAGAACAATTATTGGAAATCCTACAACACTCAGACCTACTGATATTACAACTTCAACAAATGGCGAAACCGCAACAACTGTAACCTTTGATTATCCAATTTATCTGGCTCCTGGACAAGAGTATGCAATTGTTGCTGTAGCAGAAACAACTGATGAATATGAATTGTGGATTGCTGAGATGGGCGAAAAAACAATCAATACACAATCCCTACCCAACGCAGAATCGATTATTTATTCAAAACAGTTTGCTCTCGGAAGTTTGTTCAAGTCCCAAAATGGATCTATTTGGACTGCCAACCAGTATCAAGATCTTAAATTTAAACTCTATAAGGCAAACTTTACGTCAACAACTGGAACAGCATTCTTCTATAATCCAACATTAAATGAAAGTAATGGATACGTTGAGAATTTATCAAACAATCCTATTACAACATTACCAAAGACAGTAACCCTTGGAATATCCACAATTCCCGAGGGTGATGGAAATATCGGCATTTTAACAGTTGGTAGAAAAGTTTCTGGAACTAATGGATTTGGATATGGTCATATTGTTGGGCAAGGAAGTTCTGTCGCCAATGTTACTATTACTGATGGTGGAGAAAATTATGTAAGTGCCTCTGATTTGGCAACTACAAATATTGTTGGTAGTGGTTCCGGTCTTAGAGTCAGTATTACTGCAACTAATGGTGTTGTCACTGGAATCGCTGCGACAACGAATACTGGAAATGGATATCAAGTCGGTGATGTTGTTGGAATTACAACCACATTAGGAAGAGATGCACAGTTTACTATCCAGTCAATTACTGGATTAGATACTTTATATTTGAGTAATGTTCAGGGCGAAAAAGGTGCATCCAAGACTTTCCAAGTTGGTGCTGCATTGAGCTACTATAACGACTCTGGAACTATTGTTTCTCTTGCAAGCACAACAATTACTGACAGAACTTCTGAAGGATCCGGTCTGAATTCTGGAAATTATTTAAAAGTAGATCATTTTGATCATGGAATGTACTATTCCACAAATAAGGTCATTATTTCGGATATCGAATCAAACGTCCCACCAACAACTTTAGATTCTGCTTTATCGATTGACGAGTCAGCAACAATTAGTGTTGCAAGCACTTCAAACTTTGACACTTTTGAGGGACAAACCGTTTCTGGTTCATATCTTGGATATGCAAAAATTGGCGATGAGATAATTTCTTACAGTGAAGTTGGTAGTGGAACTCTTACAATAAGTGCTAGAGCAGTAGAGGGTAAAGTTCAACCCCACGAAGTTGGAAGTTCGGTTACAAAGTATGAGTTAAATGGCGTTTCTCTAAGAAGAATTAATGGAATCACTCATGATGTAAGTTCACTTGGAAATGAACTAGATGAATATCACGTTGCAGTTGACATGTCAACCAATGGTAATGATAGATCTAATGATGGTGATACTTCTGGAGCACCACAATTATCATTCACATCAGAGGCATCGATTGGTGGAAATAACTGTAAGGCAACTGAAAATATTCAGTTTAATGAAATTGTTCCGAATTATGATATTTTGACACCTGGTTCTTCCACAACAGTCACAGCGTCTGTAAGAACAACTACGGGAAGAAGTGTTGATGGATCGGAAACACCTTTCGTTGATAATGGTTTTGAAAATGTAGAGTTGAATGAGATAAACAAACTGAGTTCTGTAAGAATGGTTGCTTCTAATATTAATGAGACTACAAGTTTAACTACATTACCAAGAAACAAATCATTCACAACTGGCATAACCTTAGGTACAACAGATTCTAACTTGTCACCAATCATCTATACTGATACTGCAATGACAGAATTTAGATTGAACAGATTGAATCAACCTATCTCCGATTATTCTGAGGATAATAGAGTCAACTCATTGCTGTTTGATCCACATGCGGCAGTTTATGTATCTAATACCGTCAATCTGACTCAGGCAGCATCTTCACTCAAAGTAATTCTTGCTGCTTACAGACATGAATCTGCAGACTTTAGAGTTCTTTATAATTTGATTAGAGCAGATTCTAGTGAAGTAACGCAAGAGTTTGAACTATTCCCTGGTTATGATAATTTGACTATTAACGCTGACGGAACTATCACTCCTACCGATGATTCCAACAATAGTGGAAGATCAGATACATTTGTTCCAGCAAGTTTGGAAAATCAGTATCTTGAGTATGAATTTACAGCAGACAATTTAGATCTGTTTACTGGATATACAATCAAAATTGTAATGTCTGGTACTGATCAGGCATATGCTCCTAGAATAAAGGATCTTAGAACAATTGCGTTGAGATGATAAGAGTAGAAGGACATAAAAATCTTTACAGAGATGAAAAAAGTGGTGCCATAGTAAATTGTGACACCACTTCATATAATCAATACGTCAATTCTCTCAATCACAAAGAAATGCAGAGGCAAGAATTGGATAAGATGAAAGAAGATATTGACGAAATAAAAACACTACTAAAAGAGATCCTAAATAGCAAATAATTTCACGGCATTTGGTTGATATAAATATCTATAGAAACACATGCTCATCTGAATAATGGCGGTATTTGTATCAAATATAGTAATTGAGCAGGGGTTTGATTTTGATACTACTTTTCAGTTAGAAGATACTACAACAAATACTCTTCTAAATCTGACCGGATACAGCATGGATGCCCAACTCAGAAAAACATATAGTAGTTCTTCATCTGTATCTTTTGCGTCAACAATTACATCAGTTACTGGCGGTTCAGTTCAAATATCGTTAACATCTTCAGAAACTGCAGATTTGAAACCAGGTAGATACGTTTATGATGTAAAATTAACTACTAGTGGTGGTACAGTCACCAAAGCTGTTGAGGGTGCTGCACTCGTCAGAGCAGGAGTAACTAGATAATGCCTACTATAAAAGCAGAGTTGGTTCTCAAAATGTAGTTCGTGTATTATCTAATGCGTCTTCTCCGGCAACAAGACTTATAAACCTCGATGATGTCAATAAGACATATAGAGGAATAGATGGAATGATTCTTGTTTGGGATCTCCCGACAGAATCTTTTATAATGACAAGTCGCATTGATTCGTCATTAACTACAATTGAAGGAATTGCATATTTTACAAACACTGAAGATTCCACATCTACCACAACTGGAGCTTTAATTGTTAGTGGTGGAGTAGGCATTGCCAAAAATCTCAATGTTGGTGGAAATTTAGAAATAACTGGAATATCAACATTTTCTTCAGATGTTGATATTAATGCTGCTGTCAATATTCTAAATGATTTAGTTGTAAGTGGTACTGCACAAGTATCTGGTGTAACAAGTTTCACTGATACAACACAAAATACATTAGGCAACGTTAATACTGGATCGGTACAATTTGATGGTGGTATTGGTGTTGAGAAAAATTTAACCGTTGGTGGTGGGATTTATGTTGGTGAAAAATCTGAATTTGTAGGAGTTGCAACATTTGGATCCACTATTGATGGTAATGGTGGAGCAGATATTTCTGGTGGAGAAACTACACTTTCTTCGGCAACAATTAGTGATTTACCTGACAATCGTGTTGTTGTTTCTGGTCCTGGTGGATCTATAGATTATGATGATAATTTAACTTGGAATGGATCCAATCTTTCAGTTAGTGGTTCTGCTAATGTAGATAATATAAGATTTAATGGAAATGAAATTGATACTTCATCTGGCGGATTAACTCTAGATTCTGCATCTGGAACTATCACTGTTGATGATAATCTTACCATTGTTGGCGATCTTACTGTCAACGGAAATGAGACAATCATAAGCACTCAAATTCTTGAGGTTGAAGATATTAACATTGGAATTGCTTCTGTAGTACCAAAGTTAAATGATTCACAACTTGATGGTGCTGGAATTACAATTCATGGATTGGATGGTGATAAAACATTATCTTGGGACAATTCTAATTCTAGATTAGCATTCAATACTGATGTTTATGCGCCAAATTATTATGCAGGAACTTATGATGGTCCAAATGGAGTTGCATATTTTGATGATAATGGAAAACTAGTTGGAGCAGCTAGTACAGAAAGTTTATTATCGACAAGTTACTACATATTAACAATAGAACAATCAAGTGGAGTCCCAAAATGGACTTCAACAATTGATGGAGGAGAATACTAATGGCAAAACCAAGCACAAGGCAAGGACTGATAGATTACTGTCTTAGAAAATTAGGTGCTCCTGTATTGGAAATTAATGTTGATGATGAACAAATTGATGACTTAGTTGATGATGCGATACAATACTTTAATGAACGTCATTATGATGGTGTTGAGAAAATGTATCTGAAATATAAGATAACTAGCGATGATGTTGCTAGAGGTAGAGCACAAGGAACTGATGGTGTTGGTATTGTAACGACTACGGGAACTTCCACAGGAATTGCTGCCACTACATTCAATTTTTACGAAACTTCTAATTTTATACAAGTTCCAGATTCTGTAATAGGAATTGAAAGAATATTTAAATTTGACACCAGTTCAATTTCTGGTGGAATGTTTAGTATCAAATATCAGTTATTCTTAAATGATCTATATTACTTTAATTCTGTAGAACTTCTCCAATATTCCATGGTCAAGTCTTATCTGGAAGATATTGACTTTTTACTTACAACAGACAAGCAAGTTAGATTTAACAAAAGACAAGATAGATTATATTTGGATATTGACTGGGGATCTCAGACAGCAAATGAATTTATAGTAATCGAATGTTATAGAGCACTTGATCCAGCATCGTTTACCCAAATATATAATGATAGTTTCTTGAAAAAATATTTAACTTCCCTCATTAAAAGACAATGGGGTCAAAACCTTATCAAATTTAATGGAGTTAAGTTGCCTGGAGGAATTGAATTGAACGGAAGGCAACTTTATGAAGATGCAGAAAGAGAACTTGAAGATATTAAACAAAGAATGACGATGGAATATGAACTTCCACCACTAGACTTTATTGGATAATTATGACACTCAATCCATTTTTCTTACAAGGATCTCCTAGAGAGCAATTCCTAATACAAGATTTGATAAATGAACAACTGAAAATTTATGGGATTGATGTTTATTATCTTCCCAGAAAATTTTTGAAAACTGATGATATTTTGGGAGAGATTCAATCTTCTAGATTTGATGACAACTTTGTCATTGAGGCATATCTGGACAATTATGAGGGATATGCTCCTGGATCTGATATAATGACGAAATTTGGATTAAGATTAAAAAATGAAATAAATTTGATAATTTCTCAAGAAAGATTTGAAGACTTTATAACTCCATATTTGGAAGGAATAAAACTTGGAATTGAAGAGGGTAATATCACCGATCAAACAATGACAATCACCTCCAGACCAAGAGAGGGTGATTTAATATATTTTCCTTTAGGGGAAAGACTATTCGAAATTAAAAGAGTTGAGGCAGAAAAACCTTTTTATCAATTAGGAAAAACATATGTATATGAACTGCAGTGCGAACTTTATGAATATGAAAATGAAGATATTGATGTATCTGTAGAAGAAATCGATAATACAGTTCAAGATGAAGGTTACATTACAACTTTAACACTGGAACCTGTTGGTGCTGACGCAAGTGCAACGGCAACTATTGGTGGTGCTGGTATGGTTGGACTAATTAGTCTAACTAATGATGGATATAACTATACTTCAACACCAGTTGTAACTATATCTGATCCAACAAGTGGAACTACGGCAACTGCTGTTGCTATAACAACATCTATTGGCGGTATAAAATCCGTAAAGGAAATTAGAATAACAAATGCTGGATCTGGATATACCTCATCAGATCCTCCGACAGTCACTATAACTGGAGGAAGTGGAACAGGAGCAGCTGCTACAGCGATAATTGTTGATAACGGTGTACAAACACTATCAATTTCTACTGCTGGTACTGGATACTTCTATGCTCCCATCGTCACCATTTCTGGTCCTGCAGTTGGAACAACAGCAACGGCAGAGGCAATTGTAAATCCATCAACGGGTGGTGTTTCTCAACTCCAAATAACAAATACTGGAGCAGGATACACATCCGCACCAACAGTATCAATAGCAGGAGTATCAACCACAGGAATAGGAACATATCAACTCAGAGAAACTATAACAGGTTCACTTTCTGGAACAACAGCAGAAATTAGAAATATAGTAATCAGAACAGATATTGATTTGAATGATCCACCGATAGAATTGTATGTTGCTGTAAATGACGGACAGTTCTCTGCTGGAGAAGTAATAACTGGTTCAGATTCTTCTGCTTCCTATATACTTAAATCATATGATAATGATAGTTATGAAGAATCTTTTGACAATAACGAAGAAATTGAAACAGAAGCAGACAATATATTAGATTTCACTGAATCAAATCCATTTGGAGAATATTAATGTTAGGGACTTATTTTTATCACGAAATTATAAGAAAAACGATTGTTAGTTTCGGAACTCTTTTTAATAATATTTACATTAAACATGAGGATAAAAACAATAACGTAGTAGATGAAACAAAAGTTGGACTTTCATATGGTCCAATGCAGAAGTTTTTGGCAAAGTTGGAGCAACAGGCAGATTTAAAAAAACCTATTGCAATCACTTTACCAAGAATGTCTTTTGAAATGGTTTCTTTACAATATGATCCAACAAGAAAAACTAGTGTAACTCAAACCTTTAGAGCATCAGATGATGCTGGCAATATAAAGAAAGTTTATATGCCAGTTCCTTATAATATTGGTTTTGAATTAAGTATCTACTCAAAATTAAGTGATGATGCTTTACAAATTGTCGAACAAATACTACCATTTTTCCAACCATCATTTAATTTGACTTTGGATTTGGTAGATTCAATTGGTGAGAAAAAAGATATACCAATTGTTCTTGACAGTATTGATATGCAGGATGATTATGAGGGAGACTTTACCGTAAGAAGAGCACTTATCTATACTTTGAGATTTACTGTAAAGTCATATCTGTTTGGTCCTATTGCAGATTCTACGGAAGGTCTCATTCGTAAGGTTCAAGTTGATATGTATGCTGATACCAATACTCAGACTGCTAAGAGAGAGGTCAGATATACAGTAACACCAGATCCTATTAATGCTGATCCTGATGATGACTTTGGGTTTAGCGAAGTTTGGGAAGATTTTACAGATTCTAAGACTTATAGTCCAACTCAACAAACTGATATTTAAAAATTATGTCTGATAATTATGATTCAATCGATGAAGCTTTAAATGTTGAGAGTAAGATCGTAAAGACAGAAAAAGTTTCGTCAGAAATTCAAAATGTAAAACCCAAAGGTCCTGATATTGAAAAGGACTATGAATACACTCGTGCCAATCTCTACTCCTTAATTGAAAAAGGACAGGAGGCAATCAATGGAATTATGGAACTTGCTGGCGAAGGTGGAAGTCCAAGGGCATATGAAGTGGCAGGTCAATTAATCAAAAGTGTTGCCGATACTACAGACAAACTTATTGACTTACAGAAAAAACTTAAAGATGTTGAGGATGAATCTGTAAAAACGACTAACAATAATGTTACCAATAATGCTGTATTTGTTGGATCAACCACCGAGTTACAAAAACTACTCAAACAAGGTTTTCTAAATAATAAAGAGTAAACTTGTTTCCTAATGGGTTGGTCAGAAAAATATAAAAAATCAATTGATTGTGACAACCCAAAAGGTTTTAGTCAACGTGCCCATTGTCAGGGTAAGAAGAAAAAAATGTCAGAAGAAAAAAAAGATCACGAATACTCAATGGCACGGTCTGAGTTGAAAACTGTGACTAATGCCGCAAAGCGTCTTCAAAAGAAGATGGGTAAGAAAGGTGAGGGCAATCTGCAAGCTTGGGTACAATCCAAAATCACAAAAGCAGCAGATTACATTGATACTGCCGCAGATTATGTAACTAATGAAGAAACCGTAAGTGAAGAGGGACTCCGAGATTGGTTCGGAAAGTCCAAATCAAAAGATGGTAAAAAAGGTTGGGTTAATGTTGTAACAGGTGGAACCTGTGCAAGTGACGAACCTGGAGAAGGAACTCCTAAGTGTGTCTCTTCTGCAAAAAGAGCAAGTATGAGTAAGGCAGAGAGACTTTCTGCTCAAAGAAGAAAGAAGAAAGCGGATCCTGGTCAACAACAAAAGTCTGGTGCCGCAAAACCAACATATGTTTCTACAGACCCTAAGAAGAAAATGAAAAAAGAAGAAGTAGAAGTAACAGAAGCAAAGGATAAACCAGGTAAGGGTAGTGGTAAGAAAGATGCTTGTTACCATAAGGTTAAGTCTCGTTATTCTGTATGGCCAAGTGCATATGCATCAGGAGCACTTGTAAAGTGTCGTAAGGTTGGTGCTTCTAACTGGGGTAATAAGTCAGAGTCTTATGACTTCTCAAATTGGAGAGATGATTTCAAAGCAATTGAAATTGAAACGGTAAATCTTATTGAACCCGATCCAATTCAAGGTGGACAACCAATAGAAGAAGGTCAGAAGTGTTGGAAAGGATATGAGAAGAAGGGAACCAAAAAAATGTTTGGTAAAACCTACAATAACTGCGTGAAAAAAGAAGAATTTGAAAAAGAAATTCCTTCTGGTGATATTAAAAAGTTGACTAAAAAAGCAGTTAAAAGAATTGATACTAATGTCAGTGGTCATGTTGACAAGAAAGATAAATCTATGGGAGATTATGGTGAGTTTGTGCCAACACCAGATGGTAAAGGAAAATTAGTTACTTCCATAAAGAAAGAAGAGTTTTCAGATTGGAGAGAAGAACTTGGAGAGGATTGGCAGAAGGTCAACAAGGGTGATAAAACTGATGGTATGAGTCAAAAAGCAGTTAATGCTTATCGTCGTGAAAATCCTGGTTCTAAGTTAAAGACTGCTGTAACTGGTGATCCAAAACCAGGTAGCAAGGATGCCAAACGCAGAAAGTCCTTCTGCTCACGCTCTAAGGGTCAGCAAGACATGCATAACATTGATTGCTCAAAAGACCCCGATAAAGCAATTTGTAAAGCACGTCGTCGCTGGAAATGCTAATGAAAACATTCAAACAATTCATGGAGCAGCAAAGACCATCTGCTGCCGATATGAAAACCATGAAATTAAACTATCAATATAAGATGGTCACTAATCCAGACACATATATCAAAAAAGATCCTGTTTTAGATGCTAAAAAAGCAGTCATGAAATTAAAAGGAGTCTAAATGAAAAACTTCAAACAATTTCTTTCAGAAAGTATCACCATTAACGGTGATTTTAATGGAACTCTCAATGTAGGAGGTTCCCAACCAGAACAGGCAGCAGAGTCATTCTTTGCCGATGTTGTTTGGGAAGGTAAAATTTACAGATTAGAAATAGAAGGTTCTATACCTTCTAAAAATGAATTAGCAGAAAACCTTCAAGGAGAATATCCTGGTGCTGTTGTTCATAACATTTATCCAGCATCTAAGAGTTCAGTAAATATCAAGAGTTCACAAAGGTATCGTCCAGAAAGATTAAGTTGGAGTGACTGATGGCAAACAGTTATATTTGGGATGAGCAGTTTGATTTAAACGTTGCTCGTGGAAAAGTAAGGGGAGCATCACAGATCCACAAGTTTGGTGCGACTCCATCTCAATCTACAAACACAACAGCAACCATATGGGATAAAGAGGATACTCTCTACCCATGGAGTGCATTTGATACTGCCGGTGTTCTTGTAGCAGCACAAGTCGGTGCCGATGACAACGGTAAAGTTGTCACCATTCAGGGTCTTGATGATGACTTTAATCTAATATCAGAAACATTTACACTTTCTAGTGCTGGAACTGTTACAGGTACTCAGACATTCAAGAGAGTATATCGTGGATTTATTTCGTCTGGTTCTGATAATGTAGGACAACTTAATTTCACTAGAGGTGGAACACAAGTTCTGAGAATTCTTGCTGGCGCGGGACAAACTTTGATGTCAGTTTATACTGTCCCCGCAGGATATACTGGTTACTTGTATCATGGCAACTCAAGTGCCGAAGGAACGGCTCATGGGACTGGTTTCATGTATGCCAGATTCAATTCTGTCGCAACAGCATTCAGAGTTGCTCATACATTTGAAGTAAATGGTGCTGGTGGTCCTTATGATTATAAGTTCTCATTTCCTCAGGAATTGCCAGAAAAAACAGACATTGATGTTCGTATAACTACCGGTACTTCTAATAATGGTAGATTTACTGCCTCTTATGACATTTTGCTAATTAAAAACGAATTGTAAAAAGGAGTTTCGTTATGAGTGAAGTTTATCTTGGCAATCCTAATCTAAAAAAAGCAAATACACAGATTGAATTTACAGAGGAGCAAATCCTTGAATTCTTGAAGTGTAAAGAAGACCCAGTTTATTTTGCCAG
>Ga0181574_10004280_pt1 | contig 12406 bp, 9 predicted proteins | sample 101ome_24_FD_145600 | JGI IMG/M metagenome (GOLD analysis project Ga0181574, IMG submission 145600) | Coastal salt marsh microbial communities from the Groves Creek Marsh, Skidaway Island, Georgia - 101410AT metaG (spades assembly) | ecosystem: Environmental > Aquatic > Marine > Intertidal zone... | reverse complement strand
CGGGGTGGGACCATCTATGACGGCTCGGGCGCCACCCCCTATCGGGCTGACATCGGATTCACAGGCCAGCGAATTGCTGCCATCGGGGAGTTAGGCAGCGCCTCAGGGCGCATCGAAATCGATGCCACAGGCAAGGCCGTAAGCCCGGGATTTATCAACATGATTGGTTGGGGAGTAACCTCACTCATAAAAGATGGCCGTGGCGTTAGCGATATTTCTCAGGGCATTACCCTCGAGGTATTCGGGGAAGGAAACTCCATGGGCCCCTTATCACCTTCGATGAAGGAAGAATTTCCAAAGTACTGGGATCAAATATCGCCCTCCTGGACAAGCCTGGGAGAGTACCTGGAGTTTCTTGAAGACCGGGGGGTGTCATCCAACGTCGCCTCTTTTATAGGGGCAACCACCGCGCGAATCCATGTGCTTGGCCGCGATGATGTAAGCGCGTCGCCTAGTCAGCTTGAAGAAATGCAGGCACTGGTAAGAGACGCAATGCAAGAAGGTGCGGTTGGGGTTGCTTCATCCCTCATCTATACCCCGGCCAGTTTTGCTAACACCGAAGAGTTAATTGCCCTCGCAAGCGCAGCCTCCGAGTTTGGAGGAATCTATGCATCCCATATGCGAAACGAAGGAAAAGGCATATTTGAGGCGGTCGAGGAGCTGATTACCATCGCGCGGGAAGCGGATATCCCCGCCGAAATCTACCACCTCAAAATTTCCTATCCTCCCTTCTGGGACCGATTCGATGATGTGCTTAAAGTCATCGAAGAAGCGCGAACTTCCGGCCTAAAAATAACCGCCGACATGTACCCCTACCCCGCAGGATCGACGGGGCTGGACGCGATCATGCCCCCGTGGGTGAAAGAAGGTGGCATCGATCAGTGGATCGCACGAATGCAGGACCCTGCGACCCGGGCCAAGTTAATTCAGGCGATGCGAGAGAACCCAGACGATTGGGATAACCGGCTCGCCAGCGGGGGCGCCGACTCGGTACTTCTGGTGGAGTTTCGCAATCCAGATCTGAAACACCTTGCTGGAATGACCCTCGCTGAAGTTGCGCAACAACGGGGCATGTCGCCAGAGGAAACGGCGATGGATCTGGTCATTGAGGATAGAACCCGTGTTGGCGCGATGTATTTCAATCAGTCTGAAGACGTGGTGAGAAAAGCGGTCCAGCAGCCCTGGGTTAGCTTTTGTACCGACGCAGTGTCGGTCGCTGCCGAGGGTGATCAACTTTTAAATCACCGCCATCCAAGGACCTATGGCACGTTCCCTCGAGTGCTGGGTCACTACGTTCGAGATCTAGAGTTATTGAGTCTGGAACAGGCGGTACACCGGGCCAGCGGGCTACCCGCTACCAACCTGTCCCTTAGGGACCGGGGCTTTTTGCGTGAGGGCTATTTCGCAGACGTACTGGTTTTTGACCCGGCTACCATTCAGGACCATGCAACATTTGAACAACCACATCAATATTCCACGGGCATGGAGAAGGTTTTCGTCAACGGCAAGCTGGTCTTTGATAATGGAGAGCACACCGGTGCTCTACCCGGTCAAGTTGTCAGAGGACCCGGCTGGACGGGCTGGAGTAACTAGAGACACATGAAGTGTTGGACTAACTTGGCTAAAATGCGCGCGACTCCATAACCCAGAAGCCCATGTCCACATCACCCCTTCATCATCGGACGCCTGAAAACTGGTTGCGCTGCGTGCTCGCCAACTTTGACGCGTTCTTGCTTGACCACGCCGCCGCCGAGAAAAAAGCCGCCGGCATGGCCATGTCAATGCTGTCCCACTACCCCGACAAAAGCAGACTGGTCACGGCAATGTCTGAATTGGCCGTCGAGGAAATGGTCCACTTCAGAGAAGTGGTCAAATTGATTCAGAGTCGGAATCTGCAGCTTGGCGCAGATCAGAAAGATCCTTACGTCAACGAGATTCGGAGCTGGATTCGCCAAGGGACTGACGTTTACTTGCTCGACCGCCTGCTGACGGGTGCAGTCATAGAAGCCCGGGGAGCAGAGCGTTTTGGGTTGGTGGCAGAGGGACTGCCTGATGGGGATCTCAAAGTCTTTTACCGATCTCTAGCTCGCTCGGAATCAAGACACTTTGAACTCTTTCTCAATCTCGCCGAGGAGTATTTCTCACCCAATGAAATAGACCTACGCTGGCAGGAGCTCCTCTCGGCGGAGTCCCGCTGTATGCAGAATCTACCGATCAGAGCCGCACTGCATTAACGATGAAAGGCAATCGCGCGATCGATAAATATCTCGCGCAGTACTCTCTGCGGCCTGGCGCTCCATCGGAATTACGTCAACATTGGCAGCATGTCATGGTCGTGCCCAGCTATGACGAGTGCCCGGACTTTCTCGCTACGTGGCAACATAGCTACCAGAACACCTCCCTCCTTATCGTGCTGGTGCTCAACAGACCTGATGGAAGTGATCACGCGGTAAATGAACCGGTCCGAGCGGCGCTAGAAACATATCCGACTGCAACGCTTGGAGAAGGCTACTTTCTTAGCCATCTCAACGATTCGTGCTCGGTGTTATCGGTCGACCTTGATCGGCTGGAAGGTCCCGCCCCAGCCAACGAAGGTGTAGGGCGGGCTCGACGTGTTGGCTGTGATCTGGCTCTTGCGTTACAGCATCAAGGGGTCATTGAGACACCCTGGATCTATTCGGGAGATGCAGATGCAATCTGGCCTGCAGATCTGTTCACCACATCATGGCCCAATGAGGCGAGTGCGGTTGTCGTACCCTTCGTTCACCGCTTCGAAGAACACCACTCCCATCTCTCGCCAGATCAAGAGACGATAGCGACAGCAACTGAACTTTATGAATTAAAGCTCCACCATTACGTCTTACAGTTACAGGCCCTCGACTCGCCCTACGGCTTTCACGCCCTAGGAAGTAGCTGCTTGTTTAACAGCGACGCGTATGCGTCGGTGCGAGGAATGCCCCTACGCAGTGCGGCTGAAGATTTTTACCTGCTCAATAAATTGGCAAAAGTGGCGCCGGTGTTTTGCGCCACCGGCCACGGTGTAACCATCGTTCCGCGATTATCGGCGCGCGTACCCTTTGGCACGGGGCCCGCGGTGGGAAAACTGCTGGCAGTAGAGAATATCTTCCATGAACCTCTGTTCTACGATGCGCGCTGCTTTGACGTACTGGGTAGACTGTGCAACTTGTTTAGCATTTGGACCCAATCACCAGAGACCAACACCCTCGAGCAATTGGTAAGCGAGTTCGGTCCGGCAGTCGCCACTGATCTTCATGAGCTATTGGATCAGTGGAAGTACCCAAAGGCTATCGCTCATATTCATCGAGCGGGCTCGACAACCATTGAACGAAAGAATCACACCACGATCTGGCTTGATGGATTCAGGATTCTCAAAATCATTCATTTGCTCAGGGACAGGCACTATCCCAACCTGTCTTGTCTGGAATCTCTGAATGATCCAAGTCAATGGCCTGTCAATCACGATGGCACCCCGGCTGGTTTGCTGAGGGCCATTCACCGCCACCTTGACTGGTTTACGCTAAGCGCCGAATAGTTAGTTTCCGGTCAGCTCGGAAAAGAGAAAAGCAAACTGATCGGCACGCTCCTGCAAATACTGATCCCGGGTAGAACCGATGCCGTGCCCCGCCTGAAAATCTACCCGCAGTAAGACGGGATTATCGCTTGCCGTAGCGGCTTGCAATCGAGCCGCCATTTTGCCCGACTGCCATGGCTCCACACGAGGGTCGTTGAATCCGTGTGATAACATCACGGCCGGGTATTCCACTCCATCCCGCACGTTGTGATAGGAGCTCATGGCTAACAGCCCGCGAAATCCGGATTCTTCCTTAACCGTCCCGAACTCCTTGATATTGGGCACGCCATTGGTTGTTGTTTCTGCTCTGATGGTATCCAGTGAGCCCACGTCGATAATTGCAGCGCCAAAAAGATCGGGACGTTCGGTGATGGCTCTTCCCGCAAGAATGCCCCCCGCGCTACCCCCCCAAGGTGCCATGTAAGCTGGACCGGTATACCCCTCCCGCGCCAAATATTCCGCAGAGGCAATAAGATCACGCCATGTGTTCGGCTTGGTTTCCATGCGGCCGGCGTAATGCCACTCCTGCCCGTACTCCCCTCCTCCTCGCACGTGAGCGATCGCCCAGACGCCACCGCGCTCGAGCCATGCAAGTCGCGTCGCGCTAAAACCGACGTTCATCGATGAACCATAGCTCCCATAGCCATAAACCACCGTTGGATTTTTCCCATCGAGGGGCAGACCCTCCTTGTGGATTACCGTAAGCGGGATCATGACGCCATCGTGGGAGGGAATGACCAGTTCCTTGGCAACATACCCCTCGAGATTATCGAACTCCCCGACCGGTATCATGCCCGTATCTGTGAAGGTCGCACTATCCGGGTCGTACGCGTAACGGATACCGCCTTGAATCCAGGTAGCCTCATAAATAAGGGCACCTGGCACATCCGGCGCAATTGATGACAGGTAGGCAGCACCACCTCGTGGCGGGGCTAGTTCCTCATGCCCATCATCAGGAGTCCATCGCATGACAGTGCCAATGCCGTCCCGCTTGGCAGACACATAGAGTGCGTCTGCAGCAACACTCACACCTTCTATGACCAGTTCTCCAGCGGGAATAATGTCGCGCGCCGATGTAATGTCCGGGTCAGTCAGACTCATGGCAACCAGCCTGAAACGGGGTGCTTGATTCGCCGTAACGAGATAAATTACGTCATCAATTACAGCAAAATCTGTGACCCCATCTTGCTCAGTACAGAGCTGCACCCAGGCAATGTCATCAGTCAGTAGCTCCGTGCGGGGCGCTGTGAACAAACTGATCTCGTTATTGTCACCGTGCTTTACCTTCAGCACCGCATGGGAAGATCTCGGGCTCAACCAGATGCTAGGGAAATCGGTATCTATGATGGGGAGGGACGATGAATGGCCATAAGCCGCGATCAGCTGATCGTTTTCAGGCATCGCATCAAGTCGATGAAACATGACCCGCGTCTGCTTGTACTCTTCCGTCGCCGGTGCGTCGGCGGGTAGGGCCCGCCGTCTGCTGTAGAAAAACCCCGATTCATCCTCGGACCACTGGGGCCAGTTGTAGGCTGTCTCTATATTGTCGATGGGACTGCCCATTACGTGCCCGCTGGCGACATCCAGAACATAATAGGTGGTCTGCTCGGATCCACCCTGAGCCAACCCATAGACGACAAATTTACCCGAGGGCGAAGGCGCATAGCCTTCGAGACTGTAATGCTGCTCGGAATCATTTCCCATGGCCTCGGGATCAATCAGTAGACGCTCTTGATTATCCTCCGGGGCGCGCACGTACAGCTTATAAAGGTTTTCACCCCGATCACGACGCAAGTAAAAAAGCGTGCCGTCGGCCAAACGCTGCACACCACCGGTGGTAAACGGCGCTCCCTGATCCAGCGCCTCCAGCCGTTCAAACAGGGTGGCCCGTGATTCCAGCCTACTGAGATACGACTCGGTGTAGCTCGCCTGCGCCCTGAACCATTGCTCAACCTCTGGATCCTCGAGATCCTCCATGTACCGATAAGGATCCGCTATCTCAACACCCCAGTGTATATCCGACACGGATGCAAGTTTGGCGCGAGGCTGGGACTCTGCCTGCCCACCCGGGGAGCTTCTGCCCTCACCATCTGTTCCGTCGCAAGCGGTTAGTGCAGTCATTCCAATCACTCCCAGCAACACCACTAAAGCCAGTGGTTTATGTGATGTATTTTCAAGGGTTTTCATACGCTTTTCTCGAATAGGGATAAAAGACCCGTTACCATCTTTTCCGATAATTAAGTGTCTGGTTTTAGGCTCCATCCCGGACCCTAAGTCGCCAGACTACCGTTTGCCATCCGTGCCCAAAATTCAATACAACGATCATATGCTGGCGCAGGGGAACTTCGCCAAGAAATAATGGTCTATCGGTGCACCTAAGCCAAGGCAGCCCAGAATAAAAACTGTACCTACTCCGGAGGAAGCCATGCCCACTCGTTACGGCCCCGCAATAGTGATGGCCCTCATTATTGGTGCTGCAATCATGCTAGACGATGTCCTGATGTTCAATCTTCACGGGGAACATAATGCTCCGATGAAGCACGCGCAAATGCAGCAAGAAACGATTTTTGAGAGTGTCGATGATGAAGCGGTGAAAACACATAAAGTGATCATCAAGGTCAATGACGGTGATGGCGATACTTCAAGTGAGGCAATTGAGCTGGCCATAAAGACCGCCATCGAAACCGCCGCACAAGAGGGCCGAAGACTTTCGCCGGAGGAACTTGATCAGGTTATTCAGGCAGCGACGGGTGACATAAACGCTGAAGAAATCGATATCAACATCGATATCAGCGAATAAATCCCTTGAGATCAACACTCACTGCAAAAATGCACGCTACACCTTAACCCTTCCTGTATTGACCCAGTGTGTCAAAGTACTGGGAGGCTAACGCTAGCAGTGCCAACACGCCAAGTGCTAGGACTGAAGGTGTCAAAGTAGGAATAGAGACAGCTGACGCAGCACGCTCCACTCTGGCCTCTGGGTCATAGGACTTCATGGAGACGGCGGTCGAAACATCTTTAGTTGCCACGTCCTTACTGGCCACAGCTTGTCTAGGATCTCCGATTGAAGTTCCCGGGACTACCCCCGAGTTGCTCCTAACCGACGTAACCGATTCGGTAAGTTGTGCGAAACGCGTCGACGCCTCATCGGAAGCTGCCCCATCATCGTCAGGCACAGATCCTATGGGGCCGTCAGAGCCCACCTCGAAAATCCGTACGTAATCCACTACCAAACGTTGGGGAAACTCTGTCGAACCGTCAGGGTAACCAGGCCATCGGCCTCCCACCGCTACATTAAAAATCAGGAAAAACGGCTCTCGAAATGGAGCTAGACTGGCGCTGTCATCAATAGCAAAGCTGTAATAAGGCTCATCATTCACTCGCCATTCGATGCGATCCTCGGTGCGTATAATGCTGAAAACATTAAAGCCGTCTCCGAAATCGCCGCTGGCTTTTTGAGTCTTACCGCCAATGTAGGTATGACTATAAGGTGCATTTAACCCGCCAATGTTCCAGTGCACCGTACCGTGAACCTCGGCCTCCCGGTTACTACCCCCGATCATTTCCATGATGTCGATCTCACCGCAGTAGGGCCATCCCACCTCCGAAAAGTTGCTGCCCAGTGCCCACAGTGCGGGCCAAATACCCTGCCCTCTGGGCAAGGCGGCACGGATATCAACACGGCCGTAAGTGAAGGAGCGAGCGCCCTCAGTTTTTATTCGGGAGGAGGTGTAATCTCTACCTCCGTAAAACTCTTCTTTTGCGGTGATTACAAGATGGCCCTCCTGTATGGAGGTATTTTCTGGTCGGTAGTACTGGGACTCGTCGTTACCCCAACCCCAACCACCGACGTCATGGTTCCAAAGCCGGCCATCAAGGGACGGTCCGTCAAATTCATCAGACCATGCCAACACCATGCCGGGATAGGTCATGGGAGACGTGTTGTTCTCGCCATTCAAACCATCAAGATTGAGGGTGTCACCGCCTGTACCGCCAGTGGGTTCAGGATCTGGTGGCTGGTAACCCGTATCGGCGCGCCAGAGGACGTTATCAATCTCTAAGGTGATTCCCCCATGACCTGCTGCGGGCCAGAACACCAGTCCAGTACTGATTGTTGTCAAATCAAGATTATTCGCAACCAGCGTATCGATTGAGACGATGACTCGCTGCCACTCTTGGCCTATCCGTTCCGGGGATCGCCAATCGTCGGACCGACACGGGTATACGCAGTCAATCTTCATCATGACCGCAGATGACCCACCCCGAGTTCGAAGATCAAATTCGATGGTACCGCCGTCAAATCGGGACAGGTCTACTGAATCGCTGGTCTCAAAATACACGCCCGCTTCCTGACCATTGTCAGCCCAGGTAGCTTGAAGCACTTGACCTCGCCCATCAGCATCGGCCCACTCCCAGTCTACGGTCGGGCAACCGGCACCGCCGTTACCACAGCTACCAAAACCTATCGCCTGATCCCAGGCGGCAATACCTCTGTCCCAGGTTGAGGCAACTCTGCCGTTATTTAGCACCTCCAGTACTTCTTCTCCCTGCTCGCTATTTCCCGACGCGGCAACAATCAGCAGTGGCAGGGATATGCCCGCGTTAAAGCCGACCTCGTCTTCAATTTCCGCCGAGGGCGCGGCAGTGTGAAGGAGGAAAACGGTAGCGATACAGCGCACAAACACGGCGCCCAGCTTGGTAAGTTCAGTCAAAACAGCAGTCCACTCACAGCGAGATTTTTTGTAACAGTCATTCCTGACTGCAACACGCTTTTTGGGGGGAAAGCCTAGGATACAGAACTATGTCGCCGATAACAGCCTCAGCAAGGAGTGGTATTCATATCCGTTGACTATTGCCGGAACTTTATTCGCAGCATAAGCGCATCAGAGCCTGGATTTTTGCTCTGAATGCCGCCATTAGACATGTGATCAATGGTGAGTCCTAGGCCTATCTTGTCACTGACATCGACACCCAGACCAATCATCGTTCGAAAATGAATGGTGCCACCGAGATCTGTCTCACCGCGATGGTACAGGCCGGGCATAAAACTCATCTCGACATACCAATGTTCTGCGAACCGGTACTCCCCCGTCACGCCAGCACCAAAAAAAGCGTCTCGATCCTCATCGAGTCGGCCCGCGACACCCCATCGACCAGATAATGCGCCATAGGTCCATGACACGGGCCAATGGTGTTCGATAACCACGCCAACTCCATCGGTATCAACATCGGTGGTCAAGCCGCCGACCCAATCTGCGTATGAGGGTGAAGACAGCGAAAAAGCTATCAGCGCGGGAAGGGCTTTCAGCGCGCTGACTGCACTAACAATCGTTGTCCCAACTTGTTTGAGCATCCTTTTACCCCCACTCACACTCGCTCGACCGGAATGACATCAATAGGGCCAAGCAGCTTCCATGGTGACCTACCCTCTTCCCCTCGCAGGTCTAAGTGTTTTACCTCCACAAAGGATAGATATCAACTGGCGCTCCGAGCACTGATTCCGCGGATCACGTGCAAAATAGCAATAACAAAAAGGTTCACAGCGAGGCCAATAGTACCCGGATGCAACCCCAGGGGCATGATGCCCAATAACCAGCCGATGACCGCCACCACCAGGCCCGCTATTAGCCCCCAAAAGACCGTCTCTCCGGCAAAGTGTCTGTTGGTGACGCCAAGGTAAAAAGCGGGAGCTACTTGAAGTAACAACTCGAACTTGAGAACAAACAGTCGGTACAACGTGACATCCTCGCGAGTGCTGATAAATACCATAGCCGCAAGTACCAACCACGCACAGCGTTGACCAATGCGCGTCAGACGCTCTTCGGGCGATGAAGGGTCAACAAGACTCCCGTAAATGTCCTTGGCGAATATCGACGAAAAAGACAGCAAGGCAGAATCTGCTGTGCTCATGAGTGCGGCCAGAATCGCTGCCAGCATCACCGTCACAATAGCGACTCCCTGCCAGCCAAAGGCGAGTGTGTCGCGAAGAATGAGCGCCATTACCTGATCGGCGGCGCTGCCCTGTAACCCGGGGTATCGAACGATGGCCAGGTAGCCCAAAGTCAACACGACAACCACCGCGAACAGAGGCATCAATGACATCCCTACCATTGACTGCTGCAGCACTGAAGCAGACTTGGCCGCGTAGATACGCTGAATAGCCTGAGGGTAAACCGATGCACCGATTCCTATGAGTACGATGGTAGACAGCCACGTGACCGCCTGGGGACCAGTAGGCGGAAGCGTCTTTTCCGGGGCCACTGCTTTCAGTTCTTTGAGCGTTTCAACAAAACCGCCGGTTTCCGCGCCGATGATGACAAGTATCAAGATAAAACCGATCAACATCATGGTTCCCTGAATGACATCGGTCCAAACCACACTTCGCAAGCCACCAAGAGTGGAATAGACCACCATAATCAATGCGAGCGTAACAACGCCCCACAGCGCATCGATGCGGCCCCCAGAGAGTCCCTCCACCACATGGCCAATCACTTTTAGCTGGGCGAGGGTGTAGTTCATCAGCACCAACAACAGGCAAATAGATATCAAGTGCTGAAGCCGCGGAAGCTCGAAGCGAAATTTGATGTAATCAGTCGGCGTGACAAATCGATGGCGCATCGCAAGTCGCTGTAGTTTCGGCGCGAAAATCAGATAACCCGTCACGACAACAATCATGCTGTGAACGATGACGATCCAGCTGAATCCAGCACGATAGGCCTGCCCCGTGAAGCCAAACAGCGCGTTGCCGCTATATTGCGTGGCGAACAGCGTGAGCAACATCACCGGGAGGCCGAGGTTACGCCCCGCCAAGTAATAATCACCCAAACCGTTATTCAAGCGTTTTTTCTTACCCCAAACTCCCAGCCCCAAGAGTGATAGAAGATAGAGACCGACAAAGGCAAGAGACCCTCCGCCCAGCGCTAGATCAGTCATCATTATCTCCCGCATGCCACCGATGCAGAGACGCCCAAGCGGTGATCGATGCGATAGCAAGGGCAAGGCCCAACGACCATAGAAGCCAGCCCGGCAGTGCCCACTGATCTTCCGCATCACCGAAAGCTGACCAGTACCAGGGACAGCTCAAGAGGATGAGTAAGACGACTCCCCCTAGCCACCCTCTTTTCTGTGAGTCGCTTTTTTCCTGCTGATTACCCATCGTTGTTCAGTCCATTGGAGGATTGGCGCTCTCTGGCCTGTTTTCTAATGCCGCCATAAATCCCCCGAGTGACAATCCAAGGCCAGAGGATAAGTTGGACAAACCAGACCGACAATCGATGACGGCCTCCGTTTTGTTGATGCAGTGTCAAACCGTTTGATTGCAGACCCAACACCGACCCCCAACGGCTGCTTGGTGGCTGGAATCGATGCGCTGGAGTCTTCCCCTGGATCAAGGCATTAATATTTCTGCAGAGGATACGGTATGCCCAGTTTCTCGCCGAACTTCTAAGGGGGTCGGTTGCCGCCGCATCGCCAATGGCAAATACGTTTGGGTAACCAACGACCCTCATGGTTGTATCGGTCTTTATAAATCCCGCCTCGTCGAGCATGTCCGAAGGCAGAAATGCAGTGTTCGGATGTACAGCGCCGGTGGCCCATATCAGCACATCTCCAATGTAGTCTGCCTGACCCGAGCTAAACGCGACGGTCCCACCTTTTAGAGCGGTCCGAGTCCCATCCGTCGGAGGGTCTGCTCGATGGCCGGGTTTCAGGGTAACCCCCGCCGCTACGAGCTTCTTCATGTGATAGGCGCGGGTTTTTGGATGATAACCGGGCAGGACATCCTCACCGGAAAAAAATAAGGTGACGTCCTTGTCGGGAAATCGCGAAGCGACGTTAAATGCAACACTGGTGCCCGATGGGCCACCGCCCATGACAGCAACCCGTTTGGCCGACACGATGGTGCTTTTTTGTCTTTCAAGATCGGCCTCGACGCCTCCAGTTGTTTCAACACAGGCCGTTCGCCAAAAACCGTTGCTAATTCCCGAGGCAATGACCAGATAGTCCCAGAACACCGACTGAGTGGATTGATCACTGCATTCAATCGATACGACCTGCTCATCAGTGTTAACAGCAATCACCTTGCCATGAATACATTCGACATCGTCAAGCTTTCGGAATGCATCGAGTGGCGTCAAATAAGATTTTTTCCAGTAGGCAAGGTCAGTTAACCGCTTGCCAAGCTCCTGCCCGCTCAGCAAAACAGGCCGCGTCGTCACTGCAATAACCCGGCAATTTCTTCTTAAGTGGGCCGCCACCAGCACGCCCGTGTCTCCCATGCCGATAATCAGAACGGTTGGCAGCTTGGACCCTTTTTTTACGCCCTGAAACTCGAGCATGAGCTTACTGATTAACCACCGAATAAACGGTGATGAGAAGAATCAAGCGACGCAGCGCTAGTAATAACGTCCCGATAGAAATCCCGCAGCGTGTCACTACCGGTTTCAGGCGTTGCCACCTCGTCATAGCAGCTTTTATCTGCGTCCCATACCAGCATCGATTCCGTTGCATAATATTTTGCTATTCGAGCGAACTCTGCCTTGTCGCGAAACCATGACGATATCCCGGTACCCGTATTCAGAATAGCTTCAGCGCCATCAAACCAACGCGAACTCAATGAGCGAATGACCGGTTTCCGACCACAGAGTCGCGCGAGGAGTTCGCCCTGCTCCCTGGGAGTGATGGCAGGTCCGGGGCCACCGATGGGCAATACCTCGCCATAAGATTCAGAGTCCTCTATTCGATCGAGGATGAACTGCGCGAGATCACGGGTTGAAATAGGCTTGCAGGCGGTATTCCGACCCCCATCGAACA
>Ga0181574_10004272_pt1 | contig 12416 bp, 12 predicted proteins | sample 101ome_24_FD_145600 | JGI IMG/M metagenome (GOLD analysis project Ga0181574, IMG submission 145600) | Coastal salt marsh microbial communities from the Groves Creek Marsh, Skidaway Island, Georgia - 101410AT metaG (spades assembly) | ecosystem: Environmental > Aquatic > Marine > Intertidal zone... | reverse complement strand
ACTCGTGCTCACTCAGCGGTCAAACCTCGGGCGTGGGAGCCACGAGACGAGTACAAATCGCGCAACAAGCGTTAGTCGAAACAATCACGATCTGGGAACCAGACGCCTCACTGGCGTACACGATTGACGGAATGCCACCAATCGTCGGAACGGCAACAAATACGTGGACGATGCAGCCCCAAGCGAATGGCACACTGGTGATGTTGACGACAGAAATTCCAACAGCGTGGAATCCAATCCAACGTCTTGCCGCCTCAAAAGCGCTCGAACGCATGTCGATCGCCGCAAGGTTCATGACAACTGGGCTCCGACAAGAGGTGGCCCGACGCAAGAAGGAGGTTCGGCAATGACAAACCAACCAGATGTCATCATCATCATGACCGATGAGGAACGAGCCGCACCGTCATATGAATCTGACGCACTCACCGCATGGCGCTCAGCCCTCGATGGCGCACGGTGGTTTGCTGACAATGCCATCTCATTTCAACGGCACTACACAGGGTCACTTGCCTGCGTTCCGAGCCGACCGACATTGTTTACCGGCCAGTACCCAGACGTTCACGGCGTCACTCAAACTGACGGACTCGGAAAAATGGCCGATGACTCCCGCATGCGATGGCTTCGGGAAGGCGAGGTTCCGACGCTTGGCCATTGGTTTCGGGCGGCTGGGTACGACACGCACTACGACGGCAAATGGCACATCACCCACGCAGATCTTCACGACGAAGATGGAGAGCCACTTCCGACAAATACTGCGAGTGGAGAAGTGCTGCACGACAACGTTGCCCGGTATCTCGAGGCAAATCCTCTAGACCCATTCGGTTTCTCTGGATGGGTCGGCCCCGAGCCGCACGGCGGCCTGTTCGCGAATTCGGGGCTTGCTCGCGACCCACTCATTGCAAACAGAGTGATTGCGTGGCTTGAAGATCGCTACGAACGTCGGCGCCGCGGTGACGCTGATGCCCTTCGCCCATTCTTACTTGTAGCGAGTTTTGTCAATCCTCATGACATCGTTCTGTTTCCGCTTTGGGCGCGTCGCGGAATACCCAAAGAACTCGATGGAGTCGAGGTGCCCGATGTACCGATGTCACCGTCAGATTTCGAAGACTTGCGGCATAAGCCCGCAGCCCATATCGCGTATCGAGCCTCCTATCCCTCGTGTTACGGCCCGTACAGCGCGGTAGCTCCCGTCTATCAAAAGAACCTTCAGCAGTACCGAAACCTTTACTACCAGCTTCACGCAACAGTCGACGCGCCGATTGACCGCGTGCGGCAAGCGATCACCGGGAACGCAACGACCGACACAGTCATTGTCCGCACCTCCGATCATGGCGAACTGCTCGGATCACACGGCGGGCTTCACCAAAAGTGGTTCCAGCTGTATGACGAATCAACCCGCGTTCCATTCTCCATTGCTCGTCTCGGTAGCCAGCCAACGTCGCAGCGTTCAATCTCATCACCGACCTCGCATGTTGATCTCGTTCCAACCCTGCTCGCAGCCGCCGGAATCGATGAACGTTCGACGGCCGACGAACTTCGGTCATCGTTCAGCGAGGTTCATCCGCTGCCCGGTAACAACCTCATGCCATTTGTTGATGGCGCCGCAGAAGATGAACACCGGTCGGTCTACATCATGACCCGTGACAACATGCCTGAGGGCGACACTGGGGCCAGCGGTATCGCCCGGGGCCAAGGACGTGTGAATGATGCACCCGGACCGCTTCGTATCAATGTTCCAGCACATGTCGCAACGAACTTTGAAGGCATCGTTGGTCGTGTTGATGACGAGGACGCCGTGGGAGGGGCTGGACATCTCTGGAAGCTCGTTCGCACCTTCGATGATCCGGCCGCTTGGACTGAACCTCATGTTCGACAATTAGCGAGCGATGGAATGGGGGGACCCAGGTACCGCACAACGGTCATTCCTGATGACTGGGAACTGTACGACCTCGATGCCGATCCTGTTGAGATGGTGAACCGCTGCAAGGATGCTGCCTCAATAGCAGTTCTGGAATTCATGCAACAGCGACTGGCAGCTGAACGCGAGCGCTGCCTGCCTCAACGAAACCTGCCTTGGCCGTACGCAACGAGCAACATCACCTCGATTGACAAAGTTCCATTGCTGCCGCCACGACCCATCATTAAGGAAGCGATCAAAACACAAGTTCCACAGCGGGTGAAGCAACGTGTTGCCGATCGTCGGTCAGGACCTCGATCATCGGTTCCTCCCCCGGCTCGACTTGCTCGTCGCGCTCTACAACGGGCCGGGCTTCATCGTGATGATGCGCCGTCACAATCCTTTGATCACACCGGTAGACGCGCGCTCGTCATCGCAACGAATCACGGAACACTTGGAATCGGACGTCCAACCGGAGTCTTCGCAAGTGAGCTCACCGTGCCGTATTACGAGTTCGTTGATGCGGGCATGGAGGTCACTGTTGCGAGCCCGCGTGGCGGGGAGATTCCCGTGGATCCAATGTCGTTAAAACCTGCAGTTCGCACCGCGGCCGACGACCGCATGCTTCGCGATCCTGGGTTGAAGATGAGGCTCGCCTCGTCTGCTGCACTTGGAGACCTCGATATGTCGCAGTTCGACATCGTGTACCTTGCCGGCGGCTGGGGAGCAGCATTTGATCTCGGCACGTCGGCGGTGGTTGGCGAACAGATTTCAAGCGCGAACGAACATGGCGCTGTTCTTGGTGGTGTCTGCCACGGCCCGCTTGGATTTTTGCAGGCAAAGAATCCTGATGGGTCGTCGCTCGTTGCTGGCCGTCGGATGACAGCAGTCACGGACAAGCAGGTGCGCGAACTCGGAATCAGCTCGACACCTCAACACCCTGAACGTGAATTGCGCGCAGCGGGAGCCGAATTCGAAAGTTCACACCGCCGACGAGATGTGCTTGCAAATCACTGGGTTGTCGACGGAAACCTTGTGACCGGCCAAAACCAGAACGCTGCGCCGATGGTTGCCCGCCTCATGCTCGAAGCGGTCAAATGACCGATTGGCAGCGCCTCACCGCACGCGCTGGGCGGGCGGGGCATCATCTTGTTGCGTGGTTGATGTGGGATCCTGCTGCAATCACCCGTTTTGGTGAACTCGGGGTTCCCAATGGTGCGGGTTGGCTCATCGCGTGGCGAGTGGCACCGCTTGGTGACATGAGCCCTGCTGCGGTGGCTTCAACGACATACTCAATTCATCCCGATGTGATTGCGGCAGTACTCAGGCTCATACGGTCATCGACAACTTCGGAAGAAACGATGCGAGTGCTCAACGAATCAGTCGCTGCTGGTCTTGACGACGTCGCTCCGGGCCTCGGGAGTGAACTTGCGCCTCTCGCCAACGACCTTTGGCGAGGTGTCGACGCAGTCGGAGGTGAGTTCAGACCTCTGTTTGCCGCACACCGAGCCGAGCCGCGGCCATCGGATCCCGCGCTCTCCGCATGGAGGGCGGCAAATTGTTTACGCGAGTTACGGGGTGATGTGCACTGGTCGATCTGTGCGGCTCATGATCTCAATGCTGTCGAGGTAGGGCTCCTTCATTCAGCGATGGTCGATAGCGATGAATACGGCGGTGAGGAATGGATTGCTCGCAGCCGTGGCTGGGATGACGACGCAATCGCCAACGGCTGGGAACGACTGGCAAGTAAAGGCTGGGCCGCTGACCAACGACTTACCGAAGAGGGGCGGGCAGCCCGTCATGCGATTGAACAACAGACAGATGAGCTCACCTCACCTGCATGGATAGCAGTTGGTGAAGACGTAACACGTCGTTTTTGTGAGGCGATAGAAGCGCACGAGTCGGCGATTCTTCAACGTGTTAACGACACCGCCGGGCAACGTTGGATGCCTGCAATTCGAACTCCTCGCGTCGAATCACATGACTAGCAACGGGCTACGAAGACCATTCGTTCACACAGTTGGATGGTGTTGACCCCAACTTCGCTACCGGCCAGACTCTGACAATGTCGTCAAATCCATTTCTTCAAGGGAACATGGCGCCGGTTGATGTCGAGCACACCGAGTTTGATCTGAACGTCTCAGGGCAACTTCCCCCCGAACTCGATGGTGTCTACGTGCGCAATGGACCCAACCCAGTCACGCCTCCCGACCCTGAGAAGTACCACTGGTTTACCGGCACCGGCATGGTGCACGGACTTCGTCTCGCTGATGGCAAGGCACAGTGGTACCGCAATCGTTGGGTTCGAAGTGCCGACGTTGCCAAGGTGCTTGGCGAAGACCCTCCACCTAACCCATGGCCAGATGACCATATGAGTTTCTCGGCGAATACGAACATCGTTGCGCACGCTGGCCAACTACTTGCCTGTGTAGAAGCTGGGGCTCCCCCAGTTGAGATGGACCATGAGCTCAACACGCTCGCCATCTCGAACCTCAACGGCACACTCCCCTACGCGTTCTCGGCTCACCCAAAGCGAGACCCATCCTCGGGCGAACTACATGTGATGACGTACTGGTGGGGTTGGGGCAACCAGGTGCAATATCTCGTGGTTGGAACGGACGGCAAGGTACGACTCGCCCGAGACATTGAACTTCCCGGCGGTCCGATGATTCATGACATTGCAATTACAGAACGCTACGCGCTCGTGTTTGACCTGCCGGTGCTGTTCGACCTCGATGCTGCGATGGGTGGCGCTTCGCTCCCCTATCGATGGTTTGCTGAGTACGACGCCCGTGTTGGTCTGGTGCCAAGAGACGACGGCGCGTGTGCGTCCGACGACATCAGCTGGTTCTCGATCGACCCTTGTTACATCTTCCATCCAATGAATGCCTATGACGAGGTTGATGCCAACGGCAACGTTCGAGTTGTGCTCGATGCTGTTCGACACCCGAAGATGTTTGACCGAGAGCGCCGAGGACCAAACGAGGGGGCGCCTCGCCTCGATCGTTGGGAATTCGACGTGAGATCGGGGACTGCAACTCAGCAAACTCTCGATGACTACCCGCAAGAATTTCCACGAGTGCGGGAAGACCTTGTGGGTCGCCACTATCGCTACGGCTACTCCGCCGGGCTCGGCTCAGGTATTGCTCAAGACACGCTCTGTCGTATTGACATGCAGTCTGGTTCTGTAATCCGTCGCACCGACAATGATGAAATGGGGTACGGCGAACCGGTCTTCATCCCGCGTGAGAACTCAACCGCTGAAGACGATGGCTACGTGATGGCCCTTCGTCACAATCGATCAACCGACTTGTCTGATCTCTGTGTGTTTGATGCCACACAGATTGCCGATGACCCGGTGGCCGTAGTGCATTTGCCTGCTCGAGTACCAAATGGGTTTCACGGCAACTGGGTGACTTCCAGCGATCTCAACTGACCGCGCTCTGTGAAGATCCATCAAGCAACGTCGGAAGTCCAATTCGCACCGGCACCCCCGGTGAGTACATCACATGGGGTTCATCCGTCGGGTACGGCAGACCAGCAGCGGCTACAACCCCGGCATCGAGTTCACTGACAGTTGCTGAGTGCAGCGGCCACGCTGGATGATCAACTGGTGCCCACACCGGGCGGCCTCGGAATGGGTTGGCGACAAGGCCCCATCGGGCGGTGAGAAATCGCGAGAGTTCATCATCTTCGACAGATTCCCCGACTGACACCGACATTTCTGCTGATCGATACCGGGTTGATGGCCATTTTCGCTGCACCGATGACATCACGCGATCACCAATTCGCACGTGCCGAACATCGCCCACGCAGTATGGAATGCGGTAGCCGAGTCGGGCAACGAGAGCCGGGAGCCAACGGTCGATATCGAGTGACATGAACCACACCCCGCGCCGGTTTCCAGCTCGGACATAGGTGCGAACGTTCACCTCCGGAAATGAACCGACATACGGCAACGGTGCAAGACCTGGAAAACCCAAGCCGTCCATGTGGAACGGGATGAGACCAACCCACGCTGAACCATCAAAGGTGTCAACCTCAACACCCGCGGGAAGTAGTTGCTGCACCACCGCAGGGTCATAGCGCCAATGACAAAAAACAATGTCGGTCCAGTGCTGCACCATCACGGCTTTCTTCACCGCTCCAACCGGTGGCTCGGAGGTGTCAGGCGGATGGGGAGTCCAAAGTGACGGGTCAGTGTTCATGGCGATTCCAAATCGAAGGTATCGAAGGGTTGCCCAGCCGCACCACTGGAGCCCTCAAGAATCTCTCCTGAGTCTCCCAACACTCTCGATAACCGTTTAGGTTCACTGTGGTGAGGCAAATAGTCGGCATCTACAACGCAGACGGTTCGATTGGTGGCGAACTTTCGTACGCTCTCGCCAAGCTGGCTCGACGAGGTTCATGTGAACTCTGTGATGTCACTCACGGCTGGAACCCGCTGGGGAAACGCTCGTGGAAGGCCGCTGTCGATCAGTCTGATCTCAACTTGACGCTCATTCATCGAGATGAGGCGCTTCCAGAGCAGCTTGCGGCGGCGGGTCAGCTGCCGGCTGTCGTGATGTCAAGCGATGAAGGATGGCAAGTCATCATGACGAACTCAGAGTTTGCTGAGTTCAAGTCTGACCCCGGCGCACTCATCGACGAAATTGAGCGTCGAGCAGCTGCTCTCTCCTGATACTTCAACGCCAACAATCACCAACGACGCTGTGGCTTGTGGAGTTATGACATCACCCATTCGAAGTGTGCTGCTCCTCGGTCGAGTCGCTCTGTGACCGACAGCGTCCGATCTTCCATCAACGCGAATCCCTCCCACAGGGCGTTCCAACTATCGAACACCGCCGCATCAACCGCCGATGGGTTGAACAGACGCCACGAGTGAAGGCGAATATGTTCTTCACCGACTATTTGAGCGACCTCACACCGATCGCCATGTCCCGCAAGAAGATGTCCAAGGCGAAGCCCTAGGGTGCCATCAACACTCAGCGTCTCCATCACTGTTGAGTGAAATTGCATTCCGATTTGTCGGCCGACAACTGATGCGACAGCACGGGTGGTGCCCGGACCCAACTCTTCAGTCATCGCCGGAAGAATGGTGTGGATGTAGTTCATGGCATAGTTCCGCTCTACTTTTGCTAAGCGAACGGGATCCCACGACGGCGACGGCAAGTCGGCCGCTGGCCCAGGTGGGCGCTCACCTGGTCGGAAGCGCACTCGATTCTCAGGCTCGAGGTCGTAGTCCTCTTCGATGTAGTAGCCGACAAGGCCCGGTTGACCGTCAGTTGTCTGCGATGTCGCAACAAAGCCGAGACGAGGGTTTCCGAGGGTCACTCCATTGTGGCCGTGCCATCCACGCAACATGGCGCGACTGAGTTCAGTGGGAATTCCGCATACCGCTGTGCCGTCGAATATCCAGCGCGGCGGCAGGTACCGCACCCATGACTTTGTCTCTGACTCAGGAATCCATTCAACATGTACGCCACCGAGGGAGTTCGAGAGCACGTGATATTTCGCGCACGCGACGGCATCGGGCTCGTTGGTTAACCCAAGCTTTTCGAGGCCTGGCATAAACGCCTCGAGGTGCTGATTTCTGAAGGTTCGAAAGACGACTCGAGCTGCAGGTTCAACTCCGACTCGGGTCACCATTCCGAGCAATAAACCGGTGAGAAACCGGTGGTAGAGCTCACCTAGCGCCGACCATGCGGCTGGGCTTTCTTGCACTTCGCTCCAGGCAAGATCCTCGTTTGATACCACTCTCACATTGTTGCAGGGGTCAGCCGACGTACTGCAGCACTAGCGAGACCAACGGCGTCGTAGGGTCATCACAGCACCTTCGAACCGTACATTTCTCCTAACGGATCACTGATCAGTTCGAGCCGCTCACCATCTGGACCGACAAAGTACAGAGACGAACCGTCAACGTGGGCAACCTCTACACCTTCGGCCACCAGGCGCTCCCACGCAGCCTTCCACTGGGTGGGCTCCATTGAAATTGCGAGGTGATGGTGCCCACCAAGCACCTCTTCGTATGGGCCAAGACCTAGTCCTGGCATGTCAAAAAACGCTAGACAATTGCCGTTACCGATATCGAAAAAGAAGTGCGTGCTGCCTGCGTAGTCCCGATTCTCGAAGAGATCGGTTAAGGGGAACCCGAGCACGTCTTGATAAAACCTGATCGTTCGCTCAACATCAGACGACAGCAACGCCTGATGATGAACGCCGCGGGCAGTGCTGGCCGGACGAGTCGCCGAGGGCACGAGGTAACGCTGACGAAGTTCTGCCCACTCCTCAGTTCGGTCAATCGGGCTTCTGTGCCGTTGATCGTTGCTCACATCTCTCATGATGACACGCCACATATCGGGATGCCATCACGACCACGGTGAATATAGGGAGAGCGTCAACCAGAATTTCGGGAGGACCCCGGAGTGGGGTATGCACCTAAGTCGTCCGGCCTTTAACGGTGCGGGCCTGTAAACACGATGCTCTCTATTTCTAAGAGAAAATCGTTGTCTTGCTCATAACCACAACTTCGCAGCGGAGACACCCAGGAGAACGCATTCCGCATCTCCTCAGGTCTCCCAATGCACCCATATTCCACTCGCTACGCGAGCGCTGAATCTTCTCAGCCTTAAGTATTCAGTCGCCGACGAGTGACCAACATGACGAGACCACCAATTCCAAGCACGAGGAGAACTTGAGCAACTGTGCCGCCCGACGAACCTGTGGCCGGAAGCTCAACAGCTACCGGGGCGACAGTCGTCGTTGTTGGGGCAACAGTCGTCGTCGTTGTTGGGTTTGCGGTCCATTGGGCGTACAACGTGAAATCAGCCGTTTGATTGTGCGCTGCACTCGTGGTGATCTCAGATCCGCCCGACGCCGCCGTGAACCAGCCCGCAAACGTGTAACCATCCCGGGTCGGAGCAGTGGGCAACGCACCAATAGTCCCACCGACCGTCGTCGCAGCATCACCATCAGACACAGCCGAACCACCTTGACTGTCATACGTGATAGCGAGGTCTGCTAACCATTGGGCGTACAGCGTGAAATCAGCCGTTTGATTGTGCGCTGCGCTCGTGGTGATCTCAGATCCGCCAGACGCCGCCGTGAACCAGCCCACAAACGTGTAACCATCCCGGGTCGGAGCAGTCGGCAACGCACCAATAGTCCCACCGACCGTCGTCGCAGCATCACCATCAGACACAGCCGAACCACCTTGACTGTCATACGTTATGTTCAGAGATTCTGTTATCGAGTAGATACGAACATGCCCAGCGCTCGAGCTATTGAACGGGGCGCCGATCGCAACTCTGGTGCCATCGGCCGACAACGACAGCGAGTGCCCCGAACCGTTATTTGCTGCTTCGCCATCAATGTCAGACCCCACCTGAGACCATGAACCATTTGAGTACTTATAAATACGAACGCTCCCCGCGAAGTTATCGTGGCTTTTCGCGCCAATTGCGAGAACGCTGCTGTCAGCTGACAACGACACTGAGTACCCAAACAGGTCGTATTGGGCTTCACCATCAATGTCGCCTCCCTTTTGGACCCAACCGCTGCCGTTCCATTCATAAACGCGAACATGCCCAGCACCACTTAACCCACCATCCGGGGCGCCGATCGCGACCTCGGTGCCATCAGCCGACAACGACACCGAGTGCCCGAACTTGTTGCCGAACGCATCGCCGTCAATGTCGCTGCCTACTTGCACCCAAACGCTGCCGTTCCATTGATAAATGCGAACGGTTCCAGCGTAAGAGTCGGTTGGGTCGTGGTTTATCGCACCTATTGCGACCTCGGTGCCATCAGCCGACAACGACACTGAGTACCCCAACTTGTCATTTGCGACTTCGCCGTCAATGTCGCCTCCCTTTTGGACCCAAACGCTGCCGTTCCATTCATAAACGCGAACGGATCCAGCCCCCTGACTGAACTCATAAGGGGCGCCTATTGCGACCTCGGTGCCATCAGCTGACAACGACACTGAGTGCCCCGACTTGTCATTTGCGACTTCGCCGTCAATGTCGCCTCCCTTTTGAACCCAAGCGCTGCCGTTCCATTCGTAAACTCGGACATGACCCGATGACTCGCCATTACCGCCGTTTAACGGCGCGCCAATCGCCACTGTCGTGCCATCAGATGACAACGACACCGAGAACCCAGATTGGTCACCGTCAGCTTCGCCAGCAATTGCTAACCCCAACTGGGACCATGAACCATTCGAGTACTGATAGATGCGGACCTGCCCAGCGTCGAATGGAGCTCCGATCGCCACAACCGTGCCATCAGCTGACAACGACACGGCTCGCCCCATTTCACTAGACGCTTCACCATCGATGTCGGACCCCAACTGGGCGATCGACGTCGCCGCAGAAACAATCATCGCTCCGCCTCCGATCGCCATCGCAGACAACACCAAGAAGACACATAACGGTTTTTTAAACGGCATCGTATGACAATAGAGCGTGGATTGAGGGCTACTCCTATTCAAGTCGCTTCCTCGGTGCTGCAGGCGAGATCAGTGTTGGCCACACCAAACACGCGAGGTCACCTAAACAGCAAAAATCCCGGCCCTATCGCTAGGGGCCGGGACTTAGATGCTCAAAACGCACTACATAGGTGCATCTCTCGGAGTGGGGTGCTCTCGAAATTCTTTAAGCCTTACGAACCAATGTGGCCACCTACGGGCGTTCTCAGCTTTCCAAGACTTTCGCCAAAGTTTTCCAAAGGTCATGCCAATTAGTCCGCTTTGTCGGTTAGGTCATTGGGTTGCTGGCGCTTGCGGACTTCGATCTCCAACCGAGGACCCTCGAAGAACCGGGGCAGTACCCCGAGACATACGGCCGTGGTCTATGATCGGCGGTATGCGGGGGCTGCGATGAGAGTCAGCGAAGCGATCGGGTTCCTCGCATTGCTGGTTTTCACAATCGTCTTGTTCCTGGTTGGAGCAGCGCCGTTGGAGGACGGAGGGGCGGTTCTCATAGGCCTCGGCGCTTTGGGATGGCTCATCTACACGAGGCATAGCCTGAAGAAGCAGGGGGTCCCGTGGTGGTGTTCTGCCGAGGCGGCCCGGTTCCACAAATTCAAGGAAACTGGCAACCCGGCCCACGATCCTCGCATCTGGGAGTGCTCGGCATGTGGCGTTCACCGCCAAGTTTGGAGCGTGTCGTCCGACACTAGCATCTAGCGTCGACCCACTCAGAGCATTGCTTCACGGTTACGGGGGATTAGCAGAATTCGGTGGTTTCTCTAGTAGAGATCGGCCCGTCTACTGCTGGTGTCACGCCAACGCTGTGCCGATTGAGAGGTCGGTCTTCCGCTGGCGACGCCGCCGCGCCTTCCGCAACATCGTGACCATCGTGGGTCGTGGTGATGAGCAGACCAACGGTGTTGGGATGGTTTAGAGTCGTTTTGGGCGGCAGCCTAAGGGGGTAATCGTGCGTAAACTTGACGTCCTGTTGGGAATTGGGACCGTTGTGATGCTGGTCAACTTCTCCGCAGCGATCCTTGTTGGAGAATTTACTGCGCTGTTAGGCGTTCTCGTCGTCGGCGTCGCTGGCATAGTTCACTTCAGGCGGCTTGCCGCAAAGGTCGACTTGCTCTGCCGGGCCCCCGTGGGCGACTCACCTGATGCACAGCCAAAGCGGAGGCTGCACCGGTTCAAGACGGTGGAGGGGTCGCGCACACGGGACATTCGGCGCACAACCAGGGTGATCGAGTGCTCTTTGTGCGGTGCTCAGCGCGAGATCGTCAGGTACAAGAATGAGGGCGGGGCGTGAGATCGACAGGTATGAGATCGCCGTACCTTCCCAACAGGGTCTCTACGGCATGCGATCAACCGGCCGAATCGGTGTGATCAACACCCAGACCACTCGGCAGACATCCGCACCATGCCAGGCGAGACGGATTTCTACGACTCCCCCACTACGGGCCATGCTGCGCTGGCGAATCACAATCCCGCGCACAGGATCGCAGGGTACGCGGCGAGCAGCCCGATGCCGTCGGGGCGAGAGAAGTGCTCCTTGCGGGCGCCTGTCACCAGCGCGAGCAGCGTGACCACCACCATGATCTGGACGCTCAAGCTGGGCGAGTCGTGGAGCCGGCCGGTTCCGACCACAGCTGCGACGCCGGCAACCGCCAGGCTGTTGAAGATGTTCGAACCGAACAGGTTTCCGACGATGGGGAGGAAGAGAGGTACCCGCATCCCCATCGCCTTGCCGTCGAGCGTGTCGAGGTCGACGGTCAAAGCGAACGAAACGAACAGCTCCGCCTTGACCACGATGTTCGCCCACCGGGCCCACACCGCGGCGTCGAGACGCAGTACCGCCATGTCGTTATGTGGGTCCAGTACGAGCGTCTCATTCACCCGCTGTTGCCCAGTTCTTGTTGGTGGCCACTCACCGAGCAGCCGAGGCCACCTCCAACGCCGTAGCCGCAGAGTTCGTGAACTCTTCAGTCGACACTGCAGCCGATTCGCACGGTTGAACTGCCGGACCGTTGTGCATTACCCGAACCC
>Ga0181574_10004263_pt1 | contig 12427 bp, 14 predicted proteins | sample 101ome_24_FD_145600 | JGI IMG/M metagenome (GOLD analysis project Ga0181574, IMG submission 145600) | Coastal salt marsh microbial communities from the Groves Creek Marsh, Skidaway Island, Georgia - 101410AT metaG (spades assembly) | ecosystem: Environmental > Aquatic > Marine > Intertidal zone... | reverse complement strand
TACCAGTCGTCCTTTTCGTAAGCCTCACCATACCATTTCAGATGTGGCGCTCGTTGGAGGAGGACAATATCCCCAACCTGGAGAAATATCTTTAGCGCACAATGGTGTACTCTTTTTAGACGAATTACCAGAATACAAAAGATCCGTGCTTGAAGTTATGCGACAGCCGCTAGAAGATCGTCAAGTAACCATCTCTCGTGCAAAATTCACCGTTGAATACCCTGCTGGATTCATGTTGATTGCAGCAATGAATCCTTGTCCTTGCGGATATTACAATCATCCTGAAAAAGAATGTGTTTGCGGAACAGGTGTGGTTCAAAATTACCTCAACAAAATAAGCGGTCCACTGTTAGACCGTATTGATTTACATGTTGAAGTGACACCAGTTTCTTTTGATGAATTAGCACATGACATGCCTGCAGAAGGAAGTCAGGACATCAGAGAGCGAGTAGTCCGTGCACGTCTACTTCAAGAAGCTCGTTTTGCAGAAGAATCAGGCATTCATTGTAACGCACAAATGGGAAGCAAAGAACTAAGACTGTACTGTCGAATCGACGACTCTGGCAACACCATATTGAAACGAGCTATGGATACTTTAGGCCTATCTGCTCGAGCCTATGACAGAATCCTAAAAGTAGCTAGAACCATTGCAGATTTAGAACAGTCGAAAAATATAGAAACGGCACATCTGGCAGAAGCCATTCACTTTAGAAATCTGGATAGAGAAAACTGGGCAGGGTAAATTGCCATCACCGCAGATTCATAATAGAATACTTAATCGAAAATGTTTTTTTGAGGAAAGAAAGTCTAGTTTATACCTCTAAATAGAATTAAACTGATTTTTTAATTCTCTCCTCTTCTACTTTCACACGAGGAAGCAACGAAACAGCTTTTTCAACAATTCCTCGGGCATCAAAGCCACAGTCTCTGTATAACTCCTCTTGGGTACCGTGATGAATGAATTCATCCGGTATGCCAAGTCGAGCTACCTGACATTGGTAATTGTGATCAGCCATGAATTCCAAAATTGCAGAACCCATTCCGCCCATAACACAACCATCTTCTACAGTGATTACTTTATCAAATTTAGAAAAAACTTCATGTAAAAGTGTCTCGTCCAACGGTTTAACAAAGCGCATGTCATAATGTGCTGCAGAAATACCTGACTCCTTTAATTGGGCAACTGCCTCTTGCGCAAAATTACCCGGATGACCTATTGTTAAAATGGCAATATCTTCTCCGTTCGTGATTTTTCTTCCAGTACCCACTTTAATAAGCTTCATAGACGTTTTCCATTCCGTCATCACCCCTTTTCCTCTTGGATATCGAATAGTAAATGGACCCATATCTGACTGCTGCGAGGTAAACATTAAGTTGCGCAATTCTGCTTCATTCATCGGAGCAGCTACAATCATATTAGGAATACTTCGCATGTAGGCGATATCATATGATCCATGATGTGTAGCTCCGTCAGCACCTGCAAAACCAGCTCTATCCAAACAAAATACAACATTTAAATTTTGCAACGCCACGTCATGCACTACCTGGTCATATGCTCGTTGCATAAAGGACGAGTAAATATTACAAAAAGGAACCATCCCTTGTGTAGCTAGTCCAGCAGAAAATGTAACCGCATGTTGTTCAGCAATTCCTACATCGAATGCTCTATCGGGCATTGCTTTCATCATGATATTCAATGAACAACCTGAGGGCATCGCAGGGGTCACCCCCATTACTTTATCATTCTTCTCAGCAAGTTCAACAATCGTATGACCAAATACATCTTGGTATTTTGGAGGCTCAGGTGATTTAGGAACTACCTTTACAATTTCTCCTGTTTCCTTGTTAAACACTCCAGGAGCATGCCATTGAGTAGGATTTCCCTCTTCAGAAAATTTATATCCCTTGCCTTTTTTGGTAATACAATGTAAAATTTTCGGACCCGGTATGTCCTTTAAATCTTCCATAATCTTGGCCAAAGCAATCGGATCATGACCATCTACTGGACCAAAATATCTAAAATTCAAAGCTTCAAATAGATTGCTCTGCTTCAAGAGACTTCCCTTCAGGGCTGTTGAAACTTTACTTACCACCGAACGTGCATCAGGACCAAACTTCGAAAGCTTACCTAAGAGGTTCCATACCTCATCCTTAACTTTGTTGTAAGTATGCGATGTTGTAATATCTGTCAAATAGTCTTTCAAGGCCCCTACATTTGGATCTATAGACATGCAGTTATCATTCAAAATCACTAACAAGTTGGCATCTTTCTCAAAACCAGCATGATTCAAACCTTCAAAAGCCAGACCTGCTGTCATCGCTCCGTCACCAATTACTGCTATATGCTGTCTTTCTATATGCCCTTTATAGTTGTTTGCTACGGCCATACCAAGTGCACCAGAAATAGACGTGGATGAGTGACCAACTCCGAAAGTATCATAGATGCTCTCACTTCTTTTCGGGAATCCAGATATCCCACCTTTTAAGCGATTTGTGTGAAACACATCACGTCTACCGGTTAATATCTTATGGCCATATGCCTGATGTCCTACGTCCCAAACCAACTGATCTTCTGGCGTATTAAAAACGTAATGCAAAGCTACTGTAAGCTCCACTACCCCGAGACTAGCACCAAAATGTGAGTTCCCAATTTCAGAGATCACATCGACAATGTATTGACGCAACTCATCAGAGACTTGCGGAAGTTGTTCGATGGATAATTTCCGTAAATCTGCTGGGATATTAATATCCTTCAAAAGCGGGCCGGGTGTGTACTGTGACATAAGCGTTTATTAAGCAAACAAAATTAAACTAATTGAGTAGTATTAACAACAAGCATTTACATAAATTGTTCACAATAGGGTGTTTTATGAAAAATTGAGAAAACTACTCTACGATCTTGTCATTCCGCCACTGTCCTTCATAGGTCAGGTTTTTGTCTTTATCAAAGAGTTTTCCGTAACCGTTTCTTTTGTCTCCCGACCACTCGCCGTCGTAATGCTCTCCTGACGTCCAGTGATAAACACCCTCTCCTTCCCGCATGTCATTGACATATGATCCATCATAAACATCACCATCCGCCCATTGATATTTACCTTGACCATGGCGTAAATTTTCTTTCCATTCCCCCTTGTAAATGCTACCCGCACTCCAAATCCCAACACCTCCGCCATTGGCTTTTCCATCTTTAACTTCTCCAAGGTAATGAATCAACTTTCCTTTCTGGCTCTTAAACGAAATCACCTGAATTTTCTCTTTTCCCCTGGTCGATGATATATCCGTACTCCGCACTCCCTCGACAATCAGCTGTCAAAGAAAAAGATTCTTTCACTATTCGAAGCTCATGCTCCTGTGCATTGGATAGTACTCCTTGAATAAGTGCCAAGAACAGTGTACCTTTCTGAAAAGAAACTAATAGCTTTGCAGGCTTCATACGTGCTTATTCTTGCATTTTGGTTTGACAACGCGAAAATAGACAATTTCCAACCAATATTCCGAGGAAGCCTTGAAACAGTTCATCGCATTTCTTTAGAACATTTAACATTTACCGCAAAAGCGCCTGTGAATAAAATCTCAATGTTCGTCCTTCCATATTACAGCGAATGATTACCTTTACATCCAGTTTTAATAATTTACTCATTAAAACGGAGTACACGAGAAAAGAAAATATGAGAACTCACAATCAAAAATCTCAAAGCGAAATCACTCCGTCGGATGCGCTAGTCTACTTGGAAGAAGGTAACGCGCGATTTGTAAATAATTTGCGTGTAAACAGAAATTTATTGAATCAAGTAAATGAAACCTCTGATGGACAATTCCCATTCGCAGTAATTTTGAGCTGTATTGATAGTCGAACTTCTGCTGAACTTATTTTTGACCAAGGATTGGGCGATGTTTTCAGTGTTCGGGTAGCAGGTAATATTGTGAACGAGGATGTATTAGGTTCTATGGAGTATGCTTGTAAAGTCGCAGGATCAAAACTGGTTGTAGTACTTGGACATTCAAAGTGTGGCGCGGTAACCTCGGCGTGTCAGCATGCCGAAATGGGTCATATCACAGGGCTATTGCGTAAAATACAACCTGCTGTTCAACAAGTAGAGGCCGAGGTGGGAATAATTGATACAGAAGAGAAATTACAGCGTGTTGCGAACATCAACGTAGATATCGCCTTAGCAGAAATTCGCGCAAAAAGTGAAATTCTATTTGAAATGGAAACAGAAGGCAGTATAAAAATTGTCGGAGGAATGTATGATATTGAAACAGGTCTAGTCACCTTCCATTAACAAGCCAAAGCTGGCCTGATATAACGGTTTTACGTCACTTTATTTTCATGATTAAAATCATGATTTTTCAATAGCTCATAAGAAAGATTTGTTTACAATTTTGTTACCGTTATTTTAGCGTCCTAAATTGATTATATGGAGCTGAAGTATTGGAAAAAGAAAAGTGATGCGGAGATAAAAACTCAATTATTCGAAGCGCTCAACAAAAATGTAAACTACAGCGAGAAAACAATTCTCGGAGTTCCCGCCTCTTATTGAGATGAGAAAGTTTTTGCTCAAGATGCCACCTTTTTAAAGGACGCACCTTATTTGTCTACCCTCATTCAAAACCCTAACCACATTGGGTGTCACACATTGGGACAATCAGAGTCATTTTTCTCAGGCACTCAAGCAATTGAGCGAGATTTGATTAATATCTGCGCCTATGATATTTGAAAGGTACTGACGACCATTTTGATGGATACGTCGCTTTCGGGAGTACAGAGGCCAATCTTCAGGAGATTTGGATCTACCGCAATTACTTTTGCCAAGAGAAAGGACTCAAAGTACAAGAAATTTGTATCCTTTGTTCTGAAGACAATCATTATTCCATGGATAAAGCGGCGAATGTATTGGGAACGCGGATTCAAAAAGTACGGGTAACAGTCGATACACGTGAGATTACAGCCGATTCAGTGAGTGCTGCGATTGGCGTTCAACTAGAAAAAGGTGCAAAAGCATTCATTGTGGTAGCGAATATGATGACGACGATGTTTGGCTCAGTGGATAATCCAGATCATTACATTCATGCTTTAGAAGAAAATAACCTTCCCTATTTCATCCATGTGGACGGAGCTTATGGAGGTTTTTATTTTCCATTCTCAGAAACAGGTCACGCGATGGATTTTAGAAACCCTAAGATTAGTTCAGTTACCCTCGATGCGCACAAAATGGCCCAAGCACCTTATGGGACAGGGATTTTTATCGTTCGAAAAAACCTCATTCAATATGCGAATACGAAAGAAGCAAGCTACGTTGAAGGGGAGGATTTCACATTAATTGGAAGTCGCTCTGGCGCGAATGCTGTAGCAGTATGGATGATCTTGAGTAAATATATATGGCCCATTTGGATACATGGAAAAAATCTTTGTTCTTCAAAAACGCACATCCTGGATGTGTGATCAATTAGACAAATTAAACATCCCCTATTTTCGAAATCCCGCCGCCAATATTATTACGATAAAACAGGAGGGAGTCTCCGCTCACATTGCGCATAAATACGGATTAGTCCCTGATAACCATCAACATCCTTCCTGGTACAAAATTGTTGTTATTGATCACGTCACGGTAGACAAGCTAAATATGTTAGTTCAAGATTTAAAAGAGCATCAAGAACAATAAGGAATATAAACAAAAAAGTCCTAGCTGCAACTGCTAGGACTTAAATAATACATTAGGCTTGATTAATATTCATCTTCATTAAAGAAGAAGTCTTCTTTCGTAGGGTAATCAGGCCAAATATCTTCAATACTTTCAAAAACCTCCTCATCATCTTCAAGGTCTTGAAGATTCTCTACCACCTCTAAAGGAGCTCCAGTTCTTATAGCAAAATCAATCAATTCATCTTTTGCAGCTGGCCAAGGCGCATCTTCTAAATAAGAAGCAAGTTCAAGCGTCCAATACATATCTAATTGTTTTAAGGTTCTTCGTTTATTTCGGCAAAAGTATATTTATTTTTCAGAAAATCAAATTAAGGTTTTCAACAATAACTCATTCACCATCAACATCAATTACATTCTAGGCTTCCAGGGAATTTCTGGAGCATTTAAATCTTGGGTTAACTTTCTCGATAATACAAACAAGTAATCGCTCAAACGGTTCAAATAAGTCAAGACGATTTGTTGTTCAAAACCCAATTCTTTCATTGCCACCACAAGTCGCTCTGCTCTTCGACAAACGCACCGGGCAATGTGCGCATAAGACACCGTTGTATGTCCGCCTGGAAGAACAAATGAGCGCATTTCAGGTAATTCTTCGTTCATCTCATCGATGTTCTTTTCAAGGTATTCAATATCACGATTAGAAATTTCTGGAAGCTTCATTTTGGTTCCTTGCAGCGATGTCGCTAACAATGAACCAATTGTAAACAATCGATCTTGAATCTCTATTAGTTGGGCGCGGTACTCCTCGCTCATTTCTTGATCCCGAAGCAGGCCTATCCAAGAATTTAATTCGTCCACTGTACCATACGATTCTATTTGAACGTGACTTTTCTTCAATCGTTCTCCGCCCAACAATGATGTCTCTCCTAAATCTCCTGTTTTCGTGTATATCTTCATTTTCTAATACTTAACAATAAAATGTTCTTTTTGCTGGTGTGATCGTTTCACCACAATCCCCATTCGAAATAGATCCATTGTCAGGTGATAACGTTCCATCGCTACAATTTGTTTCCAATGACACAACATATCTTCCGACCACCGAATATCATCAATAATAATAATTGTCTCCTCTTTTAGAGTAGGCTCCAGTAGTTCAAGCATTTCCATAACGCTGCTTCCGCGATGATCTCCATCGATAAAGACAACATCATAATGTGTATGATTAGATTCCAAAAAATGGACGAATGAAGCGTTTACACATTTAATATTGGAAAGAGAAGACAACTCATTTTTCACAAAATTATATGTATTGGGACACCCCTCCACTGTGGTCATAGCAGCGTTTGTATTCCCTCGGGAGAGCATCCAACTACCTATACCAAGTGATGTTCCTAATTCTAATACTTTTGCGGGTTTATTGTGCTGTGTAATTCTAAAAAGAAGCTCTCCATATTTCCCATTAGAACCAGATACTCTAGCCATTTTTGAAACTCTTCGACGCTTACCCATTTTTTTCGACCCTGCTCCATAATCCATGACCTCAATCGAACTTGGATTTGTGCGCAATCCATGAAAATAATTCTTAAACCCGTATTTAATATCGCTAGGAATGGGCAATCGAAGGCATACATCCACAAAATCATATACGTAGGGAGAATGTGTGCCGTGCCGACCTTTGGCTTTCAGAAGATATTGGAAGAATTCTAAGGCAATATTCATAGTCAAGCGAAGATACATGAAATTCCATTGGAAACTGCATATAATCCTTTCGAAATCTCTATCTTCACAATTTACTGAAGCAAATAAACTATTTTTGCATTTGCTTCGTTAAAAGTGAAATCAGTTGCGCACTATGACACAAGAAATAACTATACATGACAAGGAAAAACAGCACGAACTTGTTTTTAGTCATCAACCAGAAATAAAACTTGTAAGCCCTTGTAAACTTAATAGTGGGATTATTCGCCACGATTCCTTTGAGAAAAAGAAATTCGAAAAGCAATTTTTAGAAAGCACCGCATCAACCACGTTGTTTATACCTGCGTCAGGATCAGGCTCACGAATGTTCCAATTCCTTTACGATTTCTTAAAGGACCCAAACGAAGAAAACCGAAGTAAAACAGAAAAATTTTTAAATCATATAGAGGACTTTGCATTTTTTGAGCTTTTACCTTATCAAATAAAATTAGATGTCCGGAATTATAACATTTCACTAGATGATTTCATTGCTTATTTGTTACAACCAACTGGGTTATCCTTAGGTCACAAACCCAAAGGGCTTATTCCATTCCATAGAACAAGAAGCTTTGTACTCAATGCTTTTCAAGAGCAACTACTTCAAGGTCTTCGTATTAAAGAAGACCCGACTCGCTTTCACTTCACTCTAAATGGAGAGTTCGAACACGAAATTGTCGACACGCTGAATCATATTAAGGGATTAACTTCACGAAACTGCATCATCGATACCAGTAGTCAAAACCCAAATACGGACTCAATTGCTTTCGATCTCTCAGGAAATATCGTTACAACCTCTGATGGTAATGAATTAAGAAGACCTTCGGGACATGGTGCGCTTTTAGAGAACCTCGGAGCTATCGAAACGGACATTATCTTCATTAAAAACATTGATAATGTACAACATGAAGCTCAATCGGGAGAAGCCATTGAAAACTTCCGCTATTTAGGTGGTATTTTGATGTTCCTCCAAAAAGAACTTAAAACCATTACTCTATCTTCGACTAAAAAGTCTGATTTCAAAGCCTTAAATTTATCGTATCAACTCGTTCATGATGAAGCAGTCATAGATTCTATGAGCGACGCAGAAATCGTGTCGTTCATTAACCGTCCACTGCGTATATGCGGAATGGTTAAGAATGAAGGCCAACCTGGCGGAGGACCTTTTTGGGTGGAAAACAATGGCAAAATATCAAAACAAATCGTTGAAAAATCTCAAATCAAAATGGAGGGTGAACAATATCGCTTAATGGTGCAGAGTCACTACTTCAATCCAGTATTAATGGCTGTTTCCATTAAAGACTTAAGCGGGAAAACATTTGATTTAGACGAGTTTGCAGATTATTCTAGTTACTTCATAGTTGAAAAAAAATTCCAAGGAAGACCGATTAAGTTCCTCGAAAGACCAGGTCTCTGGAATGGAAGTATGGCTGATTGGCTGACTGTTTTTGTAGAAGTTTCCTCTAAAACATTTAGCCCAGTGAAAAATGTACTCGACTTATTACATGAGTCACATAGAGAGGCGTAGTAATCTAAATTAATATTTACATCAAGGAAAATGGTAAGTGCCAGAATGAAATCACATCTATATCCTTTTCCTTACAAGGTCCTCTAGACAATCAATAAATCGTGGGTGATCATTCGTAGAAGGAACTAACTGGACTAGTTCACCACCCATTTCTTGAAAATCTTCATGGTACTCTACCCCTATTTCAACTAATGTTTCGAGACAGTCCGCTACAAATGCCGGACTAAATGCTAACACTTTTTTAGCACCTTCCTTGGCCCATTCTTCAATTACTTGATCCGAAAAAGGAGTAAGCCATTTCTTGTCCAACCGCGACTGAAACGCAACTGTATAATCAGTCTCTTTAAGTCCCATTTTTTCGGCAAGTAGACGCGTGGTTGCAAAGCACGTTGCTTTATAACAGAACTTATTGTATTCATTCATTTCTGTTTCACAAGGTTGATCTTCGCATAAACCTGTATCATAAACTTTATCCACATGACGATCAGGTAGCCCGTGGTAAGAAAATAAGATGCGGTCAAAATCATTAAAGTTGAATTCTTTTGCACGCTCTACAATCGCATCGAGATACCCCTCATGATCGTAGAATTGAGAAATGATTTCGATATCAGGAATCACCCACCATTTACGGATGATATTCATAGTCTTCTCAATTGCTGAACCTCCTGAAGCACTGGCATATTGAGGAAACAATGGGAGTAAAATAATCTTATCGTAATTGAGTCTGCGCATTTCATCCAACACCTTATCCATAGATGGATTCTGGTAACGCATTGCCATATGAAAGTGAACATTCTCGTCGTTCGAGAATCTATCCATCAGTTTCGATAATGTGTTTTCAGTATGCGTTAATAGCGGGGATACATTGTCACTCATGTGCCACAACTCCTTATAAATCTTTGCAGATTTCGGAGCTCTGAAAGGCACAATAATACCATTTACCAACAACTTACGGGCAATCCAAGGCAAATCAATCACGCGAGGATCATTTAAAAATTCCGTAAGATAACGACGAACATCACTCACCTTTGGACTATCAGGCGTACCCAATTGAATCAATAAAACTCCAGTTTTTCTCATATCGTTTGCTACAATGAAAATTTCAACAGTTAAAGCAAAGATAACCAGTAAATGTTCATTGAAAGGGCTTTTAGTTGAAATGTTTGAAGATTTGAGGGCCTAACAAGGAATCCAATTTAGCCACAAATACGTTCCATAACATCTTGGATGAGCTCAAACTCGTATCCTTTACCGATTAAAAACCGAGCAGTCTTCATTTTTCGTTCGTACGAATCACCTTTCGTCTCCGCATATTTTCGTTCCGCTAAAAAAAAAAGGTTATTTTCATACACCTCCAAATCAATGGTATCAAATGCAGCCTGAATCGTATTCTTAGAAACTTGTTTTTGAATCAGTTCGTTGTATATCTTTCGTCTTCCCCAACGCTTAATCCTGACTTTTCCGGAAGTGAATGCCTCCGCGAATCGCTGTTCATTCAAGAAGTTATTCGTAATTAGATGACTAATTAATGCAAATGCATCCTCCGTGTCGAATCCATAATCACGTAGTCTCTTTTCCACTTCGCTTTGAGCACGTTCTTGATACGCACACCAGGCTTCAATTCTTCGTTTGGCTTCCAAAAAAGAGTATGTGTGCCCTGATTTTTTCATCAGAGCACAATATCTTCTTTATTTTTATTTTTAAAGGAATATTCGAGAAAATGATAATCCGTTACGCCATGCACGCGAATCCATTTTTTATATTTCAAAAACCACTTCATCTGACGAGAGAGGAGCCCCTTTTTAAAATGAGATTCCAAATATGGGTGAACCCAAATTGATACATCACTTAAGCCTTTATCTCCAATTAAGTAAGCTAAATTATTTTCTATTTCTTCAGCAAACAATATACTCGCTGTAACCTCACCCGTCCCATTACATGTAGGACATTTTTCTGCAGTTTTAATGTCTGTTACAGGTCGTACGCGTTGTCGCGTAATCTCCATTACACCAAAACGTGAGGGAGGAAGAATGTTGTGCTTCGCTCGATCCGACTTCATGAATTCCTTCATTTTCTCGAAAAGCGCCTTGTTATTCTCCTTTTCATGCATATCGATAAAATCGACCGCCACTATTCCCCCCATATCTCGCAACTGAAGCACTCTAGAGAGCTCTTCCGCAGCTTCAAGATTTGTGGCAAGCGCATTACTTTCCTGTCCATTGGCATCTTTACGATTACCGCTATTCACGTCGACAACATGCATCGCCTCCGTGTGCTCAACAATTAAATAACCACCACTTGGCAAAGGAACTTTCTTACCGAAAAGCATCTTAATCTGCTTATTGATTCCAAATCGCTCAAAAATATCTAAATTTCCGTTGTATAACTTTAGGATTTTCTCTTTGTCCGGAGCGATAGATGCAACGTACGTTTTCATCTGCTCAAGTAATACTTCATCATTGACATGGATCTTTGTAAAATCTCCATTCAATAAATCACGCAAAATGGAAGATGCTTTATTAATTTCCCCTAATACTCTTCTTGGTGGTGCAGAGTTTTTTAGGTTGTCGTGCATTTTCTTCCATTTGTCCATAAGATTCTTTAGATCCTGGTCCAATTGCTCCACTTTCTTATTCTGGGCAACAGTGCGAATAATCACCCCGAAATTTTTCGGTTTAATACTTTGTAGAATCTCACGCAAACGATCCTTTTCCGCTTGATCTTTAATCTTCTGAGAGATTGAAATTTTATCAGAAAAAGGAACAAGGACAATAAACCTACCCGCAAACGTAACTTCAGCACTCAAACGTGGGCCTTTGCTAGATATAGGTTCTTTGGCAATCTGAACAAGAATATGTTGAGAGCTGGATACAATATCGGTGATTTTTCCATCCTTTTCAATATCTTGCTCAGGTTTAAAATATAATAAATCAGCAACGTTTTGCTTACCCTGTAAGGTTTCCTTTGTGAACTTATTTAGCGAATTAAATTGAGGCCCTAGATCCAAGTAATGCAAAAACGCATCCTTTTCATAACCTACATCAACAAAACAAGCGTTGAGACCCGGTACAACTTTTCTCACCTTTCCGTGGTAAATATCTCCTACGGCATAATCGGTTTTACTCTGTTCCTCGTGTAATTCAATAAGCTTACCATCCTTAAGAAGTGCAAGCCAAACACTGCTTCCTCTGGAATCAACTACTAGTTCGTAATTCACGGAAGCTAAAATTTAATTTATAAATAGGAAAAACTTAGCAAGAATATCCCACTAAGCTAATCCAATGAACTAAAAAGAAAGTGAAGATTATTTCTTCTTCTTGTGACGGTTTTTTCTAAGTCTCTTCTTTCTTTTGTGTGTAGCCATCTTATGTCTTTTTCTTTTTTTACCGCTTGGCATAGCTTATATATTTTAATGTATTAATAATAGTTGTAAAGTGCGTTCCTCTTAAAAAAAACACTCCTGCTCTAAAAACAGGAGTGCAAAGATATGAATAACTTTCTTAAGTGGCAAAAACTATTTC
>Ga0181574_10004262_pt1 | contig 12429 bp, 8 predicted proteins | sample 101ome_24_FD_145600 | JGI IMG/M metagenome (GOLD analysis project Ga0181574, IMG submission 145600) | Coastal salt marsh microbial communities from the Groves Creek Marsh, Skidaway Island, Georgia - 101410AT metaG (spades assembly) | ecosystem: Environmental > Aquatic > Marine > Intertidal zone... | reverse complement strand
ACCCAGTCGTTGATCTTCGGCAAGAACGTCGACATGCCGAACGAAACCGGTGCGTACGGCCCGGCCAACGAACGCATGCTGCAGATGTACGCAGCCGGTGCCGCCAACGCCACGCCGGCGGTCGAGGTCGGCGAGGTGATCCGTCACGCGATCGAGACCGACGATCCGAAGCTGCGCTACCAGGTGAGCTGGGGCGGGGCCGAGATGGTCGCTGGCCGCGCCGCAATGAGCGATGAGGACTGGGTGATGCTGGGCACGATCGAGTCGCTCGACGGCTACGTCGCTGCGTTCAACGACGCTTTCGGCGTCGACATCGGCCTCTAGCCGGGATGGATGTCAGGTAGGGGCCGGCTCGACGCCTGCCGCAGCTCGCAGCGCCGCCCACCAGCCTGAATCAGGCACACCGAGCCGTGTGAGTGCCGACTCGGCTTCTGCTCGACGCTCCGGCAACTCGGCGAGGGCAAGCTTCTCGGCCACGACCGCCGCGGCGACAGCGACGATCGCCGGGAAGACCTGATCGCCGCCGGCCGGGACCGCGGCTCGGGCCCGACCGAGCGCAACCGCAGCGCCTGCGGCGTCGCCCGCTCTGGCGCTGGCACACGCGCCGGCGAGACGAGCAAGCACCCGGTCGGAATAGGTGCTGCGGCCCGACGCCTCCACCGCATCGGCATACTCCTCGACCGAGCGCCCCGTGGCGGCCCGGGCGAGCGCCGTGACCGCCCATCCCCAGCGAGATGAGGTGTCGTCGGCGATGCCGGGAAGCGAATCGAGGATCTCGAAGGCGGCACCGGCGTCGCCTTCTTGCAGACGCGCCAGCCCGAGCGCAACGTGACGCTCGGACCCGCCGACGATGTCGGTGTCGATCTCGTCGAACCCGTCGAGGTACTGCTGGGCCCGCGCCGCATCACCGACCGTGACCGACGCAGCGGCGATCGATGTGCGCAGCATGTCGTTGGTTGGGCCGAACGGGTGGTCTGCCTCGGCGCTGACGAGCAACTGAAAACCCGGGTCGAGACGGCCGCGCCGCACGAGCGCTCGGCCACGCGTGGCGAGCGCCTGCACGACGCCGACCGCCTCGGCGCCTTCAGGGAAGTTCGCCATCGCGGACTCGGCGTGTTCGAGCGCGTCGTCGATCCGGCCGCTCCAGAGCGCTGAGGTGCCGAGAGCGACGTTCATCATCCCTTGTGTCCAGCGGTCGCCCTGGTCGCGGGCGTCGAGGAGCGTCCGACGAGCGAGTTCGTCGGCCTCGCTGAAGCGGCCGTCGTAGATGCGGACATAGGCGAGCAGACCGGTCGACCATCCTTTGCCGGCGAGATCGCCGGACCGTTCGAACGCTTCAGAGGCGGCGAGCAGCCGTTGCTCGGCGTCGACCATTCGCCCCTCGGTGAACGCAATCCACGCGAGGTTCTGGCGGGCCCACGCCATCCCGATTTCGTCGCCGGCTGCTTCGTAGGCCGCGAACGACTCGCGGACCGACGCCTCGGCGGCTTGGTGCTCACCTTGGAAGATGTGGGCCATCCCGCGGCGACGAAGCGCATCGGCGATCAGGCGCGGATCGCCGTCGGCGCGGGCGAGTTCGAGCGCCGTGCTTGCCCGGGCGAGCGCTTCGTCATGATCGTCGGACCACTGGGCGAGTTCGGAAGCAACCAGTTCGCAACGGAACCGCAAGTCGAGCGCGCCGTCGTCGTCCAGCAACGCGGTCGCCTCGTCGAGATCAGCACGGGCCGCCTCGAGCGCAAGCCCGCGAAGCCGCACGTCGGCCCGGCGCAACAGCAGATCGGCCCGTCGCAGGTCGGTCGGCTCGAGGAGGGCGAGCGCCTCGGTCTGCAGTTCGATGGAGCGTTCGACGCTGGACCGAACACGAGGCTCGTCGAGGGTTCGGAGGGTCCAGTCGATGGCGAGCGAAGCGACATCCTGGTGGATCACGTCGACGCCGCCGACGGCCTCTTGCAGCGAGGCGGCCTGCCGGTAGTGCCATGCAACGGTGTCGACATCGTCGGATCTGCTGCCCGCCAACCACTCGGCGATACCGGCGTGGCTCCGGGCCCGCTGAGTCTTGGTGAGCCGGTCGTAGACGACGTCGCGCACGAGGTCGGAGTGGAACTCCCACGTCTTGGTGGTGAGCTCGAGCAGATCGGCGCGGCTGAGCTCGGCAACCGCCCCGGTGACGTCGACGCCGCCCATGGTGACGTCGGCAAACGTTTGCAGCCATTCACGGTCGCCACGCCGGCCGAGCACGGCGGCGTTGCCGATGACGGTGCGGGCGAGTTCGTCGAGCGCGTCGAGTCGGGCACCGATCACGCTGCGCACGTTGGCCGGCAGATTGTCGGCGTCGGTGCCGTCGGTTGCTGCGAGCGTGCGGGCCATCTCTTCGAGGAACAAGGGATTGCCGCTCGCCCGTTCGACAAGTGCGGCCCGGGTTGCAGGATCAAGCGAACCGGCAACCTCCGCAGCAAGGAGGTGCATCGCTTGCTCGTCGAGGCCGTCGAGGGCCACGCCGAGGAGGGTGAAACGCCCGTTGGCGGGCGACCAGCGTTCGAACAGCTTCGGCATGCCGGTCACCATCATCACGACGGGCCGGCGGCCGAGCCGATCGATGAGGTGGTCAAGCAGGGCGAGGAGTGCGTCATCGGCGAACTCGAGGTCGGAGAGCCAGATCACCAACGAGGTGGTGCGCGAGAGCATGCCGAGCAGGATGCGGGTGCTGCGGGTGACCTCAGCGATCGCTCGTTCGGGCGCGAGCCGAGACAGGTGCGTGTCGTACCCGAGGACGTGCATGATGCCGTCGGCCACACGCGGCGCATCGAGCGTCTCGGCTCGATCGCCGAGGGTGCGTTCGACCATGTCGGCGACCGCCGTGCGGGCATCGTCGACCTCGGCTGACTCGTCGAGCGCGATGGCCGATCGGATGAGCTCGGCGATCGGCCACCAGATATTGGTCTCGCCGTAGGGCAGACACCGGCCATGGAGGACGACCGCATCGTGGTCAAAGCGGGCCAGATCAGCGATCTCGCCGGCAAGACGGGACTTCCCCACCCCCGCCTCTCCGGTGATGCCGAGCAGCAGCCCGCGGCGGGTTTCGTAGGCGCTGGCGATCGCAAGCGTGACGAGATCGAGTTCTCGTTCGCGCCCCACGAAGGGCAGATCAGCGCTCGCGCGTCGTTCGCCGGGACGGCCGTAGGGGGCGAGTGCCCGGTACGCGGTGACGGGCGCCTCCCGCCCGCGGGCGTGTAATTGACCGACCGACCGGTACCGGATGAATTCCTGGGTGGCTTCGTGGGTGATGGGGCCGACGAGGACCGTGCCCGGCTCGGCCGCGGTCTGAAGCCGCGACGCCGTGTTCACGACATCACCCATGGCCGTGTAGTCGTCGCCGGCCGTCATTGCGCCGACGAGCACCTCGCCGGTGTTGATCCCGATGCGGAGCCGGATGCCAACACCGTTGTCGGCATCGAGGCGACCAACGGTTTCCTGCATGCGCAGCGCCGCACGCACCGCCCGCTCGGCGTCGTCTTCATGGGCGATCGGTGCGCCGAACAGCGCCACGATCGCATCGCCGACGACCTTGTCGACCCGTCCACCGAACGAGGTGATGTCGTCGGCGAGCCGAGCGAAACAGCTGTCGACCAGGTTCTTGACCTGTTCGGGATCGCGATCCTCCGACAAGCCGGTGAAACCGACGATGTCGGCGAAGAGCACGGTGACGACCCGCCGTTCGTCGGCCCGGCGGGCGAGTTCGTGGCCGCACGCGCTGCAGAACCGGGCGTCGTCGACAACCTCGGCCTGACAGGAGGGGCACTGCACCGCTCCAATCTACGCAGGAAGACATCATCGGGCCTCGCTCGCTTCGGCCACGCGAAACGACGATCGAAGTCGGCATCCATCCCGTTAGCGTTGTCCGTAACGCGAGTGCATCCCCCATGGAGTCCTGAGATGACCGACGCCCCGTCCACCACCCTTGCCGCGCACGCGGTTGGCGCCACCAAGATCTACGGATCCGGCGACACCGAAGTCCGCGCCCTCGACGGGGTCGACGTGACCTTCAACAAGGGTGAGTTCACCGCCATCATGGGCCCGTCGGGCTCGGGCAAGTCGACCCTCATGCACTGTATGGCGGGGCTCGACGACCTGACTGATGGTGAGGTCTTCATCGGTGAGACGGCCTTGTCGACCCTTTCGGAGAAAGATCTGACGTTGCTGCGACGCGACAACGTGGGCTTCATTTTCCAAGCGTTCAACCTCGTCCCGACCCTGTCGGCGATCGAAAACATCACGCTGCCGATGGACCTCGCCGGCAAGACCCCCGATCAGGGTTGGGTCGATCAGGTGATCGAAACGGTCGGGTTGGCCAACCGCACCAGCCATCGTCCCAACGAGCTCTCGGGTGGCCAGCAACAGCGCGTCGCCGTGAGCCGGGCCTTGGCGACACGGCCGGAGATCATCTTTGCCGACGAGCCCACCGGCAACCTCGACTCCACCACCGGCAACGAGATCCTGTCGTTCATGCGCAGCGCGGTCGACGAGTTCGGTCAGACCATCGTGATGGTCACCCACGATCCCGTCGCTGCGTCGTACGCCAACCGGGTCATCTTCCTTGTCGACGGCAAGATCGTCGACGAGTTGGTCGAGCCGACGCCGGACGGCGTGCTCGACATGATGAAGAGCCTGGGCGACTGATCGATGTTCCGTCTCACGATCAAGAACCTGCTCGACAAGAAGATCCGGTTCGCGCTCACCACCATCGCGGTGGTGGTCAGCGTGGCGATGGTGGTTGGCGTGTTCGTGTTGACCGACTCGCTGCGCGCCAGCTTCAACGGCCTCGCCGAGGACATCGCGTCTGGGGCCGAACTCGCCGTGCGTTCTCCGTTGGAGATCGGTGAGGAGTTCGACCGTCCGACCGTTCCGGAGTCGGTCGACGCTGTTGTCGCGGGCGTCGATGGCGTGGCCCGCACGATTCCAGGGGTGATCTCGTTCAACGACGTCGTCATCATCGACGGCGAGGGCGAGGCGATTCGGCCGCAAGGACCACCGGCGATCGGATTCAGCTTCGCGCCGCTGCAGTTCTTCATCATCGAAGGTGAGGAGCCCACGACCGCCGGTGTCTTCGCCACCGACGTGACCACAGCGGCCGATAACGGCCTGCGCATCGGTGAGACCTATGCGATCGACGGTCCCCAGCAGCAGGAACGCTTCGAGCTGGTCGGCATCTTCCGCTTCGGTTCACCCGACAAACACACGAGCCTCGGCCAGACCATGGCCGCCTTTGAGCTTGACGAGGCGCAACGCTTCTTTGGCAAGGAGGACGGCTACGACCAGATCGACGTGATCGTCGAGGCTGGCGCCGACGTCGCGTCGGTGCAGGCCGACATCCAGGCCACCGCCGGGTCGGGGGTGGAGGTCATTACCTCTGAAGTCCTCGAGGAGGAGAACGCCGAGGGCTTCGACGAGGTCATCTCGATCTTCAACAACATCTTGTTGGCGTTTGCGTTCATCATCGTCTTCGTCGCCACATTCATCATCAACAACACGTTCCAGATCGTGGTCGCCCAGCGCATCCGGGAGCTCGGACTCTTGCGCGCGATCGGCGCCACCGGCCAACAGGTGAGCCGCTCGGTGTACCTGGAGGCGTTGCTGGTCGGCATCTTCTCGACGGTGTCGGGCATCCTGCTCGGCCTGTTGCTCGGCACCGGCCTGCGGGGCCTGCTCAACACCGTCGGCTTCTCGCTGCCCGCTGGTCCCCTCGTGCTCGAACCTCGCACCGTTGTGTGGGCGATCGCGGTCGGTATCGGTGTCACGATGTTGTCGGCGATCGTGCCGGCCCGCCGTGCCCGCACGATCTCCCCGATCGCAGCCATCCAATCCGATCAGCGTCTGGCCGGAGCGAGCCTCACTCGGCGCCTGTACGGCGGTGGTGCCATGACTGCGATCGGTGCGATCGCGCTGGGCATGGGGCTGTTCGTGGCGTCGTCCACCGTCAGCGTGCTCACCTTCGTCGCGATCGGTGCCGTGCTGGTGTTCATCGGTGTCAACACGTTGAGCCCGTCGTTCGCTCGGCCGGTCGCCACCGTGCTCGGGCGTCCCTTCGCCCGACTTTTCGGGGTCTCCGGCCAGATTGCCCAGGGCAACGCGGCCCGCAGTCCGCGCCGCACGGCGTCCACCGCAGGCGCCCTGATGATCGGCCTGGCGCTCGTCGGCATGGCCGGTGTCGTTGGCTCCTCGTTGACCAAGACCTTCCTCGACACGCTCGATAATTCCGTTGAGGCCGATTACTTCATTCAGTCGACCGCCGGTGGGTTCGATCCGTCGGTCACCTTCTCCGAGGAGGTCGCCGACGAGGTCGCGGCACTGCCGGAGTTCGACTCGGTCGTGCGCTACCGGTTCGGTCTGGACTCCATCCAGATCGATGGCGAGAACAAGGATGTCTTCGCGGCCGACATCAACGATGTTGAGCGTCACCTTGATGCCGACATCATCAGCGGCGGACTGACTGACGCCGATGCGGCGACGAGCATCGCCCTTCACGAGGATCCGGCCACCGATCTCGGGCTTTCGGTCGGTGACACGGTCGACGTGACCTTCCCCGACTTCGAGACCGACACGCTCACCATCGTGGCGATCTACACCGACTCGTCGATTTTCGGGAACTACCTGATCGACAACGTCGTCTGGGAAGACCACTTCAACCGTTCGGGTCTGGGTTTTGCGAGCGCAACGGTCACTGGCTTCGACGACGACCTGCCCCAAGCCGAGCAGGACCGTCTGCTCGACGAAGCGGCGGCGGCGATCCAGCCGGTCACCGACCGGTTCCCCACCGTTGTGGCCGAGAACCGGGTCGAGTTCCGCCAGAGCCAGCAGGATCAGCTCAATTCGTTCCTGGCAGTGATCTTCGTGTTGCTGGCGCTGTCGCTCGTGATCGCCCTGATCGGCATTGCCAACACGCTGGCGCTGTCGGTCTTCGAACGCACCCGAGAGATCGGCCTGCTTCGGGCGGTCGGCATGACTCGCCGTCAGTTGCGTCGGGCGATCCGCTGGGAGGCGGTGATCATCGCGATCTTCGGTGCCATCTTGGGGCTGATCCTGGGTGTGATCTTCGGTGTGGCTGCGGTTGTGGCTATTCCCGACACCTTCATCAACACGGTGTCGGTCCCCTTCGGCAGCCTGGTCGTCTATCTGGTGATCGCCGGGCTCGCTGGCATCGGGGCGGCGATCCTGCCGGCTCGTCGCGCGGCCCGCCTGAACGTCCTCGACGCGATCAGCCACGAATAATCCGCGCCGGCGGCTGCGGTTTGGCGTTTCCAGCGGCCCGGGTTGGCCTGGAGCTGCTCGGCGGCGGTTTCGTAGAGATGCCAGACGCCAGTCATGTGGAGGTGGGTGCGGAGCGCAAGGCCCCGTTCGACCACGATCTCGAGGAATTTGCCGACCGCCTCGACCGATCGGACCGTGTTGCCGGCCCGCAGCCGGTACATGCCTCGGGCCCGGATGTTGACGGCGGTCAACGACTCGCCCAGCAGCGCTGGACGAAGGGTGAGGGCCGTGTTGAAGAGGGTGTCGCCCTCGGGTATCAGGTGGTGGCCAGCAGCGCGGCGGTGTCGCGTGCGATCCGCTCGGTGGCTTCTTGGGCGGCCTTGGAGATGGCGCCCATCACCGTGAACGAGTGGGTGAGCTCGCCTTCGCAGCGGTGCACAACCCGGACATCAGCGTCCTTGAGCGCCGCCGCGTAGGCGTCGCCTTCCGAGCGCAGCGGGTCGAAGCCAGCGGTGACGATCAGCGCAGGTGGCTGCCCGGCGAGGTTCGGCTCCAGGCCCGGGCTGGCCCTGCGGTCGTCGGCGTTGTCGTCGGTGATGCCACCCATGAGGGCGAAGAACTGCAGGGTGAGTTCGTTCAGCGGCCATGCCGCCGCCATCGTGTCGCGCGAACCGCCCTGCCAGGTGGCGTCGAGGCCTGGATAGAGCAGGATCTGGGCGACCGGTGCCGCAAGACCTTCCCGACGACGTTCCTGGCACACAACAGCAGAGATTTTGCCGCCCTGCGAGGTGCCGGCGACGGCGATGCGGGCGGGGTCGACGCCGAGGCCGTCGGCATGGTCGATGACCCACTGGTAGGCGGCGAGCGAATCGACCACGTCGGCCGGGAACGGATGCTCCGGGGCAAGTCGGTAGTCGACGGAGATCACGACGGCCTGGCAGGCGTCGGAAAGCATCGTGCACAGGGTGTGGTCGGTTTCGAGACCGCCGATCACGCCGCCGCCTTGGTGGAACCAGACGATCGCGTCGGATCGGCCTGAGGTGCGGGGCGGGTGGTAGAGGCGGATGGGAATGTTGCCCGCCGGGCCCGGGATCGTGCGATCGTGCACGGAAACCTCAGCGACGGGGGCTCCCGAGCCGATCTCGGCCATGGTGTCGAAGCCGTCTCGGATCGTCTGTGTGGTGACTTCCGAGTCTGCGTTGCGGGCGCGGGCGGCCTGGACGAGCGAGGCGTAGGCGTGGATCTGAAGATCAAGCGTGTGCCCATCGATCATGGGGGGCTCGCCATGACGACGCCGAAGTACCGCTTTGGGGAGGCGGCGTTGCCCTCGGGCGAGGGCCTTGCCGATGCGATCTTGGACACTCATTCGTCGCGCAGAACGGTGATGTCGTGGGGATGGCTCTCGCGAAGACCGGCACCGGTGATGCGGGTGAGCCTGGTGCGATGGCGCAGGTCGTCGAGGTCGGCGGCGCCGGCGTAGCCCATGCCTGACCGAAGGCCACCGACGATCTGGCTCATGAGCTCCGACATCGGCCCGGCGTACCGGACACGACCCTCGACGCCTTCGGCGACGTGCTTCCCGGGGGCTTGGCCGGTGCCGTAGCGATCGCTCGCCCGGCCTCGCATCGCCCCAGAGGAGCCCATGCCCCGGTAGGTCTTCCACATTGCGCCGTCGACGAGCTCGAGTTCGCCCGGTGCCTCATCGACACCGGCGAGCAGGTTGCCGAGCATGACGGCGTCGGCGCCGGCGACGAACGCCTTGACGATGTCGCCGGAGGTGACGATGCCACCGTCGGCAATGATCGGGACGCCGAGTTCACGGGCGGCCTGGACGCATTCGTGGATGGCGGTCATCTGCGGCATGCCCGCACCGGCGACGATGCGGGTGGTGCAGATGCTGCCGGCCCCCACCCCGACCTTGATGACATCGGCGCCAGCTTCGACGAGGGTCTCGACGCCTTCCCGCGTGACGACGTTGCCGCCGACGACCGGGAGATCGGGCCACCCCTTCTTGATCGTGCGGACCGCGTCGACAACCCCTTGGGTGTGGCCGTGGGCGGTGTCGATCACGATCATGTCGACGCCTGCAGCCTCAAGGGCTTCGGTGCGCTCGGCGACGTCGGTGACACCGACCGCTGCGGCAACCCGGAGCCGTCCGTTCGGATCGAGGGTTGCGTTGGGGTACTCGATGCGCTTGTCGATGTCCTTGACGGTGATCAGACCCTGGAGCACGCCGGCGTCGTCGACCAACGGCAGCTTTTCGATGCGATGCTCGTGGAGCACCTCGACCGCTTCTTCGAGGCTGGTGCCGACCGGTGCGGTGACGAGACCGTCGGCGGTCATGAAATCGGTGACGGGCTGCGAGTACTGGTCGGGGGTGCAGAATCGCACATCGCGGTTGGTGAGGATGCCGACCAGACGGCCGTCGGGATCACAGATCGGCACACCGCTGATCTTGTGCCGGGCCATCAGCGCCTCGGCATCGTTGAGCGTGGACGTGGGCGGGAGGCTGATCGGCGCCGAGATCATGCCGGCCTGGGCCCGCTTGACCCGGTCGACCTCTTCGGCCTGCTGCTCGATGGTGAGGTTGCGGTGCAGTACCCCGATTCCGCCGGCTCGTGCAATGGCGATCGCCAGCGGGGATTCGGTGACGGTATCCATCGCCGCCGACATCAACGGCACGGCTAGCCCGATCCCCGCCAAGGACGTGGAGGTGTCGACTTCGGTGGGAAGGACTTCGCTCCAACCAGGGACGACCAGCACGTCGTCGAAGGTGAGCGCCTCGGAACCGGAGAGCACCTCGTCGTTCATCGTCTCACGATAGGGGGTTGCTGTGCCTTAGTCGAACAATGTGAGCTCGTTCGCGACGAGGCGGTAGCGCTCGCTCGTCTCTGGGCAGACGAGATCATCGCCGTCGGGTTCGAGGCGAACACCGGCTCGACCGACCCATGCCACGTGTCTGGCCGGGTTGCCGAGCACCATCGAGTGAGCGGCGACGTCCTTCACGACGACGGCGCCTGCCCCGATGAGCGCCCATGCGCCAACGGTGACACCGGCACGGATCACTGCCCGTGCGCCGATGGCGGCCCCATCCCCCACGCTGACCCCCACGGCGTCCCAGTCCGAGGCGTCCTTGATCGAGCCGTCGGGATCGACGGCTCGCGGGTAGATGTCGTTGGTGAGGATTGCGCCGGGGCCGATGAAGACACCGTCGCCGAGCACCGCTGGGTCATACACGAGCCCGAGATTCTGGATTTTGCAATTGTCGCCAACGACGACTCCCGGCCCGATGTAGGCGCCTCTGCCGATGACACAGTTGGCTCCAATCGATGCATGCTCTCGGATCTGCGCGAGATGCCAGACCGAGGTGCCGTCGCCAATCACGGCGCGTTGGTCGATGTCGGCGGAGCCTCCGGATCGATCGTCCCACCCGGTCATGCGGTGCTCCCGACGGATCCGGCTGCGTTGGTGTCGGAGCCGACGCGCTCGCCTCGGCCGATGGTGATGCGGCGCACCCCGGCGGGAAGATCTTGGACCCAGTTTCGCCCATCGACGACGAGCGAGGCGCCGGCCAACAGCTCGGTGTCGAGGTGGCGGTAGGCGTCGTGATCGGCCTGGACGATGGCTCCGACTGGTCGATGCAGGTCAGGGTCGAGGGACACGAGTCCGTGCGCTGAGAGCTCGGCTGCGGTGTAGAGCGGGTCGTGGACCAGCGGCCGAGCACCACGGGAGAGGAGCTCGTCGGCCAGCCCAAAAACGCCTGAGAATGCGGTTTCCTGCACCCCGCCACGATACGCAGCCCCCAAGATGAGGACCTCGTGACCGGCGAGGTCGCCGTGAGCGGCCTCGAGCAGATCGACCGCGTAGGCGGGCATGCTGAGGTTGGTGTCGCGGGCGGCCTGCACGATCGAGGCGGCTGGGTCGTTGAACAAGTAGAAGCGTGGATACACCGGAATGCAGTGGCCACCGACGGCGACACCTGGTCGATGGATGTGGGAGTACGGCTGGGTGTTGCAGGCTTCGATCACCGCAGCGATGTCGATCCCGACCGAATCCGCGAAGCGGGCAAACTGGTTGGCGAGGCCGATGTTGACATCGCGGTAGGTCGTCTCCGCCAGCTTGGCCAGCTCGGCAGCCTCGGCCGAGCCGAGATCCCAGACCCCGTTTGGCTTGGACAGATCATCGCGGGGGTCGAAGGTGAGGGCTGACTCGTAGAACTCGACGGCTCGTCGGGTGGATTCCTCGTCGAGCCCGCCGACCAGCTTGGGGTACGCCCGCAGATCAGCGAAGATCCGGCCGCTGAAGACACGCTCGGGGCTGTGGCAGACGAAGAAATCCTGCCCACAGACGAGCCCTGACGCTTCGGCGAGGGCCGGCGCGAACCGCGTTCGAGTTGTGTGGACCGGAATGGTCGTCTCGTACGACACGAGTGTGCCTGGGGTCAGGCCGCGGGCGACGTCGGCCGTGGCGGCATCCATGGCCCGATAGTCAGGACGGGCCTCTGCGTCAACGATCAGCGGCACGACCAGCACGACGACGGAGGACGAGGCGACGGCCGCTGCGGTGTCGGTCGTGGCGGAGAAGCGGCCGTTGGCGATCACGTCGGCCAGATACTCGTCGAGATGGGCCTCGCCAGGGAAGGGTGGAATGCCGGCGTTGATCGATGCGACGGCGTCGGCATCGATATCGGCCCCGATGACACGGTGACCGGCGCGGGCGAACTGGACCGCCAGGGGAAGCCCGATCTTGCCCAGTGCAACCACACAGACGTCCACTGTCACCTCCCGATGCGGCCTGTAGCATACCGATGCCATGCGCGTGATCAGTGTTGTCGGAGCCCGCCCCCAGTTCGTGAAGCTCGCTCCGATCGTGAAGGCTGCTCAGCGAGCCGGGATCGATCACGCCACGGTCCATACCGGTCAGCACTACGACGACGCGATGTCGGGGGTGTTCTTCGACGAGCTCGGGATCGGAGCACCGGAGTGGAATCTCGAGGTCGGCTCGGGAAGCCACGGTGCACAAACCGGTGCCATGTTGGCCAAGCTTGATGAGCTTTTCGATCGCGAGCGGCCGGACTGGGTTCTCGTCTACGGCGATACCAACTCCACCGTGGCTGGGGCGTTGGCGGCGGTGAAGCTGCATGTTCCGCTGGCTCACCTTGAGGCCGGGCTTCGGTCGTTCAAT
>Ga0181574_10004258_pt1 | contig 12437 bp, 10 predicted proteins | sample 101ome_24_FD_145600 | JGI IMG/M metagenome (GOLD analysis project Ga0181574, IMG submission 145600) | Coastal salt marsh microbial communities from the Groves Creek Marsh, Skidaway Island, Georgia - 101410AT metaG (spades assembly) | ecosystem: Environmental > Aquatic > Marine > Intertidal zone... | reverse complement strand
CGCGGCAAAAATTTGCTTAGTGCCTATTCCGAAGGCAAGAGCCGCTATTAGAAGCGGGCTTAACAAAGCAGTGGCCATGCGTGTTGGTTGGTCTGATGTCATGTTCATCTCTCGCCGACAAAGTCAGGTGGTTGGTCTCGTTGTTCTCACTGTTGTTATTACCACGGTTTATTCAGCCTCGCAGTGTTTATTTGAGTGCGAATTAATATCGGCAAAACAGCGCCGAAAAAACGTTGCGAAAAATTGGCAGTGAAGTAGGTTTAGCCGAGTTGTGATGGCTTAGAAGAGCCGTGACACTGTTGCTGCGCCGCCTGCGCAGAGCGAGACATTATCTGAGCAGCAGGCACAGTAAGAATTGGCGCAGAGCGAAGCGTTAAACAAAACGTAAAAACCGAACGAATAATAATCACGAGCACACACGTTGTGTGACCCATGCGCCGCAGGAGGCGTTGGCAACATGAACACTCCGGTCTCACAGGCACTTGCCCCCGATTTCTATCACTATGATCCCAGCCCATTAGCCGCCGCTATTGCCGAGGGTGATTTCGTGCATCTCCGCTGGCCTGATGATACGAGGCTGGCCTGCCATCGATTCTGGCTCCGGGAGAACGCGATGGGTCAGGGTGGTATTGACCTCGCAACCCGAGAGGGGATTCTGGACCCCGCGGAACTCACTGACGATATTGAAGTGAAAGCGGCGGTGGTTGATGACGCCGGAGATCTCATTGTTGAGTGGGCCAATGATGGCCAGCGCTCCGTCTATCACGCGGGCTGGTTGCGCCACGTCGCAGACAATAACCACCGGCCCAACAGTTGGCTTCCCGAGGCGATATCGTGGACAACTGAGTCTATCGGTGAGGTGCCGCGGGTGGACGGCAGTCAGGCGCTCGATAACGATGAGATCATCCTGACGCTACTCAATAACCTACTTGTCTATGGCGCTTGTGTGTGGGAGAACTCGCCAACGCATGAGGGCTACCTGCTCGAACTCGCTGAGCAGATTGGTCCGGTGCGTGACAGTAATTTCGGTATGTTGTGGGATGTAAAGGCGGACGTTGAGCTCGCGGGCGATGCGAAGACCAATTCCACGGCGAACACGGGCTTGCGGCTTGGGCCTCATTCGGATTTACCCACACGTGAGATTCCCCCGGGATTCCAGTTCCTGCATTGCCTGATTAATGAGGCGGATGGCGGCGAATCTACGCTGACCGATGGAGCGGCACTCGTGGAGGCGCTCGAGCGCGATCACCCTGAGGCGTTTGAACTTTTGTCGACACGGCATTGGATCTTCTTTAACCGCGGTCCTGGCATCGATCATCGCTGGTCCGCGCCTATTATTGATTATTTGCCTGGCTGCGATACGCCGACGATTCGCGCGTTTTACCCGGTCCGTGCCTTCCCAGCGATGGGCAATGAAGATGTGAGCCGATCCTATGATGCACTTCGGTTATTTCACCGCATGGCCGATCAACCCGAGTTTGAATTGAAGTTCCGCCTGACCGCCGGTGACATCATGTGCTTTGATAATCGCCGTGTACTCCATGGGCGGGATGCCTTTACGGGGTCAGGTAAGCGACACTTACAAGGTATCTACATTGATCGCGACGAGATTATGTCTCGGGCTCGAGCGTTGAACAGGGCCGCCCGATCTAAGGGTCTCTGACTAGCGCGTCCATTGAGTAGGCACGGAAACACAAGCCGAGACGAGTAAGTAGACGCAAAAAATAACGAAAACGAGAGCGACACAATAGGGAAACCGACCATGCCATTAGCCATGCGTAAAAAAGTTTTTATCACCGCTGCACTGACGGGCTCCGGAGGTACGCAAGATCGGAGTAACAAGGTGCCGCGTAGTCCCGACCAAATAGCCAATGACGCCATTGAGGCGGCAAAGGCCGGCGCGGCAGTTGTTCACTGTCACGTGCGTGACCCTGAAACCGGCACACCGGCGCGCGATGTCCACCTTTACAAAGAGGTGGTTGAGCGCATTCGTGCCTCTGATACTGATGTGGTGGTGAATCTGACAGCGGGCATGGGTGGAGATATTGTCTTTGGCCCACCCGAGGCACCGTTGCCCTTGCAGGAAGCGGGGACTGACATGGTGTCGGCGGCTGAGCGAGTCGAGCATCTTGAAGTCTGCAGACCCGAGATTGCGACGCTCGACTGTGGGACCATGAACTTTGCCGAAGCCGACTATGTGATGACCAATACGCCCGGCATGTTGCGTGATATGGCGCAGCGTATGACCGACCTCGGCATTCAAATTGAGATTGAAGCGTTCGACACCGGGCACCTGTGGTTTGCCAAACAGTTGGTCGAAGAGGGTGTGATTAAAGACCCTGTCATGGTCCAGCTTTGCATGGGTATTCCTTGGGGTGCACCCGATGACATGAATACCTTCATGGCCATGGTGAACAACGTGCCCAGTAATTGGGTTCACTCGGCCTTTAGTATTGGTAAAAACCAGATGCCTTTTGTCGCTGCGGCGGTTCTGTCGGGCGGTAATGTCCGTGTCGGCCTTGAGGATAATCTCTGGTTGGAGCGTGGGCGTCTGGCGAGTAATGCTGAGTTGGTAGAGAAGGCATCGGGCATCATCACGGCCATGGGAGTAGAGATCATGACCCCTGAGGAAGTGCGCGCTGAGCTCAACCTGGTGAAAAGAGATCCATTGTAATGCCCGATAAGCGACGAACTGCTGCCATCATCGGCGGTGGTGTGATTGGCTCAGGATGGGCGACACGGTTTTTATTAAACGGCTGGGATGTTCGCTTCTTTGATCCCAGTGCTGATGCGGAGCGCATTCTGCATGCCGTCATAGCGCGGGGATGCGAGGCCATGCCTGCGCTCTGCGATGTTGTGCCTGAGGAAGGTAGCTTATACATCGCATCATCAACGGCGGATGCGGTTGAAGGTGCGTTCTATATTCAGGAGTCGACACCTGAGCGTATCGAGATCAAGCAGGCAGTTCTAAAGAGTATTCAGGAGAGCTGCGATGCCGATGCCATTGTGGCCTCCTCGACCTCCGGGTTTATGCCGAGCGAGCTTCAGGAAGGCGCCCTTCGACCCGAGCAAATCATCGTGTCGCACCCGTACAACCCGGTGTATCTGTTGCCATTGGTTGAGGTGGTAGCCTCGCCCGCGGTACCGGCTGAGGTGACGCAACGGGCGAGTGAGTACCTCGAGTCGGTCTCCATGAAACCGGTGGTGTTGGGTGCCGAGGTACCAGCGCATGTTGGTGATCGTCTTCTTGAAGCGCTGTGGCGTGAGGCGCTGTGGCTTATCAAGGATGGTGTGGCGACGACCGGTCAGATCGACGACATCATCACCCATAGTTTCGGTCTGCGCTGGGCACAAAAGGGACTTTTTGAGACCTATCGCGTGGCGGGTGGCCAAGCCGGTATGAAACACTTCCTTGAGCAGTTTGGTCCCTGTCTTGAATGGCCCTGGACCAAGCTCATGGATGTGCCCGACCTTGATGAGGCGCTGATTGACCGCATTGTTGAGCAATCAGACGAGCAAGCAGCCGGTCGAACCGTCATGCAGCTCGAAAACGAGCGCGATCGCAATCTGGTTGCACTGCTTAAAGCGCTGCGAGCGGAGGACGCGGCCGCCGGCGCATTCCTCAACGAGGTTAATCGACGCCAACAGGCAGACAAATGACCGATGTGTCGCGTGACACTCCGAGCGAGGGTGGCGTGACTGGGAGCCCACCCCCGCTATGGCGTCCCAGCCAAGATCGCATTGCTCGTTCTGCACTCACGGCATTTGGTACTTTCGTTCATGGCCGATTCTCAGAGGTTGATGTATCGACTTACGAAGCCCTACATCATTGGTCGATAACAGCGACTGATGACTTCTGGCGATGTGTTTGGGATTACTGTGAGGTCATCGCAAGCGAAAAAAGCGATGTTGTCGTCCGCGACGCTGACAAAATGCCCGGCGCATCGTGGTTTCCTGACGCTCGCCTGAATTTTGCTGAGAACCTGTTACGACGTCGCGGTAATGCAACAGCCCTTGTGTCGTTGCTCGAAAATGGCACGCGTAAAGAGACCACTTTCGACGAGCTGTACGCACAAGTGGCTGCGATAGCGGCTGCTCTGAGAGCACGTGGTATCGAGCCGGGTGATCGAGTGGCGGGTTTCATGCCCAATGTCACTGAAACCGTTGTTGCCATGTTGGCAGCGACGAGCTTGGGTGCTGTATGGACATCGTGCTCTCCTGACTTTGGCTTTCAGGGAGTGATGGATCGGTTTGGCCAGGTGAAACCCAAGGTGCTTTTTGCGGCGGATGGCTACTACTACAATGGCAAGGCGCATTATTCTTTGGAAAAGGTGCGTCAAATCGCCGAGGAAATTGAGAGTCTCGAGCAGGTGGTCATCGTCGAGATTGTCGAGAAAGCTCCCGATATTGAAGGAATCAGTGGTGGCGTACTGTTCTCAGCTTGGCAGCACGAGCAAGCGAGTGTCACCGACATCGTGTTTGAACAGCTGCCTTTTGATCATCCGCTTTACATCATGTACTCATCGGGAACGACTGGTGTGCCCAAGTGCATCGTGCACGGGGCTGGCGGCACACTCATTCAGCACCTGAAGGAACACCAGCTTCACTGTGACATTGGACCGGACGACACGCTGTTCTACTTCACCACCTGCGGCTGGATGATGTGGAACTGGTTAGTGTCGGGTCTCGCCAGCGGTGCAACGCTAATTTTGTATGACGGCTCTCCCTTTGCTGATGACGGCAAGGTGCTGCTCGACGCGATTGATCGACAGCGCATTACCGTGTTCGGTACTAGTGCGAAGTTCATATCGGGTATTGAGAAGGCAGGACTTAAACCGCGTGAATCGCATGATCTTTCGAGCCTCAACACCATTTTATCGACAGGCTCTCCGCTGTCTCATGAGAGCTTCGAGTATGTTTATCGGGACGTAAAAGAAGACGTATTACTGGCGTCGATAGCGGGGGGTACCGACATTATTTCCTGCTTTGTGGGGGGGTGCCCGACACGACCGGTTTACACAGGCCAAATCCAGTGCCGCGCGCTAGGCATGGCGGTTGAGTTTTGGGATGAAGCAGGCACACCGCTTGAGAGTGGCAAAGGCGAATTGGTCTGCAAGCAGTCGTTTCCCAGCATGCCCATTGGTTTTTGGAGCGACGAAGATGGCGGGAAATACCATCGCGCTTACTTCGCACAGTTCGATAACGTTTGGTGCCATGGCGATTACGGTGAGCTCACGCCTGAGGACGGTGCCATCATTCATGGTCGCTCAGACGCGGTTCTCAACCCGGGTGGGGTTCGCATAGGCACTGCCGAGATTTACCGACAGGTCGAAAAGCTCGACGCCATTATCGAGAGCATTGTTATCGGGCAAGACTGGGAAGACGATGTCCGCGTTGTGTTGTTTGTGGTGCTCAGGGAGGGTGAGGCGCTGGACGAGTCCTTGGAGCAGGCGGTGCGCTCGACGATTCGCCAGAACGCCACGCCACGCCACGTGCCTGCCAAGATTATTCAGGTTTCGGAAATTCCTCGAACCTTAAGCGGTAAAATCGTGGAGCTTGCCGTAAGAGAGATCGTGCACGGACGCCCCGTTCACAATGTGGATGCGTTGGCAAACCCTGAGGCGTTGTCGTGTTTTATTAATCTTGAAGCGCTCACCTGTTAGCGCTGAAATATGCCGGTATAGAGCAAGCCACTGTTATTCACGACTCGACTAATTCCCAGTCAGCCGCTAATGGTTCGTCTGATGAACTGCTAGGCGGTTTGCAGTCGCTCTATGATCTTGCGTCATTCTCCGCGCCGGTTTATCCCGTTTATTCAACCGCACGATGGTCCGATACTCTTTGTAAGATAAATCGTTCTAGCCCTTAGGCGAGCGTATCGCGGCGGTAGCACTCCCAGTGCCAAGCACTTTCTGTAATCGCTTGGATGCTGTCATGGGTGGGCGTCCAGCCCAGTTCGTCGCGGGCTTTCTGCGAACTCGCAACCAGTGTGGCAGGATCGCCTTCACGGCGCGGGCCAACCTCAAAGGGAATCTCCGAACCCACCGCTTTTTCGCTGGCGGCCAGGACTTCTCTGACTGAATAGCCGTTGCCATTCCCCAAGTTATAGGTCTCAAACTTACCTGATTGCGACATCGCCTCAATGGCCGCTACGTGCGCGCTGGCTAGATCATCAACATGAATGTAGTCGCGGATGCAGGTGCCGTCGGGTGTAGGGTAATCATCCCCGAACAGGGTTAGTGGATTCCCTGTGCCAGCTGCGGCTCGCAATGCATTGGGAATGAGGTGTGTTTCCGGTTCATGCCACTCACCCAGGTTTGCAGTGTTGTTAGCACCCGCTGCATTGAAGTAGCGGAGGCAGGTGGCAGACAGGTCGCTGCTGTCGGCCACAGCTTCAAGCATCTGCTCCATGGCTAGCTTGGTTTGTCCGTAGACATTGATGGGCGATTTTGGGTGTGCCTCATTAATGAGATCTGAGACCGGATTTCCAAAGATTGCGGCTGTGGAGGAGAATACCAGCCGCTGAATATCGGCAGCTTGCATAGCCCTGACCAAGTTCGTCGTGCCGCTTACATTGTTTTGGTAGTAAATGGCAGGGTGGTTCTTTGACTCACCAACTAGGGACTTTGCTGCGAAGTGAAGCACCCCCTCGAAACCTCGGCCTTTCAGTCTGCGGTTGAGGTTGTAACTGTCTCGAAGGTCAATTGGGAAGAGCTCACAGCCTTGTAACGCCCATCGATGGCCCGTGCTTAGGTTATCCAGAATAGTGACGTCATGACCGGCATGGAGTAAGGCATTTACCGTATGTGATCCCACATAGCCGGCACCACCTGTAACGAGTAGCTTCATGGCGTCCCCGAGAGTAATTCTTAATTCTTAGTAGTAGTGATTGAGTGTGCAATGAAGTGCGGCAAGATGCTAATGGAATATCTGATGATCAATAACGAGTGGCGAAAGGCAGCTGAGTAAGCAAAAAAAAACGGCCCAGTGCTCGCGCAGTGGACCGTCTCTCACCTTGTTGGCGATTAGATGGCTTTCATGCCGGTCATGTAACCGCGTAACTCTTCGCCAATGAGCTCCACAGGGTGATTGCGGATTTCAGCATTCACGGCAATCAAGGTTTTGTTATCAACCGCATTGCTACCGGTCATGCCGCCGCCAATAACGTCGGCCCCCAAACCAGCAACGAAGTCCTTAAGCAGTGGGCGCGCCGCCTGATCAAAGAGGTAGTTACCGTATTCAGCCGTGTCTGAGATCACAACATTCATCTCGTAGAGCTTCTTACGCGCAATGGTGTTGGCAATGAGCGGTGTTTCGTGGAGTGACTCGTAGTAAGCCGACTCATCAATGATGCCTGCTGAGACCATGGTCTCGAACGCGAGCTCAAAACGCCTGCCTTCCATGGCGACCATGAGAATGCCCTGATCATAATAGGTCTGCTCTTCAATGTTTTGATCAGTCAATGGCTGCTCTTCGAACGCTGTTGCGTTCGTCTCGGCACGCCATGTCAGCAGATTGATATCGTCATTGGCCCAGTCTGCCATCATGGTCTCAGAGAAGTGCCCAGACATGATGTCGTCTTGATGCTTCTCAAATAGCGGACGCAGAATGTCTTTCATATCTTCTGCAAGATCATAGGCACGGATCTTCGCGGGGTTGGTCAAGCGATCCATCATATTGGTGATACCGCCGTGCTTTAAGCCTTCAGTCACTGTCTCCCAGCCATTTTGAACAAGCTTGGCTGCGTAGCCCGGCTCGATGCCCAGCTCAACCATGCGATCAAAGCACAGTATAGAACCAGTCTGAAGCATGCCGCAGAGGATGGTCTGCTCGCCCATGAGGTCAGACTTCACTTCAGCAATGAATGAAGACTCGAGCACGCCTGCGCGATGACCGCCGGTGCCCGCCGCATAAGCTTTTGCGAGCTCCAGGCCGTTACCGTTGGGGTCGTTCTCGCGGTGAACGGCGATGAGTGTTGGAACACCAAAGCCACGCAGGTACTCCTCACGAACCTCGGTGCCGGGACACTTCGGCGCGACCATGATAACGGTGATGTCCTCACGCACCTGCATGCCTTCTTCAACAATGTTGAAGCCGTGTGAGTACGAGAGACAGGCACCGTGTTTCATCAGTGGCTGCACGGTGGTGACAACATCAGTGTGCTGCTTATCAGGGGTCAGGTTAAGCACCATGTCTGCCTGTGGGATGAGCTCTTCATAAGTGCCCACGGTAAAGCCGTTCTCGGTTGCGCGAAGAAACGACGTGCGCTGCTCAGTAATGGCTGACTCACGAAGTGCATAGGAGACATCTAGGCCGCTGTCTCGAAGGTTCAATCCCTGGTTCAGACCCTGAGCACCACAGCCGACGATGACGATCTTCTTGTCCTTGATGGCGTCTACGCCATTGGCGAACTCTTCAGGCTCCATAAAACGGCACTTGCCAAGTTCTTCTAGCTGCACGCGCAGGGGCAGGGTGTTGAAGTAGTTACTCACTAGGGACTCCTCGTAACGAATTTCAATAGGGTGCTTTTAATGTGGTGTTCATACGGGGCGCATAATGTAGTGGTTGAGCGACGCTACGTAAATGTTAGGACCGCACAAAGCGAACGTATTGGGCGTTTTAATGGGTATTTGGTGTGATTATGTGCGCAGTCGCTGAGCCGTCAGGTGTTTTTTTATCGATTTTGCCTTTGTTAGATCTACGCAGAACTAATAAGCGCTATAAATGTCTCAAGCACCGTTGGTTTAGAAATCACTAAACCAAGTTATTGATACAAGTTGTTGAATTTATTATCGGCGTCTTAGTGACTGAAAGAGCGCGTGACGCGTAAAGATGGAAAACACACAAGCTGACGTATAACTACGTGGGCACCAAAGTTGAGCAATGGTTATGAGCCGTGGAAGTAAATCTTGGCAGTCTTATCCTCAGATTGATTCATCAGAGATCACACCCGAATCCGTCTGGTTAAATCGGCGAAGTTTGATTAAGGCTGCAGCAGCGGGAGCTGGTTTGTCGGCTGTCGGTGAGGCGGTTGCTGAGCCACAGGCGCTCAAGGAACTTAAGTTCACTGCGGCGGCGGACGATACGCCGTTCAAGGCCACGGAAGACCTAACGCCTTACGAGGCAGCAACCACTTATAACAACTTCTATGAGTTTGGCACGGATAAGTCGGATCCCGTCCGATATGCGGATGCAATGACCACCGATCCGTGGGAAATCAAGGTAGGCGGTCTGGTCAACAAACCGGGCAAGCTTCACCTTGAGGACATCCTTAGCGGGTTCGACCTCGAGGAGCGCGTTTATCGTTTCCGCTGTGTCGAGGCCTGGTCCATGGTGGTGCCCTGGATAGGGTTTCCGCTGTCGAAATTGCTCGAGCGGTTTGAGCCCAAAGCAGACGGGAAGTTTATCGAGTTCAAAACGCTCTACCGGCGTTCAGAGATGCGGGGTACGCGCTCGTTCACCTCGATTATTGACTGGCCCTATCGCGAGGGTCTTCGTATGGACGAGGCCATGCATCCTTTGACGCTTATGACGGTGGGCTTGTACGGCAAGACCCTGCCCAACCAGAGTGGCGCGCCGCTGAGGCTTATCGTTCCCTGGAAATATGGCTTCAAGAATATTAAGTCAATTGTTGAAATTAACGTGACGGATCGCCAGCCCAAAACGAGCTGGCAGGATTTAGCGCCCCAGGAATATGGCTTTTATGCCAACGTGAACCCAGAAGTCAGTCACCCTCGGTGGTCGCAGGCCTGGGAGCGCCGATTGCCATCATCCCTGTTCAACCCAAATCGAGTGCGAACGCAGATGTTTAATGGGTACGCAGATCAAGTGGCCGATCTTTACAAGGGAATGGACCTTGCCCGCTTCTACTGACGTAAATGGGGGTGATGCAAATAGAAGTACAAGCGCGAATGAGGGTGTTATCCCTCGTCGCAAGACCTTTAAATCATCTTTGAGCTCTCCGTCGAACTGGAATCCGGTGATACGCGTGGTGGTGTTTTTGATGTGTTCGTTGCCATTTCTGGCGCTCGTCCGCGCAGTCGCAATCAATTCACTGGGCCCCGATCCCGCAGAGCATCTTATGCATGTCACTGGCGAGTGGGTGATGCGATTTCTTGTCCTAGTACTCCTTGCCACACCATTGGCGCGACTGGGGTGGCCCAGGTTAGCCCGTTACCGACGCATGCTGGGCCTGTATGTTTGGTTTTATGCCACGCTTCACTTACTGGTTTTTGCTCAGGTATTCATCGGCTGGTCTGGCGATCAGCTGATTGAAGAGCTCGTTGAGCGACCCTACGTGCTGGTCGGTTTTCTGGCGTGGTTGATTTTGGTGCCGCTGGGTATTTCATCAGCACATGTCATTCGTCGGAAAATGGGCCGACGTTGGCGACAGCTCCACAAACTGACCTACACGGTTGCTCTCCTTGGCTGGCTGCACTTGTTATGGCTGTCTCGCTCTGATGTGGGCGATGCCATGATTTACGGTGTGTTATTCGGCATTTTGTTGCTTTATCGCTTACCCTGGCGCCAATTAATTGCAAAATGACGTCCGACGTCGATTAGATTTTACTGATAGCCTCTGCAGCTGTATGCTCGGCGCACCTTTGTAGATCTACGTTTTTATGCAAAACGACTCCCTTCGGATAGTGTCAGCGCCTCTGGCTCTCTTGTGGTTATTTGCCATTGCCGTGGGTGGCATAGCGGCCGCACTATCCATTGCCGTGTGCTGGTTAATGCTGCGAGTTGGTGGGCTGGATGCTGCTGACAAGCACGGTATATCTGATCAAGTTTCGAGTCGCGTTGGCGGTGTGATTGTCGTCCTGTATCTATTTTTTAATGCGTTCTATCTATGGTTCGTTCAGGGTCAGTCTTGGTCGAGCCTTGAAATAGCTGTGCTTGCATTTTTATCCACCTACTTCGCGATTGGCTTGTTTGAGGATCTCACCTCACGAATCAGTTCAATTAGGCGTTTTTTGTTCATGCTTAGTGCAGCGCTTGTGGTTGTGGGAGCGATGAACGACTTAAAGCTGACTAGGGTTGATATTATTTGGGTCGATTGGATCCTAGGCCTAAGTCCATTAATCGCTGTGGGCTTTACGGTTTTGTGTTTGGCTTTTTTGTCCAATGCTTTCAATACGGCGGACGGCGCGAATGGCTTGGTCGGTGGTATCGGCTTGATCTCTTTGGCGACGTTGGGGCTGTTAGTGCCAAGTTCACTAAGCTCCCTGCAACTAGCAGGTGCGGTCGGATGCTTAGTGTTTTTGACATTTAATCTTTACACAGGTCGGTTTTTCTTGGGTGATGGCGGGGCTTACGCCATTGGGGCGTTGGTGGGCTGCTCTGCTGTATATCTCGTCGGAACCCGAGATATCTCATCGTGGTTCATTCTTACCCTTATATTTTATCCCTCGGCTGACTTGCTCTGGGGTATGGCGCGGCGGTTTGCGACGGGTCGCTCCGTTTTGTCAGCAGACGAATATCACCTCCACAACCTTATTTATGGAAGTTTGCGCTCCCGCTGTAGCAGTTCAGTTGTGGCAAATAATGCGACTGGTTTGAGCATTGTGACGATATTTTGTCTCTTTCCGTCGCTTTTAGCGTGGTTAGGTCTTATTCCGCTGGACGATAGTCGATGGCTCCATGTAGCGTTATTAATGTGGTTGTTATACGCAGGACTCTGGTTTAAGCTCTCGCCTCTGACCAAAAAATTGGCGTAATGCGCTCGAGCGTAAAAATTTAACTAGCAGAAGAACTAGTAACAAGCGTTTAACAAATTTGTGCTATATGTGACGCACGTGACGTAAACAAGGGGTCAATGGTGAATTTTAAAACCAAGAAATCGATTGCAGTGACGCGATCTGTTTTGACGGCTTACCTGGCAGCAGTGGTAAGCAGTTATTCGTTGCCATCTATTGCTCAAGAAGAGGAAGAGAAGGCGGCTCAGGGAGGTTCTTCAGGAGAGGCAGCGGCTGCACCTAAAGCGGCTGGCAGTCCTCCGTTACCAGGTTTGTTGGCCGCTCCGACGTTGCCTACGGCTCTGTTTTTCGGAGTGCTGGGCGGTATCGCGCTGAACGAGGCGCTTGACGATGATGATGGTCCCGCTCCTCAGCCTGAACCCGAGCCTGAACCCGAGCCTGAACCTGAGCCAGAACCTGAGCCAGAACCCGAGCCAGAACCTGAGCCAGAACCTGAGCCAGAACCTGAGCCACCAGTAACGACTACGACGACGGGAACAACGTCAACTTCTTCGACTGGTACATCGACGTCTACGGGCACAGGTACAAATTAAGTACGCCCCGGTGGGTACTTAACTAAAAGGGCGGATACCGCCCTTTTTTTTTGTTTTTCAAAAAAGGCATTATTACCGCAGGGCGTTGGTGTCTTGGAGCCGTGTCTAAAACTGTGCGATTGCCTAACATTCGATGTTTATAGTTGTG
>Ga0181574_10004253_pt1 | contig 12455 bp, 5 predicted proteins | sample 101ome_24_FD_145600 | JGI IMG/M metagenome (GOLD analysis project Ga0181574, IMG submission 145600) | Coastal salt marsh microbial communities from the Groves Creek Marsh, Skidaway Island, Georgia - 101410AT metaG (spades assembly) | ecosystem: Environmental > Aquatic > Marine > Intertidal zone... | reverse complement strand
GCTCCGAGCGTGGGGACTCGATGCGTCTGGGCGCCGGCTGGCGGCAGCGGGACTCAGAGCTTCAGGCCACGGGCGAATATCGCCTGCCACGCCGAACGAATAGCCTGCAATTCTGGCTGGCCAACGGTATTTTGCGGCGAGAAACCCAGGAGTTTGTCCTGAAGGATGATAACGACCAGGAGGTGCTCCGAATCGCCAAGGGCGAAATTTTCGATACGCAGCTGAGGCTTGGCCGCCTCAGGCTTCACAACAACCCCTGGAGCAACCGGCGTATCCAGTCCACCGTGTTTGTCGACCTGCTGAGGGAGCGGGACAATTTTAACCAGGCATTGAACGAAGCCGCGCCTCAGCCAGCCGGCGACTTCCTGGATGATCTGTTCGGCAACACGGATCACACCGTCGCGGTGGGTGTGGATCTGGACTGGCCCGTGATTCGCGGCTCCGGGTTCATGACCACCGGTCACCACGAACGAGCGTGGGCGCTGACGGCGAACGAAGCCTGGGGTTCAGAGAAAAACTTCAGCCAGGTCTACCTGTCATCGCGCTGGAATCGCCTGCTCGGACATCGGTGGAAAATCCTGCTCAGGGGCGAAGTCGGATGGTCGGATGCCGATTTAAAGCCATTCTACGTATCCGGCGAAGACGGAGTTGCCACATTACTCGTGACCGAACTGCCTTACCGTTACAGTTTCAAGGCCGGCGGCAGCCAAAGTGTTCGTGGATACGCCTACAACGACCTGAACACCAATGGAATCGGCTCAAATCACCTGCTTACGGGCAGCGCTGAGCTGGAATTCCTCGCGCTTGAACATTGGTCAGTCGCCGCTTTCTTCGACATTGGAAACGCATTCAACCATTGGAGTGACCCGCGTTTGAAACGGGGCGCCGGCATAGGCATTCGCTGGTATTCCACGCTGGGCGCCGTCCGGCTGGACGCGGCCCAAGGTCTGGATATCCCTGGAAAACCGTGGGAGATCTACCTCACCATAGGTACGCCCCTGTTATGAGACGGGCACGCTTCGTAAAAGGCGCGCTCGCGATACTCATCACGCTGTCGCTGTCTCTGCTCCTGGCCTGGGGCACGCTCTTTTACAGTGAGCCCGGCGCGCGATGGGCCTGGGCCCGCATCAGCGGTGTCACCGAGGGGCTGCGGGCCGATTCGGTATCGGGAACCATCGCCTCCGGCCTGACCCTCAGGAATGTGTCGTATTCGTCACCGGGAATGGATCTGCATGCAGATACACTGAAGCTGGAGGCCGGCATCGGCCTTTGGCCGTTGGACGTTGAACTCGCCCTGCTGGATGTCAACCAGCTCGTCGTGAACCTGAAGCGGCCTGCGTCAGCCGGTGGTGAGCCCGCTGCATCAGTCAGCCGGCTGGAAGCGCCCGTGCCAGTATCTGTTGAGCATCTCGTCGTTCACCGGCTGCGGGTCGAGGGCGAGGAATGGCCCGCAGCCACCGGCCCGCTTTACGTCCGGTTTAGCGGCCGGTGGGGCCGTATTCTCGAAGCAGATGAGTTACGCATCGAGGGCGACGGCTTTGGCCTATCGCTGGGCGGTTTCGCAGGCCTTGACGCCCCCTATCCGCACGAACTGAGTGGGCGATTGGCTCTGCCCGAGCCCCTGTCCAACCGCATCGGCTGGCTCAGCCCGGGGCTGGAACTGGAAGCGACCGGTGACTCAGCGTTATCGACACTCAATGTTCATCAAGACGACGGTCAGCTTCAGCTGAGCGCCCAGTTGAGCCACTGGTTGAGCCAACCGGGCTGGTCTGCGCGCGGTGCCATAACCGACCTCAGCCTGGACATCGACCAGCAGCAAGCCGACCCCCTGCTCATCCGAACCCTACAGCTGGAGGCATGGGGATCAGACCGGACTTTCAATCTCGATATCTCCGCCCAGGCGCGGCAGGCATTCGTCGGAGATATTTCCTGGCACGCGAGCGCCGAGGGAGACCTGTCAGGGGTTCGTCTGCGGGACAGCCGGGTCGAAGCCGACTGCGCGTCGGGCAAAGTGGATGTCGACGCGCTATGGACAGCCGGTTTTTCCGCACGCCTTTTCGCGCTGCTGGACCGGTTGGACCCTGGCTGCTGGGTTGCGCCCTGGCCGGAGGGTCAGGAAATGGCGGGCGCGTTGGAACTGAGCTGGGACAAAGACGCCCTGAGCATTCCGGCACTGAATATGCGGCTCAAGGGCAGCCAGGCCCGTTTCAGTGGCGGTGGCCGCTGGCGTCCCGGCGTGTCGTTTGACGATGTCCATCTGGGGTGGACCGACGTCCACTGGCCTGTCACCGGAGAACCGCTGGTCCTGAGCCCAGAGGGCCTTGTGCGGCTGGAAGGACGTCTCGAAGACTGGCAGCTGGATGGCGAAATCACGATACAGGCCCCACCCTACCCTGAAGCGAAGCTGATGCTGCAAGGCCGTGGCAATGAATCATCAGCCGGGATCGATCTCGACCGGTCAGACCTCATGGGCGGCACGTTGCAGGGGATCGTCCATGCCGACTGGTCGGGCCCGCCGGACTGGAACGCGGAGCTGAACGCCTCGCGTATTGACCTGGGCGCGATTTGGCCAGACTGGCCCGCCCTGGTGAATGTCCGCGCTTCGGCCTTCCGCGAGCCATCGAGCCCCGACACCGTGATCCACCTGCGCGACCTGTCCGGAACGCTGCGTGGTGAAGCACTGTCCGGCGCCGGGACCGTACGCCTCAGGCCGGGCCGGCTGGCCTTCGAGTCGGTCGAGCTGCTGGCCCCGAATTCACGCCTGCGCCTGGACGGTGACCCTGAGCAGGGTATTGGTTTCACCGTTCACGCAGCTCGCCCCGGCTTGTTCGCCAGGCTCGCCAGGGCCGAAATACAGGGGCAAGGCACATGGCGGACGGCAGGAGGCCTTCCTGAGATTGAGCTGGACCTGGCCCTGAAAGACCTTCGAGGGCAAGACCTGAGCATCGATGAGGCGCGCGTAGCGGGAAGCGCGGGCCCTGCCGCTGAAGACGCCCTCATGGAAGCCACGCTGCGGGGTGTTTCCATTAATCAGGTCCAGATCCAGCATGCGCGCGCGGTGCTCAGCCATATCGGTCAACAGCAGCAACTCCGGCTGGAGGCAGAGGACGGAGCGCAACAGCTCGCCGCAAGCTTGCGGGGCAAGCTGACGGGTTGGCACAGCCCCTCGGAGCTGGCGTTCAGCGGCGAGCTGAGCCATCTCCGATACGCCCATGCCCAGCAGGCCATGACGCTGAAAAAACCCGCCCGACTCTCCATCAACGGCGACCACCTGGAGCTGGAAGAGGCCTGCCTGGAGACCGCGCCCGCCGATGCCCTTTGCCTTCAGGCCGGCTGGCAGCAGGGAGCGTGGATGGAACTGCAGGGGCGCGTGCAGGCTTTGCCCCTGCAGTGGTTGGGGAATGCCTTCTCGGCAGACCTGGAATTCAGCCAACATCTGGATGGCCATCTGACCTGGGGGCAAAAGATCGGCACACGGCCTTCGGGAGCAGTCAGTCTCACATTGACGCCCGGTCTCATTCGGCATGGGGCCAATGAATGGGAAGATCTGAAAACAGGACCAGGCGAATTCGCCTTCCGCATCGAGGACGGCCAGTTGTTGGGGGGACGCTTGCGTCTGCCGTTACCCGGCCTGGGCGGGGTGGTGGCCGACTATGCCATCTCTGACCTGTCACAAGCGGGCATGGGAGATATCGACGGGCAGCTGAGGGTCGAGGTCGACAACCTCTATCCCCTGGAGGTGTTTCTTCCCTACCTCTCAGGGCTTTCAGGCCAGCTGGCGGTTGATGCCAGGATCCTGGGCCAGGTTGCCGCACCGCATCTGGAAGGGCAGGTCATGTTGCAGGAGGCCCGGTTCGATGTTCCGGCCCTGGGCCTGAAGCGCGTCAGGCTGAACCTGGATGGGCAGGTCTCCCGGCAGGATCAGTTGACGGCCCGCGGACAACTCACCATGGGTGAGGGCGAGGCGGACGTCGATCTGTTGCTGGATCTGGCGCAGTGGGGCGCGCCGCGGGTGGAATGGAAGATTGAGGGCGATGATTTGCAGGTCATCAATCTGTCGAACTTCAACGCGACAGCAGATACACGGCTCGAAATGGGTTGGCAATCGGGCGACTGGTCCATTGGCGGTGAATTATCCATACCCAAGGCAAGGATCGTACCCAATACCGCCATAGCCGAGCGAATATCGGAAAGCGCGGACGTTGTCATCGTGGTCGGAGAACGCCCCGAGGTGGAAAACACCTCCTCATCCGAGGCCCAAGTCACGGGCCATGTGATGGTGACCCTCGGCGATGAGGTCAGCGTCGAGACGCCTGCGCTCGCCCTCAACGCGGCCGGAGAGGTCGCGCTCGACTGGTCTGGTGACCCGATACCGAGCGCCACGGGCGTGGTCTATCTGAATGGGGAAATCCGCAGTTACGGGCCTCGGCTCCAGGTCAACAATGGCCGGATTCGGTTCCAGGGTGGCCCTGTCAACGAACCGAGGCTGGACCTGCGGGCGGAGCGCAGCATCTTTGGCAACACGCAGATCCAGTCTGCCGGGGTTCGTATCGCCGGCACGGCCAGCCGGCCGCGGATCGAGGCGTACACCCATCCCGAGACCACGGAGGAACGAGCCTGGACGCTCCTGGTCACCGGCAGCGATTTCCAATACGGGCAGGGTGTCGGCGCCTTTGACATCGGTACCTATATCGCACCGCGGCTTTACATCAGCTATGGCATCAGCCTGATCGATGAGGCGCGTTCGGTCAGCGTGCGTTACGACCTCCGAAAGGGGTTTGGCATCAAGGCGACCTCGAGTGAGGAAGACAACGGTGTCGATATCTCCTACACCATCGAGCGCTGACCCGCTGCCATGAGCGGACGCATGGCCCCGTCATGGACGACCGGCCGGATCTGACGATTCAGCGCGTCACGCGGTACCGTCGTTATAAAAAACGGCCCGCCCTCAGACCGGGGACGGGCCGCTCGTGTCAGATCGGCGCCCATTCGGGGAATGCGCGCGGTTAAAGTCGTTCAGGCTGCGGCGATCGACCGGCCCTTGGACTTGAGATCTTCGCAAGCCTCTTGCAAGCGGTCGACGATACCCTGCTCACCGAGCCTCAGGTATTTGCGCGGATCATAAAACTTCTTGTACGGCGTGCCGTCTTCAGGATCGATCTGGAATTTGAAGGCCTTGGGGTTTTCTTCGACGAATGCTCCGACACGTTCGGAGAAAGCAAACTGGGTATCGGTGTCGATATTCATCTTGAACACGCCGTAACCGACCGCCTCGTGGATCTTGGCCTTCTCCGAACCGGAACCACCGTGGAACACCAGGTGCAGGGGATTGGGCCCCGTGTTGTGCGTGCTCTGGACCAGATCCTGTGAATTCTTCAGAATCTCGGGGCGCAATTTCACATTGCCCGGCTTGTATACACCGTGCACGTTGCCAAAAGAGGCCGCCACGGAAAAGTGGCCGATGGGGTCGAGCAGTTCATAGGCCCGCAGCACGTCTTCGGGCTGAGTGTACAGCCGGGAATTGTCCGCAGACTCATCGAATTCGCCGCCGACACCGTCCTCCTCGCCGCCCGTGACGCCAAGCTCGATCTCCAGCGACATGTCTATTTTCGCCATGCGCTCCAGCACGCGCGCGCACTCGGAGAGGTTGAAGTCGATGTCGTCCTCTGACAGGTCGAGCATGTGGGAACTGTACAGCGGCTTGCCGGTTTCTTCATAGAATTTCTCACCCTCGTCCAGCATGGCCTCTACCCAGGGGATGAGCTTGCGATTGGCGTGGTCAGTATGCATGACCACGCAAATACCGTAATGCTCGGCCAGCAGGTGCGCGTGACGGGCCGCTGCCACGGCGCCCATGACCTTTGCCTTGAACCCGTCTTCCATGCCCGCGCCGGCGTAAAAAGCGGCGCCGCTATTGGAAAGCTGAATGATGATGTCAGAATTGGCCTTGGCGGCCGCTTCCATCACCGAGTTGATGGTGTTGGTGCCGACCACGTTGACCGCCGGCAGTGCGTAACCGCCACTTTTGGCTGCATCGACCAGGACGCGATAATCGGAGCCGGTTACGACACCGGGTTTTAGCGTAGCTTGGGGCATCGGAATTCCTCGTAATTCGCTGCTTGTTCAGGGTGTGCATAACGCGCACGTGAAGCCCACCATGTTCAACCAAGCGCGGAGTGAATTCAAGTGACATTTTTTTGCCGGACCACTGCTTTTTACGGCCGGTTGTCGGCACTGCGGTCATTGCAACATAATGTGGCGCAAATGAGTTCTGAAACCCGCAACCGAAAGCACTTCGCTGCCCTGCCACTGATGCTCGCAAGCCTCTTTGGCATAGCGGCCACGGCAAGCACTTCGCGCTTCCATGACCTGCAGGGAACGCCCCAGCTTCGCTCCGAATCCGCCTATGTCGTCGACACCAGCGGCACCGTGATCTTCGGCAAGGATGAACACAGCGTTCGCCCCGTGGCCTCGATCACAAAACTGATGACGGCCATGGTCATCCTCGATTCCGGGCTGGATCTGGAAGAAGCCATTTCCGTCACCAGCGACGATCGTGACCTTGTGCAGCTGACCGGATCGCGGCTGGAATTGGGCGCGACGCTCAGCCGCCGCGAGATGATCATGTTGGCGCTCATGTCCTCGGAAAATCGAGCGGCCAGCGCCCTGGGAAGGAATTACCCGGGCGGCACGGCAGCCTTCGTCAGCGCCATGAACGAAGCAGCCCGGCGCCTGGGTATGGTCAGTACCCGGTTTGCAGACCCGGCAGGGCTTCGCGTGGAAAACCAGTCCACCGCGCGCGATCTCGCGACGATGATCCAGGCCGCCCACGGGTATCCGCTGATCAAGGAATCCAGCACCACCCAGCGGTTGGAAGTCCGGCCTTACAAAGGCAGGGGCCCCCTGGTTTACGGCAACACCAACCGCCTGTTGAAGAACCCCAGCTGGGAAATAGGGCTGAGCAAGACCGGTTACCTGAACGAATCCGGGCGCTGCCTCGTCATGCAGGCCCGCATCGATGGCGAGGACGTATTTATCGTACTGCTGGACTCCTTCGGCAAGTTAACCCCATTTGGGGATTCCAACCGCCTCAGGAAATGGCTGCTGACACAAAGCTGAACCTGCCTGACAACCGGCCTGAGCGGCTGATTAACGCAACCAGGACTCCGGAATACTCACTCGAATCTCCGCAATCCGGCCATCCCTGGAAAACAAGGAACGGCTCCAGGCCGCGTCAAGCCGGTGATCTTCCATTTCGTGCAACCGGCCTTCGCTGTCGACAACGCCGAGCGCCTGCCGCTCGCCCTTGCGGTAGATCACGGGCACGCCGCAGATGGTGAAACCCATCGTGCCCGCCGGTAGCGTCATCGAGCGCGCCTGACCCTGGGTAATGTAGTGCCACTCTGATGGCTGTGTGAAAAACTCCTCGGCTTCCAGCAACCGGGGCGCGAACCGCGTTTCACCCTTTTCAACCACGACACCCAACTGCGTGAAACGGGCGATGACATCCTCCTTCACCTGCCCTGTCAACCCGGGCTGCTGAACACCCGCGAAGCCCGGTGTATGCGAGTAGGCATCGGTGGGGAAGGCCCCGTAGCGCGAGGGTGACTTGTGCAATCCCAGGCCCTCCCGGGCTTCCCGGTAGCAGGCGGCAAGACCCTCGAAAACATCGGCGCTCGTACCGTCGTGATCCGCTTCCATAGCGACTTCCGCCGCGGCCAGCACCAGCTTCGAAACCATGTGCCAGTAGATGCAACCCAAACCCTCGTACTTGTACATACCGCCAGACCGACCGGTAAACCGCTGATGATCGAACGTATGCTCGTAGGCATCCAACAGCCATCGGGCGGAAGGTTCGTCCACGCCGGCATCCGCCTGCAGAGCTTCCGCCAACATGGCCGCATTGCGAAACCGCGCGCGGAAGTGGGCAGCGCCATCAACGTCCCTCACGAGGTAAGCAGACTGTCCGCTGTCCAGTTCAGCTTTCGCAAAGTCATTGGCGTCGATCAGGGCCTCGGGAATTCTGTTTTTTTCCAGGAAAGTGGGCAGTTGCCGGTCCGGGTACAACACGTAGCTGTCCTGGTCCTCTCGATACAGGTCGCTGTGGCGCAACTGCCTGAGCAGTGACAGGCTTTCCTCGGGGTCAAGAAAGCCGGAGTACAAAACGGCCGCCTGCCCCTCCAGCATGACGTCAAGACGGTCAATCACCACGCCATCAGGCCCGGGCTGCATGAGGTTGTAGGCGTGGAACAACCCATCGTCTCGGCGGTTGCGGGCAATACTGTCATCCACCCATTCGATCGCCACCGCCAGAAACGCGCCGAAGTCTTCCTGCGACAACGGCCGCCGCTCCCCGGAAAAGCCGGCGTAGACACGCGCTCGCCAACGCGCCATGAGCAGGCCCGCCTCATCCATGAAATCACGCCGGCCCGCCGGGCTGTCATCGGTGCCCGGCTGTGCGCTGCTCTCCCGCAGCAGAGCCAGAAGCTCAGCAAAGACTTCAGCCACTTCTTCGGTAACACTGAAATCGCCCGCCGGCGATGCCGCCAGCAGGCCCTCCAGCAGCCGCAGGTAGCGGCGGAGATAACACAAGGTGACCACGGACAGGCCGTAACCGACCAGCGCGTTGTTGGCGTCATTCCACTCCGGACGTTGCGTGTTCAGCCAGATGCCGCCGCCCGGCACCAGGTTTCCAAGCTTGGAAAGCGCCGGGACCAGAAGCTTTTCCAGCAGGGTAACGTGAACGATCTTTCCATCTGGGCCGGAGACCAGTTTGCCATCGCTGCCGTAGTTCGTGACGCGTTCCGCGATGCGCTCGGCATGGGCATAATCGTACTCCACGGTATTGCGCGGATCCTTGAGCATCTGCTCGTAACTTTTGAGCCGGTACGGCACATCCGCGTAAACGAAGATCTCACGATGCAACAGGCTTTCCAGCGCACCCGGATGATACCTGCGCGACAGATCGAGCAGGCGATACAGGTAGCCAACCTGGTGGTCTCCCCAGTATCCGATGTTGGACCAGGGGTCAGCCGGGTCGAGCACTTCCCAGTCAATGCCCTCACGCGTAAGGCGATAGGCATTGAAACCATCTGCGGTGGACGCGTTGACGAACTTGGTGACGAAACTCTCCACGAAGTCGGGATAAGACCAGGCCAGCGCCTCCCAGTTCTGAAAAATGTCGCGCCAATTACCCTGGTAGCTCAGGCAGTTGCTGCCATCGGCATTTCGGACTTTGATCGAGAAGTGGTTCCAGGGGCGACTGGGGTCGCCGTGCCTTCGGCTGAAGGTCAACGGCAGGTACTCGAGCACGAGCCGTTCGAGATCTGGGTCACCACAGAGGGAGACCTGTTGCGACAATTCATCCAGGGTCACGTGTTCTCCAAGGCCAGCCAGCTGCTTGCTGACCGGGTCTTTCAGAGGCATGTGCCAGTCCTCGACGAATTGTATGAAATCGTCCAGCGCGATGGAGTACGCGCGATCAAAAACGCCGCCGCGCATGATATTGAAGAGCGTGTTGGAAAAATGTCGCCCCGCCGTCAAGCTATCCGCGCTGGCTTGCAAACCGTCCGAGCCGCCGACCAGCTCACGCAAGCGCCGCGTGCCCCTGTTGATATCTTTCTCAATGTCCGCGATCGTCATTTCACCCGCCAGCCAGTCAAGGCGCGCGGGCACCTCCGCGGGACCCAATTCCACGTCGGCAACGATGTACCAGTCGCGCTCGACGCCATCATCCAGATCCAGCTCATCAAACACCAGGAAGGCCGCGCGCTTTCCACGACTGCTGAGTTCGGAGGTCGGTCGCGACCCCAAACAGAATGCCGGCAGTTGCTCATCCGTTAACAGGAAACCGGGCTCTTCCAGCCCGGTGGTCCACACCAGGTTGGCGCGCAAGGCTTCACTGGGTTCCGCCCGGTCCGTCACGATCGAGCTCATGCCGTACAGGGCAGCCGGCAGGCCCGGTGCGACTTCGACCTGCTTATAGGCATCCAGCAGCGTGCTGCGCTGGGCCTGCAGCATTTGGTCAACCCCGGCGGGCAGCAGATTGCGGAGGCCGTCGAGCAGGCGAATGTGACGCTGGCCGCCACTGTGATTGAGCAGATGGCCCTTGCGAATGAAACCCAGCCGTTCACCGCTGGTCCAGGTGTAGGAGAAGGTCAGTCCGAGTTCATGATTGATCTCCTCAAACACCAGCTGACTGCCTTCGAGGTTCTTGTAGAGATTGCGCGTCAACCGGTAGACGGGAGCGTGAAGGGTGAACGGCTGCCATAGACGGGTGCGCTCGCCGTCATCCACCAGCAGGCAGGTGACCGGCCCGGTGTGCGCGTGAGCGTGGTGAATCTTGTCGTCGGTGATATAAGGAAAAAGGGCCTTGTCCGGGCTGCCGCGGCCGCAGGTCAGACCACCCGTGCTGGAAACGAACATCCAATGATCATAGGCGCTGACCACGGACATAAAAAATGGCGGCATGACATGATAATTCTCGATGCGATAGAAGGCTTCACCGCCACGATCCACGACCGCTCCACTGCCACCCTCAGCCGTGGGTACAAGCGCCGAATCGCCTAAAAAAACCTGGGGCATCTCTATCATCCTCGCTGAACCCAGAAGGGAAAATTGGCATGGGCCGCGTGGCCCTGCTCATCGTGAACATAAACAAACAAGCGGTAAGGACCCGCGCGCTCGGGTGCTTTTATTACAGCGCATCCCGGCTCGCGCGCGACCACCGCGTCAGGCACCATTTCCGGCATCTCTTCCTGGTCTCCACCGGTCTGGGTGGCCGTGCTCTCATGCATAATTTCCCAGTGGTAACTCAGCGCTTGCCCATTGGGGTGCGTCGCTTCAATACGGGCCATTGCGGTGGAGCCGGCAGCCAGTTTTACGCTGTCGCCGGCTGTTTTTCCGTCCAAAAACAAGGTGCCGACCTGGGGCGAGCGGTGCACTGGCCAGCTTCCATTCCAAAGATAATGCAGGACATCGATCACCTCCGTTTTTGAGCCGTCGGCCAGAAACATCCCGTACCAGGTCGGTGTCCGCTCCTGTTTTTGCCCCCACAAAAACACGAATGACCCCATCAGCCTTGGGTCTGATGACAGCGCGACTTCCCAGGCCCGTCGGTAGCTTTCGGCCTTCTCGCTGCTGGTCTGTTCGAGTGGAGCACCCCAGGACGTGTTGCCGACCTCCCAGTGACCCACCGCGCCCCATTCCGTCACCCAGTAGGGCTTGTCCCATTGAGCCTGCTCCAGAACCCGCGGCAGGTTTTCTATTTCGCCGTATTTCTGAATACTGATGAAATCCAGATCCGGTGCACGCTCTCGCACCCGGTCCGCCAACTCGACACTGAACTCGGCAAAGGTCGTGGTCGTAGGGTGCCGCCCATCCACCTCATGGATCATCCTTGAGATGTCGTTGATCGCGTCCAGGTAACATGGATTCTTCGCCAGCAGGTCGACTTCATTACCGATGATCCAGGCCAGCAAAGCCGGATGATCCTTGTACTTGAGCACCTCGGCCTGCGCACGTTCAAACTGATAGGCCACGGCCTGCGGGTCGCTATAGTTGAAACCGCGCCGTTCGCGGCCGATCTCGATGCACATCGCAACCATCAGCCCGGCCTCGTAAGCCTGATCCAGCAATTCGTCACCGCTGATAAGCCCGTTGTCGGTTCTCCAGTTGCGAATGGTGTTCCCGCCATGCCGAGCCAGGGCCTGCATGCTTCCAAACTCCAGCCCGGCGCCTTTGATTTCGAAAATCTCACCGTCGCGCAAAATATGAAAACGGCCACCGGATTTCGCCACCCGGACATCACTCGGGCCCCGCCTGGCCCGCGGGGTGGATTCGGCCGATGAGATTCCTGTAATCACCGTGTCGTTCAAGGCGTCAAAACCGGCTCAATCGCCCGCTGGCGCCCTACCCTCTTTTTTAACCAGCAGGGTTTCAAGCTCCTCCAGGCTTCTGCCTTTCGTTTCCGGCAAGAGGCGCATCACCAGGAGCAGACCAACGGCAGCGAAAATTCCGTAAATCAGGAAAGTGGTTGAATTACCTAGATTTTCGAGCTCCCAGGGAAAGATCAACTGGACCAGAAAACTGATGCCGGAATTCACCAGACCAACAAAAGAGATGGCGATACCCCGGATGCGGTTGGGGAACAGTTCGGAGAAAAGCACCCACATCACCGGGCCCAAGGACATGGCAAAGCCTGCCACGAACCCCAGAATCCCCAATAGGATGATCTGCGAATTGATGGAAATGGCCGCGCTGACCAGCGCTGACTGATGCGCCTGGAAAGCCTGGGCGCCGACAGCCCCGGTGACGGCTTCCCGAAAAGCCACATCACTGTCGAAGACCTGTCCGGCGAGGGACTGGAGCGCTGCATGGTCAATGCCGGCCGGCAGCGCGGCTATGGCCGGCTGACTCAGCAAATAGGTGGCGGAACCAAAGCCCCATGACAACAG
>Ga0181574_10004252_pt1 | contig 12460 bp, 7 predicted proteins | sample 101ome_24_FD_145600 | JGI IMG/M metagenome (GOLD analysis project Ga0181574, IMG submission 145600) | Coastal salt marsh microbial communities from the Groves Creek Marsh, Skidaway Island, Georgia - 101410AT metaG (spades assembly) | ecosystem: Environmental > Aquatic > Marine > Intertidal zone... | reverse complement strand
CTTCGGCGACGATTCCTCTCCGTCGTCGTCTCCATCGTCGTCCTCTGCGTTCGTGTTTGAAGACTCGCCGGTTCGGGTTCGACCGCCGAGCCCCGCTCGTGCCGACGACGACGACGAGGAGCGGCGAAACCGAAATCCAAACCCAAAGAGTCGACATCGCCCCTCCGTTCTGGTCGGTCGCGGGTGTGTGGTGGCGTCCTTACACATACAGAGGGGGTAAATGACGATTCGTGAACCAATAAATTAATGATCCATATTCATAAAATGTAAATTTAATACAACACGCATCCCGCGGGATCCCCGTTGTGGATAGGACGACGGGGACGGGGACGGGGCGAGACCGAGACCCGGACCGGGACGTAGACCCATCCGTCGGGTCGGGGCGTCATACGACGACCGTCGCGCGACGGCCGAGGTCACGCGTTCGAAACTCACCGACTGCGACGGTGGCGAAACACCAGACCAGACCCTCGTCGTCGTGAACACGCAGAGAAAACATGCTCGCCGCGACGCAGCAGGCAGCCCTGTGCCGAGCGCTCGAGCGCTCGGGGTCGATTCGTGGAAAGAGGATAGAGTCCTCCAACAAGGTTGGGGCGCGGCGAGGGGGCGTCGCGGGCCGGGTGAGCGCGCGACGAGCGACGATCCGCGCCGCGGTCGCGGATGAGTCTGAGCTCGAAGCGCGCATGCGCGAGGTGATGCAAATGGACGCGGACGCGAAGATTGAAAAGGAGGAGAGCACGATGAGGCAGACGTTTCCGCTCGCCGCGGTGATTGGTCAAGAAAAGATCAAGTCTGCGTTGTTGCTCGGAGGCATCGACCCCACCTTGGGGGGTATCGCCATCTCCGGACGTCGAGGTACGGCCAAGTCCATCATGGCTCGCGGCTTGCACGCCCTCTTGCCGCCGATCGAGTGCGTCAAGAGTTCTTACTGCAACGCCGACCCGAACAAGCCAGACGAGTGGGAGGAAGGCTTGGCGGATAAGCTGACTCGCAACGAAGACGGCAGCATCGAAACGATCATTCGCGACGCGCCGTTCGTGCAGCTTCCGTTGGGGGTGACGGAAGATCGCCTCATCGGTACGGTTGATATCGAAGAGTCGATGAAGCAGGGTAAGACGGTGTTCCAACCAGGTTTGCTCGCCCAGGCGCACAGAGGCATCCTCTACGTCGATGAGATTAACCTCTTGGACGATGGTGTCGCCAACTTGTTGCTCTCTGTTCTCGCCGAGGGTGAAAACGTGGTTGAGCGCGAGGGTATCACGCTTAGACACCCGTGCAAGCCGCTCCTTATCGCCACGTTTAACCCGGAAGAGGGAACTTTGCGCGAACACCTGTTGGATCGCATCGCCGTCACTCTCAGCGCCGACCAGATGCTCACCTTTGAGGATCGCGTCGAGGCTGTCAACCAAGCGATGAACTTCCAAAACGCCGCGGAAATGTCCGTCAAGAGCGTGGAAGAAGCGACCGAAGGCATCAAGACGAACATTGTCTTGGCGCGCGAATGGTTGAAGGACTGCGTCATTTCCAAGGAGCAAGTCGAATATCTCGTTCGCGAATCTTGCAGAGGTAGAATTCAAGGCCACAGAGCCGAGCTTTTCGCCGTCAAGGCTGCCAAGGCTCTCGCGGCGCTCGACGGTCGTTCCAAGGTGAACGCCGATGACTTGAAGGAGGCCGTCCGGTTGGTCATCGTGCCCAGATCTGACATTCTCCAAGACAACCCGCCAGAGGAGCAACCCGACGACGATCAACCTCCGCCTCCACCGCCTCCGCCGCAAGATAACATGGATGACGAGGACCAAGAAGAAGATCAAGACGAAGAAAACGAGGAAGATAACGAAGAAGAGGAGGATGACGTGCCGGACTTGCCCGAAGAGTTCATTTTCGACGCAGAAGGTGTGATTTTGGACAAGGATGTCACGCAGTTCGCGCAACAAACCAACAGACAAGGCGGTAGATCTGGTCGCTCGAAGAGCGTCATCTTCTCCACCGATCGTGGTCGCTACATCAAGCCGATTTTGCCCAAGGGTAACACGATTCGATTGGCTGTCGACGCCACGCTGCGCGCCGCTGCGCCTTACCAAAGAGCGCGCCGCGAACGCGATCCAAACACTGAAAAGAAGAAGGTGTACGTCGAAAAGGGTGATATGCGCGCCAAGAAGTTGGCTCGTAAATCTGGTGCGTTGGTCATCTTCTTAGTCGACGCTTCGGGTTCGATGGCCTTGAACAGAATGCAAGGGGCTAAGGGGGCTGCTTTGTCCATCCTTGAAAGCTCTTACCAGAGCCGTGACATGGTTTCCATTGTGCCGTTCCGCGGAGATGAAGCCGAGGTACTGTTGCCGCCGTCTCGTTCTATCGCCATGGCGAGAAACAGACTCGACACCATGGCGTGCGGTGGGGGTTCTCCGCTCGCTCACGGGTTATCCGTCGCGGCGCGCGTCGGCTTGAACGCCATGTCTACGGGTGACGTCGGTCGCGTCATGATTGTTTGTCTCACCGACGGTCGCGCAAATGTCTCCATCAACAAGTCGCAACGCGATCCGGAGTGGCTCGGTCCGGATGCGAAGAAGGCTACTGCGGAGGAGCTCGAAGAAGAGGTTGCCGACATGGCTGCTCGCATCAACGGTGCCGGCATGTCTGTGCTCGTCATTGACACTGAAAACAAGTTTGTGTCTTCGGGAACCGCCGAAAAGTTGGCTCAAAGCGCCGGCGGCAAGTACTACTACCTGCCGAACGGTACCGAAAGGGAGATTGCGGCAGCCACCGCGGCGGCGATGACGGACGCCAAGGCGGCTTAAGCACATATTTGCGAGCGTTTTTAGTACCATATTCCTGGGTTTCACACATTTGAAATATACATCCAACAACACAAACAACAAGTTGCACGCCAAGAGATTTTTTAGCAACCAAGAATTACCGTTAGAGCAATCGGCGGGATTCGCGCTCGGCATTCGTTTGTGACAGACGAAGCGATAGAGAGGCGCGAGCGATCTGCAATACTATCTGTTCGCTTTTTACAACTCGTACACGTGTTCGTTTCCTTCTTTCTAAATCTAGCCTCTCGCTCGGTCTCCATTCTCACGCCTCTTCCGCCACCCGTCGCTCTACCTCGCGCTCGAGAACGCGCGTCAAAAATCCTTGACTGAGCATATCCTTCACCTCGACGCCCCACTCTTTCGACGCTTTGAATACGTCGAGAATGCTCGTGGGCGAAATCGTTAAGAATAACTCTGCCAACGCTCGAATCGCGTTTGCGATCCGCGAGACGTTTTCCCTCTGCGCCGGGTGCATTGCCGAAACGTCGTCTGGCGCGTTGTCCGGCGCGGCGCTAGGTTCGCGTCGTATTTCAGTTTCTCTCGGCGCCGTCGCTGCGCTGGGCGCGCCGACCCATACGAAACCGTTGCATCCGAGCAGCACCTCGACATCGTTTGCACCCGATACCAAAACGTCGCCGGCGTCGCCATCGAATTCATCCATTTTCAATCGGTGAAAGTGCTGCGGTAATCTCTTGATGAGATTTGCCGTTACACACACCAACTGGCCGCGCTTCAATGCGCCATACTTCAAGCTACGAGTGTGCAAAGCCGCGGCGCCGTCAGAGTAAACGCTCTGCACCTCGGCGCTCACGACGTCGTCTTCCGCGTATAGTCCTCGCATGTTGAGCTCATCCACATCGTTTCGTCTTCGTTGAACGTTGCCCGGTAGATGTACGGCGCTCAATTGAAGCACGCCCTCCTGTCTGGCATTGATGTCGAGCTTCCACCGTTTCCCAGCGATGGATTTCACTCTGCCGAGTACGACGTCTCCCGTTTCGGGTCCGTAGCGAGAACGCAGAGGACGCACGGACACGAGCTTGTTTACTCGTTCCACCACACCAGCCGTCGTCGAGACGAGCGTGCGCGGGGTCTCGTCGTCGTCATTGTCGTCACTGTTCGCAATCGTCACGCTGCGCGTTCCGTGTCCTCTCAGGAACCCGCCGCCTTCTATCGAGACTCCGGGGATTTCATCGCCGGGAGCGACGAACACCGCGGCTCGCACGCCGTTTGGTATCGGGGCCTGATCCAGCGCTTCTCTCGCTCGCTTGAGCGCCCGCGACTCGGCGCGCGCGTCCGCGTTAAAACTCACCATGGGGAGGTGCGCTTCGCGTTGTAAAGTGTCGAGGTGACTCGTGTGTACGCTTTTGCGCGTCAACCAAACAACCAAACAACGCCGCGCGCGAATTCGACTACTCGAGGCGCGCGCCTTGGCGCAGAGATTCGTTTCTACACCCTCGCGCGATGGCTCCGGAGCGAGGGCGACCGATCGCCAAGCCTGAGAGCGATAGCGAGGATGACAACGACGACGACGACGATGTGCGACGACAGAACGCTGATGGCGGCGGCGGCATTGGTAACTCAATCGGGGACGCGTCGGGCTTGGCGAGCGAAACGAAAGAGGAGCGCGCGGCGAGAAAGAAAGCGGCGCGTGCGGCGAGACGAACGCGGGACGCCGCGCCCGCGAATCGCGGTGAGAGCGAGGCGACGACGAGAGAGTGCAAACTCTGCGGCGCAAACAAACTGCTCGACGCGTTTCCCGCGCGTCAATTGAGAAAGGCTCGAAGTGCCTGCTCGGCGTGCTGCTCGGCGCAAGCTGACGCAGACGCACCGAATGTGGAGCGCAAGCGCAAGCTGACGAAGCGAGAAAAGTTAGCCGAAGCGATCGAGTTGCGAAAGAAGAAAAAGGCTGAGCGTGCCGTGGAAACTGCCGCCGATGTTGCTACGGATGGGGATGACGCACTTCCTGGCAAGAAGGACGATAGCCGAGAAGGCTTCACTTCCACCAATAGATACGACCCAACCACCGCCGACGATGCGAGCGACGATGATACCGATTCGTCTTCGTCTTCAGAGGATGAAAAGGAACCCGCCACAACGACTGACGACGGTTTGACGAGCGAAGAGCGGGAACTTCGATCGAAACAAGTCTTTGTTGGCGGTATACCTTTCACCAAGACGGCCGAGGAGATTGAAGAAGCGTTTATGGATGATATGTTGACGGTCGATAGCGTCGATTGCATGACGTTTCCGGATACCGGGCGTTTCAGAGGTATCGCCATTGTGACGTTTGCTTCCGCATCCATCGCCGCCGAAGCTCTTAGATGGCACGACAGCGAATGGGACGGAATGACCCTCGTCGTGAAACCGTACGAACCCAAGCAAGCAGGTGCGACGACGTCGGTGAAGCCTGCGGGCGACGTGAGTAAAGTCGAAGGGCAGCACTTGGCGTTCGTCGCCAACCTCGATTACAGCGTGACCGACGACGTGCTGCGGGAAACGTTTGAAGATATTACCGATATCCGCATGGGCACGGACAAGGAAACAGGCGATTTTAGAGGATACGCGCACGTCGAGTTTGCGACCGATGAAGCGTTGGAGCGCGCGTTGGCGAAGAACGGCGAGGAGCTCATCGGTGGGAGATGCATGAAGGTCACGTACGCCACAGCGAGACGGGCCGACAAAACAAAGGTGCCGAAAGGAAAGGAGAAGGCGAAAAGGCATCACGCCGCCGCGAAGCCGAAGAAGCGAGCGTAAGCATGCAGCATACGGTTGCGCAAATTAGCACTTTAGGTGTGTACGCGTGAATATGCGCGGCGACTGCACATCTTGTTGTAACGATACATTTATGGTTTAAGGAGTTTATTTTTTTAGGTTTTTGTGCGCTATCTCCTAGGGCCGCGCGCCTTTTTGTCCTAGGGTTCGACGGCCTCTTCGTACTGTGCGTCTAGTCTTTCTGCTTTAGGGCGTTTCGTGATGAGTACTAACTTAGAGTTGTCTGGATCAAATTTGTCTGGCGAGGGCCACGATGTCGCCGTAAACGCCTCCAGCGGTGACTTCAGCACCTGCACCCGGTCCGCGAATGATCAAAGGCGTAGAGCCACCAGTTGGTCCGTAACGAGAAGACTTGATCTCGAAGATATTGTCGGCGCCAGTGAGCGTCGCGAATGGATGCGACTTTGGAAATTTAGAGAGCGACACAGACGCGACGCCATTCTTGACGTCGACGGCGCCGACGAAGCGCAGCACGCACCCTTCGGCGTCGGCACTTCGCGCGACTTTAGCCAGATTCTCGTCGTGCTCTGCAAACTTGACCATGAATTCATCCGACGAACAGGATTCCAACTCTTTCGGAACCATCGATTCCACCTGAACATCGGCGAGGGAAATTTTCATGCCGCATTCTCTGGCACAAATGACCACTTTTCTCGCCACATCGAGGCCGTTCAAGTCTTCACGGGGATCGGGTTCGGTATAACCCGCAGCCTTGGCTTGCGTGACAATCTCTGAAAAAGGGCTGACGCCGTCCCACGTGTTGAAAAGAAAGGACATGGTGCCTGAGAAGATTCCTTGCACGCTCTCTATGTTGTCGCCAGTCGCGACGAGCGTCCGCATCGAGCTAATGGTTGGCAATCCAGCGCCACAGGTTGCTTCGACGAACCATTTACCTCCTCCGACGCGATGAGTCGCGTCGATACATCGCTGATAATAGGTCAAATCACCGCTGTTGCCCTTCTTGTTGCACGTCACGACATGCCAGCCGCGCTCGAGCCAAGTAGCATACCGATCCGTAATGCTCTGCGATGAGGTGCAATCGACGACGCAAACGCGAGCGTGCTGCGCGCCGACGCACATCTCAATATCCGCGTCCGTTATCACATCCCCCTCGATCGGCCACTGGCGCCACTGTTTCGCGCTGTCAGTGGCTGTGATCAATTTGCTCGAACAAAATCCAACTAATCGCACTCTCGTTGACGACGACGACGTCTCAGCGTTTTGGAGCTGCTTCACGAGCGCAGATCCAACGAGCCCAGTGCCACCACAGACGAATACGTGTAATCCCGATGCAGTTCCCCCCGCCATGTCGACGTTTGACGTGGTGTTGCGTGTTGTACAACGACGAGGGAGGGAGGGTGGTTGTGACGTGAAAACCGACACACACCGTTGAACTTGCAGAGCACAGACCGTTCAACTTCAGAGCGAGACGACCGACGCGCAGACCCGGGCTCGGGTCGAGGATACACATCGCATTTAGTTTTGGTCACGTCGATCGTCGCGTTCGATCAGTCGCATCTCCTCTCGTGCGTCTAGAAGGCGTCGCGCTCGCGCGAACGAAACAAGTCGTTGCTTGAGGGGGAGCAAAAGAAAAGATGAGCGCAGCAGCGACGGCGTTGACACCGCTCCCGAGGCTTGACGACGACGAGAATGAGGGCGCGGAAGACGACTTGGTGGAGTACGACGACGAGTTTTATTCCTTAGCGTGCGCCGCCGTCGATCGTCTCGACCAGGCGCGACGAATCGCCACGGCCGACACCCCGGCTTCGACGTCTTCGGCAAAGCGAGCACCGCCTCCTCGCTTGAGTAGCGGCGCAAAGACGAAAAAGACGAGAGTGCACGTGCACTCTAGCGCGGGCTGTGAGACAGAGGATATCGACCCCGTTCGCGCGTTTGTGGAGTTTGCGCAGACGAGGCCGCAGTGTGTCGGCGTGACTTGGCTAGAAGGACGCGAATGTGATTCCTCGGCGCCGCCTGGTTTTGAGATGGAGCCGACGTTACGCGCCGTGTTGGAAAGATGCGGTACTTCTACGCTTTACAAGCATCAAAACGAAGCGATAAAAGCTACGCGTGCTGGTCGTTCCGTGGTTGTGTCGACACCGACTGCGTCTGGCAAGTCGATGTGTTACGTCGTTCCGATTTTTGAAGAGATTATGCGCGACGCCAAGTCAAAATCAAAGGCGCTTTTAATGTTCCCGCTCAAGGCGCTCGCAAACGATCAGCTCAAGAAGATGCAACGTTACGTCCTCGCGGCGCAAGAATTGAAGAGGGAAATAGAAGAAGCGTCGTCTAATACCAACTTGGAAGATTATCGAGGCGTCGTCGATGTGCAAAAGTTGACGAGATTGGCAGACGTCAAAATAGCCGTATGCGACGGAGACACAGCTGATTCGGTAAAGGCTGAAATCAAGCGTCACGGAACTCAAATCATTTTAACGAATCCAGATTCCTTGCATCACGCAATGTTGCCCGGTCACAAGGCTTGGGGCAAGAGGTTCTGGGGATGTCTTAAATACATCGTCATCGATGAGGCGCACACGCACACCGGCGTGGCGGGAAGCCACGTGGCAAACGTCATACGGCGGCTGCTTCGGGTGTGCTCTTCGTGGGACGCCTCTAATCGTCCCGAATTCATTTGTACATCAGCCACCATTTCGAATCCAGAGGATCACATCCGAAGGCTCACCACGCGCATGCCGGTGTGCATTCATGAATCTGGCGCACCGAGCGGAGACAAGGCGATGATTTTGTGGCAACCACCCGAAGCTGATGGCGCGGCGAGCTCTCACGGACCCGCAGTTGACGACGACAATCACGGACTCGCCGAGCGTCAACGTCGCAGCGCCTACGCAGAAGCGGCAGATATCATAGTTAATTTGGTGCAACGCGGAATTCGTTGTCTCGCTTTTGTCAGCGCCAGGAAAATCGCAGAAACTGTCGCTCGCGACGCTAAGTCCATCCTGTGCAAAATGGATCGCGGCGACTTGGCAAAACAAGTGGATAGCTATCGCGCAGGCTACAGTCAGTCGGAGCGACGAGATTTGGAATCGAGGCTTCAGAGAGGCGACATTCGAGCGCTCGTCTGTACGAGCGCGTTGGAGATGGGAATCGATGTCGGCGCTTTAGACGCGACGATTCACGTCGGAGTTCCCGAGACGGCGTCATCGATGTGGCAGCAAGCTGGTCGAGCCGGCCGTAGGCGGGGCGCATCTGTCGCCATCGTCGTCGCGGCGGAACGTCCCTTGGATCACTATTACGTTTCGAAAGCGAGTGAACTCTTTGGTCGTCGACCAGAAGAAGCGCTGGTCGATCCCTTCAACGCTTCGATTCTCGAAATACACTTGCCGTGCGCTGCAAAGGAATTGCCTCTCGACTTGCGCGGCGTAGATTCGTTGCTCTTCACTGCGCCGGTGGATGCCAACGCGACGACAAAGACGGTTCCTGCAAATTTCAAAGCTTCGCTCCATCTTGCAGTCAAGCGCACGCTTCAGAAGAGAAAAGATGGCGTGCGTTCGTGCGTGTTTAACGGCGCGGCAAAGACGATTGAGTGCGCGCCAGGTAACTTTCCGCATCGCAACGTCATGCTTCGCGGTGTTCAATCCGGCGATCCTTGGAAGTTGATGACTCTTGACGGCAGTGACATTGAAGAAATCGAAGGTCATCGAGCGCTCTCGCGCTTGTACGTCGGCTGTCTACACTTGTCCCGGCTTGGCCAGTTTATGGTGCGCCGACTCGATCACGACGCTCGCGTCGCCTACGCGGCGCCGTATGAGCGACTAGAAATCACTGCAGGGCGCGAACGCACGGACGTCAGCGTCGTCCAACCCGACCCTTTTGAAGGCATCGAAGATATCCAGAGCAAAACTGCAAAAACCGTGCGCGTTCATTTGGGATGCGTCCATGTGCTCGAAAAGATGCTCGGCTTTCAGCGGACAGATTATTATTCGGGAAAGGTTGTCCACGAAGAGCTTTGGCGCGCCCCCGTCGTCGCGGCCGAGTATCGCACTCGCGCAGTTTGGTTTGACCTGCCCGATGAGGTCGTGCACCGACGCGTCGCACAGGATGCGCTTCGCGAGATGACCATCGGCGTTGCAAACGTGTGCGCCGGCCTCATCGGCTCGATTGCGATGTGCGACACGCGAGACGTCGCGCCAGCGGTGGTTTTCCCAAATTTGGTCGACGGCGACACAAATGTTCGCGTTTATTTGTATGATACGACGCCAAACGGCATCGGGATCAGCGAAAAGGTATTCGCACGCGTCGAGGATCTTTGGGAAAAAGCGCTTCAACTAGTCGAGGCTTGTCAGTGCGCGAGCGGCTGTCCGTCCTGCATACAAGCGGGCCGTCGAGGGCGAGAGGCTGGATTTAGAAAGAAGGAAACGAAGATTGCGTTCGAAGGACTTCTTGGCCGTTGGATGGCGTAAATTTGTAAAACGTCTCAAGTGTTTACACGTGTACGAGTTGTAAGAAGCGAACAGATAGTATTGCAGATCGCTCGCGCCTCTCTATCGCTTCGTCTGTCACAAGCGAATGCCGAGCGCGAATCCCGCCGAAAAGAAGGGAAAGAGGCCGTATGGAAAAGTCTGATTGCATCGACGAGTGTAACGCGAATCACAAACGAAAAAATGTATCATTGTATTACGTTTCATCATACGTTTCTGTTCTTCATCGCGATCAATTCCGTTGCCCCTTACATCTCTTACTGTCTCGCATCGGGCACTGTGCCAAGTCCCGCAACGCCTTCTTGGTCGCCTCATCGGGTGCCGATTCCTCGACGCGCTTCTTCCGAGCGCCGTCGTATTGTCTGGAGAAATTGTACCACCAGCTTCCGACTCGAACTTGTGCAATATCGGCGTCCTCACGCTTCCAACCAGCCAGCTCGGCCACATCGTTTTTTCGCGGCAGCTGGCCATCGCATTTCTTGAGAACGTGCGTCGCCAAGATGCGTACTCTCCGCGAGTCGCCCTTCACGTCACAATTACCGTCGTATGGCTTCTCGCGAGTCAGCAGATCGGCCACCAAAGCGGCCGCTGCATGACCCAAGGCCGCGACTGCTTCCAGACGCGTCGGGGAGCCGGGACGACGAGGGCCACGTATCAAATCGACGATCCATAGGCGTGCGTGGATGATTGCGGCCTCCTCTCTCGGCCCGTTCCACCCGGGCAACGTGTATGTGACTGTCCAGTGGGGCAAGTGTCCGTCGCAGTTCTTGTCCATGAATTCCAAGAGCAAAGCGATGCGTCTCGCATCCCACCCCGCCTGCTCGGCAACATGCTCGCTCTGCGTCATCCAAGCTATGCCCGCGTTTGACGAATGGTGATCATGGCAAAGTCTGCAGATCACGTCGGCCGCAGTAACTTCGCGCTGGAACACACCTTCGCGCTCTCGTCGACTGATTGTGGGATACCTGTAGTGGCTGTGGTCCGGACGAAGCGCAACCGGCATTGGCTGGTCGACCCAGGTGGACCTAAACTTTTTGTAGTCGCGTTTCTCCATGCCACACACGGCGCACACGGCGCACCGTTTCTTCGGCGCACTGTTTCTTCGGGGCGCACGGGTCATGTTTGCGCCGCGCGACGTCGTGCATTGACGCCGCGCGAGAAACGCACGCGAAAACGTTCCGTCACACGTCACACGTCTCGTCATCTTCGAGACACAAAAACGAACAGCACTGACGGTTCACGACCCGTATTTCCGTGAGAGACTCGGACGTCATGTCTCGGGCGATACGAACCGTTTTTTGTGTAGTAACAAAACGGAGGGGGGCGACGAACGGGAATAAGGAGCGTTAATAAGGATGGATTAAAACGCGGAAGGACACATGATGTTTTCTACCCACGCATTGTGACGTGCGAGCGCATCTTCTTGATCACAGGCTTCACTCTCCATCGTTACACTGACGAATTGCCACCAACTTTCGTCGCGGTAAACGGGAAACTCAAAAGAAAGCGCCGCATCGCCTTCCGATCCGCCGTGCCAGTAACACAAAAGACCCAAGGGCAAGTTGTACACTTCCAAGAGGGCGCGCACCTGGTCGACGTAATCGTCGAGTGCCTTGCGGCCGAGATTTCCAATCTTGTTGAAAAACCCATCCTTCGTTTGGATGCACTTGATCTCAAGCAAAACGCCACACGTGGTGATCGCATCCGCCGAACCCGCGAGAACGCGCGGCACGCTCGGGTGCAATCGCGTAAACGTTTTGACGTGATCCGGAGGTACGAGTACGAAATCGTACTTTTTCCGTACGTGCTCAACGGCATCCGCCTCGTGATCGATGCCGTACTGAATCCGCTCCAGTTCTGATTCCGTACGTTCAGGAGGAACGGCTGGAGCAAAGTACGACTTTGCATATCGAAATCTCACCGAACTAAAAGCCGACGCGAATATCATCTGCCTCCGAAGAGGCGACGACGTGTCGAAGACAATCCAGTAGTCGTGGTCATGCGCGTTGCGAGCGGTGTACTCCTGTCTGTTCTATGCGTTATAAGCAACGTCCAAACTCTCCGCCAGCTGAGAGGCAGTGTTTCTCGCCGTGCGTCGCGTCTCAGCGGGAAGCGCGGCTACTCGGGCGGACTCGCGCCGGCAAAACGCGAAAACGGCCTCCTGCGCTTGTGTGTGCTGCACTACCGCGCGCGTTCCTGCACGCGTCGCGTCGCACTCGAGGGCGCGTCGCGGAATGACGCGCGCGCGGATCGGTAACGCGCACGCAAGAAGGAGCCCCACGAGTCCCACCGCAAACGACGAGTCAGGAACAGACGTGACCGTTCATCTGCCTCGCGCACGGCGCGGGAAGGCGACGACCGCTCGTCTCCCGATGAGACCGACGAAACGGGAGACCGGGACGGCGCCGAACAGCGCGACGAGAGCGTCGCGGG
>Ga0181574_10004250_pt1 | contig 12462 bp, 16 predicted proteins | sample 101ome_24_FD_145600 | JGI IMG/M metagenome (GOLD analysis project Ga0181574, IMG submission 145600) | Coastal salt marsh microbial communities from the Groves Creek Marsh, Skidaway Island, Georgia - 101410AT metaG (spades assembly) | ecosystem: Environmental > Aquatic > Marine > Intertidal zone... | reverse complement strand
TAACATAAGCTTTGATTACCTCTCGCAAAACCTTGGGCATCCTCTTGAGGTGAGAGGCGTTCTTGTTGATGCTTGCCTCAAGTCTTGCGACTCTCATCTCAAGCTCTCTGATAACTTCACTTGCTGTCCTTCTCATATCTGGTTTACTCCATTTGGTTTAAGGTTAAAGAGATCACTTATGGGGGTATAAAGATTTAGTATTCATCTTCCTCAAGATGAGCGTAGTTCAACCTAAAACTCCTTGATGTGGTTGCGACTGCCTTGAATTTGATCAGATCCACATCTTCATCACCATTCGTAAATTGGTAGTAAAAATCTAGTGTTCCTTCAACCTCAATCTGATTAGGCGCGATTACATCTCTGACTAAAATGTTTTGTAGGAGGTCTAGGTTTATCTCAACCCTTTCAACCTCAGAGTCGGGATTAAGTTTTTCACACTTAATGTCTTTTCCATCAATGGTGGCAACAAGATCCTCGATGTTTCGCTCATCAAAGCCGTTTGTGATTGTAACATCCTCGATCTCAATCTTACCTTGAAGGGTAGGTATTCCACCACGACTCATTGAAACCACCTTTAGTTTTGTGTCAACTGAAGGTGATATTGCTTTTCCGTAGTGATGTTCTACTTCTCCAGAGAAACACACTTCTACGGGTTCTTGACTTGCAAGACGAACTCTTTGTTGTTCGAGTTGGGTGATTCTTGTCTCAAGGTTTCTTAAAACTTCACTTGCTGTTCTTCTCATATCTGTTCTCCTGAGACTGTGAGACGACATGAAACACCCTAACGATAAGAGAATTATCAAGGTCACCACATCTTAAAATAGAGACCCAAAGAAGGCGCATGGTAGCCGTCTTTGATCATGTAGTTATATCCAACAAACGGTGCTAGGTTTAATTGCTTACCGAACAAGCTCGGGTGCCAAGTTACGAACAATCCCGCCCCCACCCCTTTACCTATAGAGAACAATCCGTGCGCGCCTAAACGATACTCTCCGTCTGCGAGATTCACGATAGAAGCGCCGGCACTCGCTGCCAATCCGTCCTGAAAAACGTACCCAAGACCTGACAAAAACGACAGCTCAAAAGTATCAAGCTTGTCCGGCGTATAAACCTCTGTAGGAGAGGTCAGCGTAAGCCCTTGAAATCTGGGATCGTCTGAGAGGATTTTATCCTCTGCGAGCATGACAAAATCGCCTTTCTCATCTAAATAACCTGCCATCACATGGATGCCTTGATTCCTTACCAAACCGTCCTCAGGACGGTCTGTGTTTGCTCTGTGCGTAATCGCTGTAATGTTAAAAGCCAGGTTGAGATCTAGATCATAATCCCCTAGATCTCCTTTCCAAAGATTGTCCGTAGAGAAGAGCGCGATTGTTTTTCCATTCACCAGATGCGAACTTTTCCAAGAGAAAGGGAAAGGAGCGCATTTGCCCGGATCCTTTTTACACCACGCTTGCTCCTCCTCTGAAACACCCTTCCAATCCTTCGGGGCAGGGGTCTTGCTCTCAGCTTGAGATCCTACCTGCGCTTTGCCCTTGTCGAGCTTTATATTGATCCTCCGATAGACCTTAGTGATCTGATCTATCTCCGCTTTTGTGGTCCTACGAAATTCTTCAAGCGCAGTCTGTGTCTGTGAGCTTAAATCTCGGGTCAATTCTTTAGATCTAGTCTGCAATTCTTCATGCGTGACCATCTGCGATTGAACCTTCTTTAGACGCTCGTCTGCTTGAGTGATCAATTTAGCATTGGCAGATAGCTTACCTTTTAATTGCTCCGATACAACCTTCTTTAAGATCTCCTCGTCAGAGGCCCTGACGGCTTGCTTATAAAGCACCGCAGAGGACGCCACAATGTATATGCCCACAAGATATTGAAGGATATTGTTCATAATATATTAACCCCTAACAGCGCGATGATCTGCTTTAGGGTTAAATATATAACGATTAACGATCCCTAGGAGCAAGAGATATGAAAGGAGGGCCCTTACGATCTTTGTGGAATTCCTCATAGGTCTGCCCATGATGATTATATTTCTCTCCGCAGGAGGGGCAGGGGGTGATCTCCAGACGTTTTATATCAAACCATTTACCACAGCACATCAAGCGGTCATAGATTACCATCCTAAAGCATTTCTCTTCTTTCCTCAGAGAGACAGGCGCGCTCATGTCCTTCGGTATCGGCCCTTGATCCTTTTGATACGCAGAGATAAATTCCTCTAGCGTATCGACATAACCTAGAATGAAATACTCGTTTTCCTCGGCGGTCCAAATCACCGTACAAGGCGAGGTGATTTGAACGCATTTACCGGTCCTTTTCTCTACAGGCATGACCCGTATCCTCCTATAAGATAGACGTTGTTGCACCTATCTTATAGTAAGGATCTGAAAAGGGTTATTTGTTGATGTAATAATCGGCAGAGAGAGCGTCTATGCACTCCTGAACTTCTCGGTCTACTTTAACCTCTTTTAAGCTTTTGTCCAGATCAGAGCGGACCTGAACCTTAAAAAATAGATAAGGCTTTTTGCTCATCACATGAGGTATGAGAAGTTCTTGACCGTAATCTTCAATCGTACCGAGATCTCGGACGGCTGCCGATTCAAAATCAAACGTCACCCCGTCCTGCTCGATTTGAAAGCCTTCAAAGATCGAGCGCAGATTGCGGTTGTATGCGTTAAAATCTTTGTTGTCCCATTTATCATAAATCTCAGACTTGAACTTAGAAGATAAGGCGGGTCTCAAAATCTGAGCGATTGCCTTTTTCTTGTCGCTCTCCCCTTCAAGACCTAAGATCTCTGTGACCTCATTCTCATCCATTGTCATTTCGATGGTTAACCCCATGTTAAGAGGGCCTACCCATCCCGAACCGTCAGATCGAAGCATAGACCCGTCAGGCTGCATCAAGGTAACTGAGGGAATAAATCTACGGGCGATCTTGGAACCTTTTCTTGTCAAGGTGTACCCTCGATCTTCTAGGAATTGCTTACAGCGCGCCTTCTCTAAATCCTCTTGCGTGACCCGAGAACGATTCCCTCCCATGATACTGACCAGATTGACTAGGATATGACTTGAGGAAGGGACCTTTACCGTCATGTCCCCTCTACGAGTAGACACTAAATCAGAATGGGTCGGCACGTTCACAGGACCTAGAACAAATAAGAGACGATCCCCATCTGACGTAGCCTTGATCTTGTCCCTACCGCTACCCGCCTCAAAATGCTTAAATAGCTGTCCATATAGACGATAATCTTTTGAGACCCACGCGCTCTCTATCTTCCTAAAAAGATCCGTGACCACATTCTCTACATCTTTGTTTTGGATACATCTGTAATCCATTCGCTGTTGAGAATGAGAGGTGTATCGGACAGACACTTTGAAAGAGGATTTGCCCGACCAAGGAGTATCGTCCTTCAATTTCATTTTATGATTGAAAGTGATCGTCAAGTCAGGGTCCGCAGATGCAGGGTAAACCTTCCTCTCTAGGGCAGACGGCAAGGTCTCATTACGTCTTAGCTGATCTGAGACCTCGAATTTCGAGTCCTCCGGTGCACGATCTACGACCAACTCAGGTCCGCATCTTCTGCTATCCCCTAGATCATCAAAGCGAGACCGCGCTAATACCTTGCGAATTAGATTCCTCATGCTTCCCCATCTCCATCTTCGCTCTTACGGGATAGATCTTTCTTGCCGTCAATCTGGTCTATCATATTGTTGGCGACATGGGTGTATTTATCTAAGGCCGCCTGACCTAAAATATACCCTACCTGAATGAACCCACTCACGATGATGAGGGTGAGAAGCGTCATAAAAGAATAATGCTCGATCTTATCCTGATAGACATAGAGCAGATAGAACATGGCGATCTTCCATCCCGCCTCTGCGATCAAATACGCCAAGAATTTCTTGCTCTTTAAAGGTAGCTTCTCCATGCTTTATCTCCTGACTATTAGCTTATTAGAGCCCTCGATAATTTGTCGAGGACGGTTTGGTAGATTGACCCTCACATCATTGAGCTTGCTCTGCACCCGATCTTCTATGAGCTGAGGCTCCGTGTCTCCTATGAGACACCTAGGATTCTCTCGGATCATCTCGTCTAAGCGCGCCTTCTCGTCTGCCCCTAAGAGCATATAGGCCCCATGAAAATCTTCCCGAGCCTTGGGATTCTCGCGCAAAAACTCTGCGATAAGATATAACGGCAAGACAGGAGGATTGTCTGTGTCCTCCACCCCCTCTAAGGTGTTCTTTCCGCTGTTCTCTCTTATCCAGAAGTTCGACATGAGGTGCTCCTTCGAGTTGTCGACTTAGAGATTAGATAAAAAAAGTAAAGCGTAGCATAAGAGACAATGATTCTTTTCAAACACAGGAGAACTACATGAATCATTGTGTCATGCTCGGCGGTACCGTCCAGCATCAAAAGAAATTCTTGGCCAAGGTACAAGCCTTAGGCTACGACCTAGAATATGCAGGAGGATATGATGCTGACGTGAATCCTGCGTATATGAACATCCCTGATAATTGTGTGTGCATGGTCTTGAAGGACAAAATATCACACAAGCAACGTGATCTAGCCCGAGATCTCTGCGAAACCAAAGAGGGGGTCACCTTTATTGAAGTGTCCTCTAAAATATCACACGCAATAAACACTCTCGTTTTAGTCCTCGGGGAGACCGATTTCCTCAAAGCAGAGGACGAGACTGAAGATGAGGAAATAGATAGCTCAGACCCGTTAGAGCATAACGCCTTTACTCCAAAGAACCCCACCTTTGCAAGTGCAGTATTGAACTGTCCGTGGATGATGTTTCCTTTCGATCCCAATCATGCCGGATCGCGCAAAACCCTCTCCAATTATTGGCTGACTGAAAACCGCAAAAGATCTAAAAAACATGATGACGATTCCTTCATGCCTTCTAAAGGAAGGATTAAAAGAGGAGAGGCCTTTAACCCGATGCTCAAGGCTTCTGACGTACTACGAGAGCCACAGAACAGAAGCACCACCTTGCTGTCAGCCAAGGCTTGGCTGCTAGGCGCTGACGATCAAGACTTTAAATTTCGTTCAAAATTCTCCCTCGACAGAGCTTTGAACATGACGTTTCGATTGTCCTCCTCTGATCTGCCAGAGGCTTTGTGGGAAGATCTAATCGAAATACAAGCCCCTAGAAAGAAAAAGAAAAAATCCCCCTCTAAGTCCCTTCCAAAGCCCGCCCCTAAGGTCAATCTACAACCCCTCAAACCCACGGAAAGCGCGATGCCTGAAATACAAGACTCTCAACCCTCTCTTACAGATACTCAACCCTCTCTTACAGATGCTCAAGAAAAGATCCAAGAAGATACGAATACGCAGGACGGAGTGTTCATCTGCGGTTCTCTCCTGCAAATCTCAGGAGATCTCAAAATCCAAACCATCTCCGTAAAAGATCTGCGCGTGTCAGGCCCTTACAACGTGTCGATTGGCAGTATCGACAATAACATCCTGAATGAAGTGACAATCAAACCCGTTAGGAGCTAACGTGATAAATTCCTTCTCTAAAGACTTCGTTGACCACCCCTATCTGCATTTTCCGGAGGTCCCTCCTACCGGTAAGACGCTGGTAGGGTTGAGAAGATTATGGGAGCTAAACCGCAAGGCCTTGAGTCAGATAGATGTGAACCGTACCGTGTTCATGGACCTTATGAATTCTCTGAGGAGAATTAAAGACGATCCTGATAACACGGGATGTCCTAAGAGAAATCTGACTTTCAGATGGGTTCAAGGGTGGCTCGATACGGATCCTCCTTTTAAAGGAGATGATCTGAATGAGGAGGCTCAGTATTTAGCGCATTGTATCTTTAATTGGACCGGGCCTCTGCCTTTCCTAGATTCCTTTGAGCAGGGAGAAGAGGATATCCCAGCAACCTCTGCACCTGCAATCCGTTCAGAGCCCGTCTCCTCTGACGCTTGGAGCGTATTGTCTCTGACGATAAAAGGGGCTGGAGAGCTTTTCATCGGACAAGTGATCAACACGCCTCTTGAGATTGAAGGAAATGTCAAGGTCAGTATTAAGGGAGCAGACGGAGATAGAATCTACGGATTGAGCGTCCGGTCGATCAATGGTTCTGGTTCTCCCATGTGATTGTCCTACCAGACACCTCATTCTGCGAGCTGATATCCTTACGATCTGTGACCATAGGGGTAGCGCCGTCAGAATCGACTGAATAAGGGGCGTTTGTCTTGGCATCATACGTTTCCCTTACTGTGTTGTAGGAATAGCCGTAGCGCGGCCATACAGAAGGTATGCCGTCTACGGGCACCTTATATCGTATGTCATTGGAATCCAGATACGCGATATTGAAATGCTGTTGTAGGATATTTCCTCTGTTGGAAGGGTAGCGCACCGGCCCTATTGAATAGCGGTCGTTGTTCTGCTTGACCAAGAAATCTCTCTGGGTGACCATTGGAGAAGGGCCTATCCATACCTCGTAGGTGTGCTCTTTACGCCTGCCTTGTGCAAGCTGAGATATTCTGCGCTCTGCCTCGTCTGGTGCGATAATCAACTCATAAGGGCCGTCATAGCCACCGACAATACCGGTACCGAAGCAACCCATACATAAGGAATCAGGCTGCTTGCCGTAGGTGATCGTCTGAGGATCAAATGCCGAGCAGGTGCAAGGCACGCCCGCCACCCTACGGGTAAAAAATTTAACTCGCTCCCCGCCTTGCTCTAGCATCCAATTATTCCTACGAATACCTTCGCGCCAGATATAATCTATCTTCTCAATATCTGCGTCTGATACGGGCTGACAGCGGTCAAGAGGGGTCTCATAAAGCTCTCCCGTCAAGGCATCTTCTGCGACCGTAGAAACCCGGTAAAAGGACCGTTTATCTATACGCTTAACGGAAGGGTCATAAGAGAGATAAGATACCGTAATCTCGTCTTGAGCCGTTATAGACAGATGGACGCCTTTTTTTAGCAAAATAGGGTCGGGGTGGAATCTTGATTCAAGACTCACCTCTCCTGTGTTGCCCATAACGGTGCGAGCAGGTATCTCGACCCCATTAAGGAGTACCAAAACATCTTTACCCGAGAATGAAGGCTCTGAGAATAAATAAGGGGACGCTATAGGATAAGCTGTACGAAAACGCCAAGGGTCCTCTGCCTGATCTCCGAAGCTGATCCAATTTGACACGACCTCTTCATGCACCGTAGTAACCGAGTAGGCGTCACGATAAAAAGTGCCCCCTACGGGTAAGACATTGATCCTAGTATAAGGACCTCGATCAGAGCCTAGAGAACGATAGATATTGACCCCCCTAACGAGCCACCCTTCATTCTCATGTATCTCTGAGGGGGAGGACCATCTCAGGTCGATGATTCCTCTCTTATAGGGAGAGATCGCATTGACCGTCTTAGGGGGAAGGGGCCAAGGCCCTCTAGATAAATTCCATCCTGCGGTCATATGCGCTCCTTACATGATCAACTCTCCGAGGCAGGCTCCTCGGTGCTCTCCTCTTCTACGAGGACGATAAAAGAACCATCTTGGTCGACCTTCCAAGAATCATCCTCTCCGATCTCAAAACGATCACGAATCTCTGCCAAAAGCTGACGGGCAGCTTGCTCATTCATCTCAAGCTGAGATGTGAGACGGCTCTTCTGCCACTCCAGATTTCCGATCTGAGTCAAAACCTGAGAGGTGAGATTTCTACGGTTATTGAGAGTTGCCTTCTCATCTTCTGTGATTGTACCTAAAACCTTCTCGACCTGTGCCATGATGTATCCCTTTCATGTGTGTGTTCAACATGGGCACGACACTATACAATCATTCAAAAGAGAGTGACTACTTTTTTCTCTCTTTAGCCCGAGATTCTTTCGCAGGAGGCAAGGATTTCACAAGATGAAAAAGAAGCTCTGCCTCCTGCTCCATCTCTAGCACCTGATCGGAGATTACCTCAATCTTTACGGGCTCAGACGCTTGTTTAAACTCAACGTCTAAGCTCTTAGGAGAAGAGTAAGCTTTTTCGATTCTCTGTCTCGCAATGTCAGTATCCCCTCCCCAAAATGCGAGACAACACAGGATAAAAAACAGCGCGAGTAAAAAAAATCTCATGGCCTTCTCTCTTGTAGCATCCTTCGGATGTCCTCAATCATTAAGCGAGTGCGCTCAAGATCATCTCGGATCTGCTCAAGCGCCTGCGCGTTCAATTCAACCTTCATCATAGACGCTTTACATTCTTTAAGACCTGCAGTGTTCTCTGTCTGCGATCTCTCAACAAGCGCCATCTGAACACTAATGCTATTGACCCATAACAGCATGGGAATGATTAGCGCAGAGAGAATCTTAAATCCAAAATCAATCATGTTCTTGCTCTGATCACTCATAATTAAAACCTCTAAATCCCGAAGTAGTCTCGTAGGCTGGTATATGTCTCACGATCTTGATCTGAGGGGATTTTTCCAGCAACAGCATCAAGACCTAGTCTCTTTAATTCCTGCATAGCGCGACCTTCATTCTGCGCTCTAGCCCTACGATAAAGATCCCTGAGAATGTCAGGATTAAGAGGCTGAACAGAGGAGTTCTGGTTGCTTTGGGAAGAACTCCCTTTGAGCTTTAGGATCTTCTCTTCTCCGCTAGGCCAAAGGACATACCCTTTAGTCAAGGTTTCGTGATGCTTTACGAGCATACCATAATTAGCCCAGTTAGGGATCGACTCGATCTCAGCGATCCACTCCTTAGTGTACTTAGAGCGGTCAGGAATACGAGCTACGTTATCGTAAAAATCCGCCTTGTCATCATACACCTTCGCCCAATGAAGAATACCCTCTAGCCATGTGTCCTTCCAATTTGTAGTCCTATGAAAGCGAGCACGATCACGCGCCTTCTTATTCAGAACAACCTGAGGGTGGAGACGAGACACTAGGGTGAGGTTCATAGAAGCCTTGCCTTTACCCTTCGCATCATCTGTAGTACCGATAGTGGAGCTTAATTTAACGCTAACCATCTCTGACAGATGTACGAGGTAAACCCCCTTAAATCTCTGGTCCCGAGACCACCCTTTGATCTTGGAATTACTCTTAACGGAATTGAGCCAGCTCTCCAGCTCTTCTCTGGTTATTTGGACGTATCTAGCAGCCATTCTCTAACCTCTTGTTCTCTGTCGAAGTAAATAAAGATTTGTCTCATGTGAATTGGCGATAGACATAATATAATCGTCCAATCCTAGCGACATACCTTCCTGATTTTTGATCAGGTCATATGTCCTCTTTAAAATACGCTGGAGACTTTCCTCCAACTTAAGCGCACGGACAAGAGGATCGGGATGATCGAATCTGATTAGAGCCAGCATCGACTGCTGTACTTGTAAAACCGGAGCGACAGCCTCGGGTCCGAATTCGCCTACGATCTTCTCCGCCAAGGTGTCTATTTCATCTTCAACACCCTCATACAGACGCTCAAAGAGCAGATGATCCCCATAGGAAGGATTGCCTGATGCTTGCCAATGAGAAGTCCAATGAGACCAATGCACCGCTCTTAGAACAGCTAATAGCGCCTGCATAACGTCTAGTTTATAGCTCTCTGAAGCATATCGAAGTCGATGCTTATTTCTTTTACGCCACATTTTCTGCTGTCTCCTAATCTTCATTTTGTTTCTTTTAGATCGTCTCCTCCGTCTTACGCGGTCGGGACGATTACGAGAACCTCTCGCCCTATTCCTGAGCATCTTCCTCTTCTGAGTAGGGTTCATCTTCTTATAGGCCAGCATCTCCTCCGAGAGCATCTCCTCCGCCGTGTTCTCCTCGGAAAAAGCCTTTAAAATAAGCTGCCCCTCTGCATCTAGATCATAATATCTCATGTCCTGTGCCTTACGGGCGCGTTCATTCTTTTGTCTGATCGTAGAAGCCCCGCCCCCTTCAAACCTCTTGTAACGATTCGGATTGTTTTTTCTACGCTTATTATAGAGTTTGATCCGATTGCGGTTTCGCAGATAATACTTGCGTCTTTTCATCTTGAGTCGCGTCTTGTTTCTCATGCGAAAACGCAGACGCCTCTTTTTATACTCTCTACGAGCTTCGCCCTTCTGTTTTCGCTGACGTTTTTTAGGAGGACTCACAGAGACAAGAGCCACCTTTATCAACTCTCCATGCTCGTCTAAATCGTAGTAATAATCCTCTTCGTCCAGATACGAATCCAAAACCTCGTCCATTAACGCATCGACCGCAACTCTGCGCTTGAGTCCCGTAGATTGAGATTGATCTATATAAGGATGTCCGTAAGCGTCTCCTGGCAGTCCGCTAGACCTAGGTCTCTGGTGTAAAGGCTTGCCTTCCGGCTGATTCGGAATCGCGCTCGGGTCTGTTCTCTTGGAATAAGAAGTGGAAGCTCCGGAAGAATCAGGAGGCGTGTTCGATACCGGAGGACCTGCCCTATTCTCTTCTCGACCTTCAGGATGTCCTGAAGGCAAAGGCAATACACGATCCCTCTTAGGCGAGCCGTCAGCATAGTCCTGTCTGCTCTCTGAAGGGGCTGGTGTATTCTCTCTAGAGTCCGTGACCCATGTACGAACCCCTGCTAAATCTTGTGCAGGCTGACTACGAGACATGACTTACTTGCCTTTCAGATAGGTAAGCGCCACCTTTTTTACAGGGTCTTGATTGTATTTAGAGGCTAGATCAACCTTCTCCCTGTCTGTGTGTGTCAACCTCTGACGATAGAAGCCTTCTCCCATCTTAATGAGCGCATAATTAGTCATGTCAAGATTACGCTCTAGACGAGACAACGCCTGAGGAATCCCATTAAGAACATCCCCAAACTGTTGATAGATCTCCTCCCTTAATTCGTCATCGCAATTCTCAAGAGTATCTTTAATTTGATTACAGAACGACCTTAAAATATGCGCCTGCACCCTAGAAGATGAAACACCCTCTGAGAGTATAGACCAACTGGCTTGACTTGATGCTCTCTTATTCATGCTCTACGCCCTTTTTCTTTACTAAAGACGTAGAGCATAAAAGATTTAGAGATTATCCCTCTGCAAGACCTTTGTCGATGCCGTTAGCGACACCTGTACCTTCTACGGCCTTAATCTCCTCAAGCACCTCAGGGTTGTCAGAGTAAAGCTCAAGGGCGATCTTTATCCTCTTACTCCAATGGGGACTCATATCCCACTCGACACCGCTAGGTAGAACTTTGATCTTACTGTTATCCTTGACCTCGACTGCGCCTTGATCAGGCACTTGCTCTAGTCCTTCAAGGATCTGAGCCTCCTCTGAGGGGGTCTCCTCAGAGGGGGTCTCCTCTTGCTCAGGAGCAAGCTCTTCAACCACCTCGAAATCGTCTTCCTGCTCAACGATCTCTGGAGAGAAAGTGCCTTCAAGATTCTCAATCGAATCTATCTCTTGACCGACAGCATTAGAGTCGGTGATCACGTTCTTTTGTTGGGTCGCGGTCTTGAGAGTGAGATTGACGGAGCTCCCGTCTTGTAAATCCTCTCCATCGTCTGCGCTTGACGCTCCGGAAATTTGCGCTCCAGAGGAATCTGAGACAGAGCCGACAAGATAATTATCCTCATCTTCAGCAGAAGCTACGACAGGGAATTTTATCCCCTCCTGCTCTACAGAATCAGATGCGGACTCGCTTACTGAAGAAACCTTCGATTCTTCATCATAAACGCTCTCAACCGACATCGAGGACGCCTTATTTTCTTGCTTAGGCGTTGTCGTATTCGCCGGCGCAGGTGCAGATCCTTCCTCCGGAATCTTTAACCAGCCCCTCTTGAGACCTGCCTTCAACTCAGGCATAGAGACCTCCTCGCCTCCGATGCGAAGAGAGGACCCGTCAAACTCGATAATGTCTCCGGACGAAAGATTGCGCTCTAGACGGCCGAGATGAATGGTTGTGGTGGCCTCCAACTCAATGAAGGTGCCTTTTTTAAATTTAATGGACACGATGTTCCTCCGTGGGATGATTGCTTACCGCATGACATAATACACACGAACAAGGCGATAAGCAGGAATTTTGTTAATGCCTTATATCATTTACAATAAGTAAATCAGAGAGAAACAGGATCGGACATGGACAAGCAGAAGAGAAACAAAATTATAAGAGCCCTCAATCAATCTTTCAAGATTGCCATACAGCATAGCGTCCGTAAGCTTTCTCAATCGAAGGACAAGAAGGTTTTTGACGAGGCGCTTAGAAGATTCTATCTCAATGAAGGGCTGCCTAAAGACTACGACAACACCTTAGAGCTTCGATCTCTCTCTTCTTACTACCGTGCAATACAGCCTATGCAGACCGTGAAGCAAGAGCTTACTCTGAAACAAGAGGACGAGGTCTGCGACCTACTCTTAGAGGTTGGTCTGTGGCTTCACCTTAGATGGGGACCCAAGATCAAGACCTTAATGATCAAGGTCTGCGGAGGTAAAAGAGAGGCAGAGAAATTTGCCATGGACCTCTACGACATAAGAGACCGAACCCCCAATGGAATACACC